>Ga0058698_10001038_pt1 | contig 13303 bp, 13 predicted proteins | sample AgamicAsSfe_FD_67288 | JGI IMG/M metagenome (GOLD analysis project Ga0058698, IMG submission 67288) | Agave microbial communities from Guanajuato, Mexico - As.Sf.e | ecosystem: Host-associated > Plants > Phyllosphere > Phylloplane/Leaf | place: Guanajuato, Mexico | collected 2012-05-30
TGTGATAGGAATAGCCGAAGGTGGGGCTCGAACCCACGACCTTGAGGTTGATCTCTTTGCTGTTATAAGAGCCACACGCTCTACCAATTGAGCTACCCCGGCAAGGGTGTTATTGATGGTTTGGTGGCGTTTACTCATGTGAAGTAGCTCAAACATGATAGTGGGTCTTTTTGCTGATTTTTCTCGATTTTTCCCGCTTAGATATGGCCGAGATACACTAACGAAGCAGAGATGGCTTGTGCGTATCGATAAGCTTTCGAAAGTGAACATAGTCTGTCCAGAGTAGACACTCTTTCAGTGATTACTCTTGCATCCAACCAGGAACATCGATCTCACACTACTCTGACCGGTACATTCACAGCTACACGACAATGGCGATACTCGCTGTTCGTTTGCCACATGTAGCCATACTATCCAAATCAACATCGTGGTGAAACTCAAGTAACCCGTCAATGCCGCAACATCCGACTTTGCTGACTTGGTTTCATCAACATGCATATACGGTTATACCAAACAACAACGTCTTCAGGCGCAGTGGTACAGCCACCTTGGAGGCTCCTGACTGTACTAGAGTACATTCATGCAGCCCTGTCAGACCGCTCTCAATGGCACACCACAGGCGTCTGCTAGTCACGCGAGACGGCACATCCACATTTCGAAGCGTTATCCTGCCTTGCATATCGGATCATTCCTGCTGACTGCGTCAACAAATACCCGGTATACTGAAGTTCGATTCAATGGCTCTATCGTAAATGCATCTACATCACGCCTCAATAACGGGTGATGCAAGATGCAGCCACAGACATGTGTCAGCAGATATCGCCCGTGAGCCGCACGGAACGCGCGGCGTGAGGTCCGCTACATATGTTCTATACCGAGCGACAATACCTTGCGGGTGATAAGCCATAGTGCTGACACCGTACCTTCTTCGCAAAGCGCAGCAATACCATCCTTGTATGTCGACCTGCGTTCTTACCGCCTCTCCACAGGAACCACAGCACGCCCTATGCTTGACAGCCATGGCAAACATTGGCTGCTTACCGTGCAGCTGGTTGCCTTACTACCGCCCCTGAAGATGTAGCCATTACATTCCTGACTGCATCGCTAAGCCTGTCAGACTGAGCTTGTCTGATGTTAAGCTTTGGACAGGGCGGTGCTTGTGCCTCCGCATCTAGCTTCTCTCGTGTAACACAGCCAACATCATTCAGTCAGCCATGGAGTTGATAGAGCTTCGGTATATGAACACGGCCTCTATCTCGGGGACCAGACATTCGTAATCCGTGCGGAGCGTTCCGCGAGCTTTCAAGGCAATGAGCATCTAGCAAGAGGAGCATAGTGTCAGGATGTGGACCGAAGACACAGTACCAGACTCCAGAGATTCTGATAATGCCCAACAAGTTGGTGGCTCTGCTTTCACTACCTCTGCCTGCTTCCAGGCCTTGTTCCTTCCTGAGAAAGCTCCCGCTCGGCTTGTTCATCATATGGTTCAAAGGGAAGTAGAGGATCTCGCGGCGAGTATTCACAGTCATGGACAGGACCAAGAAGCTTTCCCATGGTGATGTTGATCCCTTGACCATCCTCAATTCCTCATTGACCGTGTGGGCGAATTGACTGCAACGGTCTACTAACCTGGCAGTCTTAGCATCTGAAGCCGGGGACACCACGAGACTTGAAAGCAATCGCGAAGTGATGAGTTGTATGCTGCTTTGGATGAAGCTTCCCTGAGGAGTCAAGGATGCACTTCGGTCTCCTGAAAGACTTAAATTTAACCTTGGCTCGATAAACTGATTCATGGTCTGCCGCAATGCGGCATTGTCGGCTGAATAATGATGTGTGCAGGCTAAAACTTCATTCAACATTGCTCGCACCTCTAATCTGTCGCAGTATCAACCCATCTTCCACCAAGCTGCTGTGCTACAGCGGCCGCTGTTTTCCCAATGAGCGTTTCAATCTCCGCCGACGCACCTGAAGGCACAACCTCTTCTGCTTCCAAAGATATGACCGTCCTCAGCACCCAGTCCTGGCATCTCTCTATACCATCTCTCGGCGCTGGCTCCTCGCGAATGATCTTTTCTGCTTGTCGCATTTGCTCGTGTGTCAAAGATGCCACTGTGAACGATCCCTCAGATCCTTTGCTTCGGATGTCTACGCCTCTCCGCTCATCGAATTGGTAGATCAGCTTGCTCAAGTCGATTACTTGGACTTGCATGATGGTGCCCGTCTCAGCGGCGTTGTGGTGTATCGCAAAGGTCCAGTGTGACCGGTGATTTGCATCGGTGCCTGGGCCGTCGACTACGATGGAGAGGCTATAAGATGCCATGGCCTACAGGTAGTAAGTAAGCATGGTTTTCGTGTCAGGAATGCTACACATACTGGTATATATGGGCGCCTGCGAGTTCACGTTGCACAAGCTTCGGTCAATAACGATGTTGTGATGCCGCAGTTCTCAGGATCTGTACACATCTAAAGTCAAACGCATCGGGCACTTCATTCATCAGTCTGCCAAACTGGTATTGCACAATGGGCACAATCGCTTGGCCAGACATCCTTGACTTGCGCAGCAGCGTCTATGATTTCATCCCTGCAATTTTCTCCTTCGGGCATGTGAGACCGGGCGCTAAAACCCTGGTACAACCAATGGCAGAACGTAAATTTCTATCTGAGATCAAGTGCGTAGCCTCGTCAAGCGCGCGGCTGCTATCGACTCAATCTCTTACCATAGTGCCCGGTCTGCAGGAAAGTCTTGCATTCTCGTATCGCAATCGTCTACTAACGCGCCTTGTTTATCCTGTCATCGACGGAGTAGCTAACATCCACCGACTTCCTGACCATGACCCTCTGACTATCATCGCTCGATATGCTTCGCCTCGGCTCTTTCCCGCTTACCACCATTGACTGGAAATTGACGTTGTCCGATCGCATCCGACTTCCGCTCTGCGGAGACCTCAGTGATTGCATTACATAGCTGCCGCCAGACTCTTGATGCGTCGTCTGCTTGATGAAGTCGTCACGCGAGAAGGCGCCCAGGCCGGTATTCAACTTGATCAAGAACGGCATCAGGGTCGGTAGAATTGCTGTAACGATGCTGTATGTCATCTCGCCTTGTGTCCAGGCTACGATGACTATGCGGTCGAGGAAAGGGTCGGTGGAGGCACGGAAGTCGCGGAGCGAGAGAAGTCTGTATATAGCGATAACGATGATCCTGTGTAGAGAGATGTCAGTATGTCTTGCCGTTTTTTGCTTGAGGATTCTACTGACGGGAGTCTCATTGTGAAAACCATGATGGCCTTGAGCTTTCCTGTCCAGTGATTTTGCAGCATAAAGAGCATTCTGAGAACTACAGCAATCACGAACAGCTCCAGCGAGATGCTGAGCACAACGATGGCTATCCAACGCTTGTACTGTGGTTCAACGTTAGTGATGTTCGAGAAGCGAATGGAAAGCTAGTGATGTACCACGGAGGTGCACTCTTGCGAGAGCTGTGTCCATGGAGATCTAGGGTTGCACCCCAGAGCTAGCATCAACACCGCCGCGACTGTCATGAGTAGACTAGCGATAATGGCGCTCTTTGTGACGCGCTTGTTCAATCGTTCGGGGCTCAGAGCGTAGAGAAGGCATATTAGAGCAGTTCTGGAAGAGAAAGTAGCAACGAGGTAGAATATATCGCTTGCGTAGAGCAACTTGGGAGTGGAAGTTAGCCAAGTGCTCACTGTTCTGTGGTGCCGCAAAGTAGCTCACCTTTTCTGTGGGATCCCTCTCGCCTGGCTCAAGAACTGTAGTAGACTTCCCTAGCCCGTACGAAACGGCGGCGATCACAAGACCGCTCTCAATGATTGCAACCGCTGTCGATACAATGATAGCTAAATCATCATAGAGCAGTCTCGATCGAAAGGGGTACCGAGTGTAGAGTCTGAGAGATGCAAACAACAAAATGAACACCAGTCCAACGCCGCTCGAGATCACCGCCCATCCCCCTCGATCCTCAGGCGTGTTGGCAAAAGCTGGAGACGAGTAGCCAGCAGGTAGAGACATGCAAGCAATGTGAAGTTACAATCTGAAAGGCACAGATGTGCTGCAATAACGTCAAGCGGCTTCTATTAAGGGCGCAGCAGCCTCTGGACCGGCTCTGATAAGGCTATAGCCCTCGACATACGAAAGCCCTGCATCAAACGCAGGTACCGACATGCAGTGTCGCTGAATCCCTCAAACGCACGGGTGCCCTCGAGCATCGCAGGCAGGCTACCCACACCAGGAAGACATGTCCGGAGGCTTCGGAAAGCGTATAGCTCTTCTGCTGCTCGGCCAAGACAACTAAATAGTCGTTAATTTCAAAATACGGACCTGGTAGTGGAAGTAACCGAGAGTGCTGGACACCATGATGGATCGAATTTAGTTCTCGTGTTTTGGTTGCATTTGGAATGATATGGGACATGCCTCGCACACTGCGAAGGAACAAAGGATTCTAGTGGTCGTTTCGACGTGATGGGGTCCGCGCATGCGTTGGGCACCTCGCTTGCTTCATCGTGCTTGGCCATGCCACACACTGTGCACAATCGCTTCACCTTAGTCCGATCTAAGAGGTTAGCGAAATTCTATTCAAGACATGCAGCAAGAAGGTTTACAGCGAGTGGTGTGAGCTCATTTGGAGCGGCATTCCAACATTGTGCTCACATAGGGCTGTAGCCGCGGTATACAATATGCTCATATACGCTGCATGCCGTGATTGCGCGGGTGTTCGCGACGTATCAGAAAAGGTGAGGTTGGTAAGCGAGTGCTCAAACGATTTTCAGGGCGGTGGAGCCTGATCCTTCCGGAAGTGTATCCGCAACGCCGTCTCAAACTTAATGCATCCCATCCCACGCTCCATACCACTCTCAGGCCATACAACGCATGTCCCACTGCACGAGCTTCGCGGACCCTGCAGAATACCAAGTGCAATGCCATATTGCAATACGAACCATACGATGCTAGTACGCGAGATTGCCCTCCATGGATGTCGTGATCCATGAACTGGCGGCGAGAGGGATTTTGAGAAGAACACTCGCTTCCTGTCGCGTGGCAATGGCGATAACCGACGTCCTGGTAGAGTAAAATCGCCGACGGCAATGGATACTAGCTTGCTGCACCCTGGACGCTCCTGAGCCTGGCCAAGAAGAAACGTCTCCATTTCACTCAGTCTTCACGATCCTCCTGCGGAAGACCCGTAGTCGAAGCCCTGGACCTGCGGAAATCTTGCATGTACCGCATCTTGCACGGAAGGAGCAATTGCCCGCCGAAGCGAGAGGGGTCTATAGGCTCGGTTGCGTTGCATTGTGCCATTGAAGTAGGTCAACTACTCCTCTTCGAATTTTTCACCTTCTCTGTTTCTTTGGCTTCAGTTCGCTTGCCTTGACTGCATTTCTTCTCGGGTCGGGTCTCTCGTTTTCCAGCAGCTACTCGCTGCATTTTTGCCTCATTATGGCTGCTATCAACGCGGACACGAAGGGTCCAGCCATCGCCGAAGAGCAAGGCTATGACGCTCAAGATGGTGCAAAATCTCGTGTCTCGGCCAAATACCTTGGAACAGAGGGCGACAAAGCCCAAATGAGAATTCTCGGACGAACCCAGGAGACCCGCCGTGTGTTCACCTTCATCACCATTCTAGGATTTGGTTCGACTCTCATTGTCACCTGGGAAGTTCTCCTGACCAACATCGGCTTGATCTTGATCAACGGCGGCACAGCTGGAATGTTCTGGGGTTTCCTCTTCGCTTTGACTGGCTGGATACTGGTGTATTTGAGTCTCTCCGAAATGGCATCCATGTAAGTCACGTCTAATATCCCTGTCGCGCTACGGGGCCTCTCCTTGGCGATATCCATATAGAGCTGCTCCAGCCATCGGCGCGCAGTTATGAGCAAGAGTTTTGTGATGGTCACTGATTGCTTTGTCTCATCAGGGCACCCACGTCAAGTGGACAATACCGTAAGTTCAAGCGTTTTCGGACAAATCGTGCATCCAACCACTGACATATCCAACACAGACTGGGTCTCCGAGTTTGCCCCACCTAACGTGCAAAAGTTTCTGTCATACATTGTTGGCTGGCTTACTTTCACCGGCTGGCAATCTGCCATTACTGCAATCGGATCGATTGTAGCCGGCACCATTCAAGGACTCATCGCTCTCAAAAACCCGGACTATGTATGGGAACGCTGGCACACCACCTTGCTCACCATTGCAGTGGTCGCCTTCTGTGTCTTCATTAACATTTTCGTTGCACGGCGCCTGCCTCTGGTCGAAGGCTTCTTGGCCCTTGTACATTTTGCTGGCTTGTTCATCGTGATCATTGTCCTCTGGACGTTGGCGCCAAGGAACAATGCACATGACGCTTTCTTCCAGTTCTCCAACAACGGCGGATACGCTTCCGATGGTGTCTCCTTCATGGTTGGAATTCTTCCCCTGACGCTGTGTCTGCTTGGATTCGACAGCCAGGTGCACATGGCAGAAGAAACTGAAGACTCTGCACGATCGATTCCCCGAACGATCATGTACTCTACATACATCAACGCTTTCCTTGGCTTCCTCATGGTCATCACGCTGATCTTTACTTGGGGAGACATGGCAGAGATTTCTGATTCGCTCTACGGATGGCCTTTCTTGACTGTCTTCTACAACGCAACGGGCAGCAAAGCTGCGACGATTGCCATGACCATGCTCGTCCTTTTCCCTTTGACAGGAAGTGTCATTGCCTGCGTGGCCACCGCCAGTCGTCAAACATGGGCGTTCGCCAGAGACAACGGTGTTCCCTTCTCCGCCACCGTTCGCCACGTACGTAAACGCCATCATCAGTGTCAACTGCGCTAACGTGATTTCCAGATCTACCCCAAATCCGCCATTCCACTGAACGCCATCATTGTCTCCCTTGGAATCTGTGTGCTGCTCTCTCTGATCAACATCGGCTCGACGGCCGCTCTCAACGCTATCCTGGCCCTCGACTTGACCGCCTTGCTCACCTCTTATATTCTGTCCATCGGTTGCCTGTTGCTCAAGCGCCTGCGAGGCGAGCCCATCCCCCATCGCGAGTGGTCTCTCGGCAAAGCAGGAATGGCGATCAACATTGCAGCACTTTGCTGGCTATTCCCGGTCCTGGTGTTCACCCTCTTCCCTGCCACGGTGCCCGTGACACCAGATGGCATGAACTGGGGCTGTCTCCTGTTCGGCTTCATGGTCTTGTTCGCGAGTGGCTACTATGTCGTCAAGGGCAGGCATGTGTATGTCTCGCCGAGAGAGAGGCTCAGAAGAGATCTGGAGGGCGAGGTTTCTATGGCTTTGTGAAACACCGATCGCTTTTGTTGTTGACCGGATAGCATGCGGGTGGACGAATCTGTCTTGGCGGAGGTCGGTTTAGCAGAACAGCACCAGGCGACGGGCACATCTCGCACGATCTCATCTACTTGTGGAGTGCAAAAGGGCCGAACGCCGTCATGTTTTCCACGCTCCTTGCACATCAAGCAGATCGAACTGTGGCGAGCAGGAGTGCATGACCGTTGCCTGGTATCGTTCTGCAGCATCTGTTCCTTGGGTATAGCTCCCTGCCATAGATTCATCCCGTACTACTTTAATCCCTCTGCCATGACTTCTCCATTCCTATACCAAAATTCAGTCCTCGTAATCCTCTGAGTCCCGTGAAGTGGCTGTGGGCAGTTCCGACTGCAAGCCTTGTCATGCACCTTTAAACATCGCCTTTGTATCACAGCATGTCTCCTATAGTCTTTCCGACACGTATTTATGCTTTTAAATACACAAGAATGTCAAGGGCGCAGTGTTATCAACGTGTGTAGTTTTGATCGATTTTTGATGCAGGATCAGTCACGTAGGGTAAGGGTTGGGTTTATGGCATCTTACCTTCTTCGAGTAATATTGATCTTACAGTGTCCTAGAAGCTCCAAATTAACAGTTTCCTGAATAATTAGAGTCTAAAGATTATCGTGGATATGGTAGGACGTCTTGCCGATCAACCGTGGGCTAGTAGTCGTCGTTTGACGTATTTGATCGTGTTGACTTTGAACAGCCACGCAAAAGCAACACTAACGTCGAGACATTGACATGATCAAAACACAGACACCAAAATACCAAGGAAGGACGAATAAAACAACAATGGCAATATTGGAAAGATCGAAGACACTCACTACCATATAGATAACCTGCTGTTACTTTCCACAAAAAATCCCTAGGACACTGTCATTGAGAGCCTCTCGCAGACATTAGGTTCCCAGGACAGCTCTTCGCAGGGAATGGAAAGTTGAGTCCAACAGACAGCAGCAGGAACGACAAAACACTACTACGGACCAGTCGAGATGAACCGACCTGATGGAAATCGAACGAACGAATGATATAACAGCGATTCGATTGAACAGCAGCACTCGAACCACACCCACGACGCACAGATGTTAGCTCACAGCAAGCGTTCTCGTAGGCAAAGAACCGCAGCCCTCACTCGATCTTGAACATAACACAAAAGCATCCAGTCAGTCACTGAGGCACACGACCTTCACCGGCCGAACCACGAGCATGCCCAATGCCAATGTCCAAGCCATTACAGGAGGCATCATCTGATCGTTAACCGCCAGGAACATCAACTTGGCATCCAATGGCTGGACTCGTAGCAGCGAACGGAACGAAGTCGGATATGGGGCAGTAACACAGCGGCACAGCCGTACGAACGAACCGTGGCCCTCTTCTCAGTAGTCAGAAGGATTAATGAGGGCTGGTATTGTACAGCAGTACAGCAATACAGTCCCTCTCAACGCCCATTCGTTCACTCGAATTTCCCGACTAGAGCAGACGAGGCCAGAACCTACCACCAAAGCGCGGCGCGAACTTCCATTACATATTGGTAAGTGAGAAAGCGCATAACCTACACAATACATCCCAGTTCCCCAAAGACCCCTCGTGCCTGTCTGCCCTGCGTGGTCGCAAACTCAGGATCGTTCCCCGTGGTTCCCGTCCCTAGACCCGCAGATCGTTACGGTCATGTGCCTCCACGCAGACTTTACGTGTGAGAAGACCAACGACGAGCGTGTTAGTTCGCTGTGACAGACAGATATCTCTTGTTTTTATCCCAAAGCAGCATAAGTCCAAACATCGATCAGCTAGCCAGCACGAAAAAGAACCAACTGCCGACTTTTCAATCCTCCTCGCTTGCATGCATGCAGCGTCACGCACGTGAGGTCAATCATCGTGCTACTGCACCTGTAACGAGTGGTGCTTTCAGTACAGTACGTATCCACCAGGCAACGCACCCCTCTACCTTCCGTCCCGTCAAGATGGTACGACCCGTACGAATATAGACGTACACAAGTACACGTCAAGAATACATCAGGATGTACAGTACAGCGCCCTTCAACGGCGCCCTCTCCGCGCTCCGCCCGGTCTGTATCCCCATAGCTACACAGCACAGCTACAGCTCCCCAAGTCAGCGACATAAACATTTCCCCAGTAGTGCCAGGCCCGCCGGCTCCGAACCGCGTGGCTCACTCTCGAGTAGAACCCTGTACCTCGTATTTGTACAATGTACATCTGTAGACTGTTGTTGGCAGCAGGACACGGCACAACGGGTACCCGTCAAGTTTGTCAACTATCAATTGACGAAAGCTAGGCGCGCGGGAATAGCAGTCGTGAGGCGCAACGAAACGGCCGCGAAAACTCACAGAGACGTACACGTACACATACGTACACCTGATCAGCGGAAACTGGAATACATGAATGAAACAGCGTACACAAGGAAGCAAGACTCGGAGCAACGCACCGAACGAAGAGTTTACGATAAGTTGCTCTGGGAAGTGAGGACGCCTACCTCCCCAGGAAGTGTAAGGTATAGCCAGCCAGCCTTGATTCACGGAAGGGACCATCGAAAGGCTCAAGGGACGAAGTTAATAAGCAGTATGCATGCCTCGGCAGCCTTGCAGCTTGCGTGCTCGCCAGGTGGGCGGCCTCAGGGCGGCGGCCAAGGTGCATTCATGTCAAGCCACCACCTTTCCCAGGAACGAGAACCCCAAGGGCTGGGGCAAGCTAGGTAGTCGTCCTACGTTGTACCTTGTGTAAGCGGAGAAGGGTACAGTACATGCGGTTTGTTGACTCGTCAACTCGTTGCTATCCACTGTCTATCAGCGGCGGGGACCGCGGGGCTCAAAAAGCCATAGAAGTCAAAACCCCGTCAGCCGTTGACCTGGCTGAGCGCGTGGTCGAGAGAGAGAGGGAGAAAGGGCAAGATGAAGCGAGTCCGCGGACAAGACTCCTAAGGTTTGGGTTCGGCGGGTGATGAGGTTTAGGAGGAATATGGGTATGCGTTGCTGGAGAGTGGTGATTGGAGGTTGGTCTAGCGAAGGGTACCAGGTTATAGGACATAGAGTTGTGGAAGAGACTCCGGCCGAGAGCGGATGGGCTGAGGTTGTTCCCTTTCGTTGTGATGGTTGGGATGAGGCGGCAAGGGCAAGGGCAAGGTCAGGGCAGTAGGATGTAAGTGAGGAGTAGAGGGCGTGAGGTTGGTGGTTGGTGGTGGGGCGGGTCTTCCGATAGTTATCCGGAGGACTCAGCTACTCCCTCTTTCAGCTGTTGCTGTACGGATATACGTACCTACCTTAGTCAGTCAGAGTAGGGTGGAGAGAGCGCAAGCACACAAGCGAACAAGCGGGAACCTTCACAGCAGGTTTTAGCGATACTGATAAGCCAGCCGTTGACACTATCGTGCTCTGCGGCTGAACTTGGCTTGCAGTAGGCTGCGCATCTATGCGTGAAGAGGCGAACTTGCCGACGACACACACATGTCACCCCCCTTGCGCGTGCAGAATGTGGGACTACAATATCTGTCGATGCAGCTGGGGCGAGGGACTCCGCAACAAACCGACATGGGCATGACCGTGATAGTTTTCGCCAAGTCCAAGGGCGCCAAACACAATTCAATGGAGAGCGGGACCTTTGAGACCCCGTCAGCCGCGATGGCTAGAAGAGACTCTGCGCTAGAGAGCTGTTATGCTTTCTGCGGTGGCCGCGAATGAGACCTTTTCAGAATTAGTCCGCAATTCACTTGCGCGGGACAGGCATGAAGATCAATGGCTGGCTGGAGACAATTAGCAGCTGCGGAGGCAGAATCGCTTGTCGTCGCAGCGCGCTCCGTAACATTGCGACAGCGGCAACAGAATGGGTCCATTTAATCTACAGTAGTCACAGTGTTGCCGCTTTTCAATGTAATGTTTGGAGTTTGCTCCGACAAGCGAACAATCAATGACAGGGACTGCGCATCATGCTGTATGAAGACTGTGATTGGAGCGCAAGAAGAGCAGCCAGGGCGTTGCCTCGCCAGGGTGTTTTCAGGCACAATGCCAGCGGGTTTGCATCATGCGCCTGCGCCACACCAGAAGCGAGCGAGGGAGCGACGCGTAGGGACGGAGACGGATGAGCAGCCCGCTGGCAGCAGGCCAGCGGTATCACCTCCGAATACTCAGGGAAAATGCGCCCTGCAGCAGCTCTCTCTCAAGTACCGGAACCGTGAGTTTGGTACATTACCCATAGCGCGTCACTCGTGACCCTAGAGGATAGCAGTACCAACGGTACGTGAATTCGTCAAGTGAGGAGAAATGTGTCTTGCGATCTTGCAGAAGAATTACGCAGGCGGCGCAATCGCAATAATAACAGCGGGAAATCAAAATGATATTGCGACACGGCTCGCTTTCTCTGCCCACGACAGGTAGGCAGGCGGTGACAATCAATGCGTTTCTCCTTTCAACGGACAGGTGCGACAGCGAAGGCAGGCGCTAGAACGCGGTGTGCCTTCTTCGTCTCGTTCGTCTACGGCCGATCAGGGCGCATTGCGAAAGTGCATACCGCTGCCCTCGAATCAGGTTGGGTCAACGCGCTCGCGATACGAAGAGCGAGTAGACAAGTCGGTGTAGCAAAGACCATGACGGCTCGCCAGATCGCGATGTCGTGACCTACACCCTTCATTTCATATGCCATTTCACCTGAGACAAGGCACACACGCCCAAAGCCGGTTGCGGCGGCCACATGGGCCCACGGTAGATTTTTTCCAGGTGTCGCAGATCCCATGTCATCGATCGATGAAGCCAGACGCAGGGCTGGGCGGCAGCCGCTACGTGACGGTGAGACTGAGACCGAACTTCAGATAACGAAACATATTATTTTCGCAGCGGATCGGCCAGTCGATTGGCTAATATTTCCTCGATGTCATGCCTCGGTCGTCGGTATTTCAGTTGCTAAAGATTTTTTCCCTCTAACGGCCAGAGTACGGTGTGGCATGTGAATGATGGCATTTGTTGGAAGGTCCCGGGTCCGCAAAAATGCACACGCAATTGTCGAAGGTCCAGATCTTCGAATGTGGATGCCGGGCAGGACGATCAGCATGTCCCCTGAGAGAGGGCCGGTAAAGGGACTGCAAGGGCCGCATCGGGAGGTAGTGTCACTCGCTTGGCGGCATGCATCACTGCAAATTCAGAGAAGGGACTGGCAGAGCGGCGTTCGATTGAAGCAGATCGACCGATCGAGAGGCTCTGCGGGAGGAGCTGTGCTTATGAATTGGCAGCCCTGCCGTGTGTGTCAACGCTCGGGCCGGAGGGCGACTGGGCAGCACTTTGGGAGTTGAAACGACAGACGCAGACTTGACGTAGAGGTGATTTAGCCCCATGCTCGATGGGTTCGGTTTGTGAACGGTGTCCCCTACCGAAGATAGGAACGAGAAAAAGCCACTGACGACGAATGACATTGGCAGATTACAGGGTACGGAGTTCAATCCTTTCGAACCTCTGGGCGTGCCTGGAGTCTGGCCCTGGCCCTGCGGCTCGCGAGCTCACGAGGCCTGCCGTGCGGGGTATACAGTTGTTGGAGAGGGAAGAGAGAGAGGGGTCTTGTCAGGGCCTCGTGGCACAGCAGGTGGGAATGTCAAAAGGCGATGAGGCGCCAGCTGTGCATGTGGATATGCAAAAGCGGCTGACCAGCAGGCAGTGACAGTCTCATCGGGGAAAACTCGATGCTTCGCGCGCTAGATGCACACATTTGTGATGAGATGGCATGAAAGACATGCTCGCCGCGTACGCGATCTCGTGCCGCCAGCGCTCTCGTCGATGGTGCTCGATTTCACGATCTTGGACGTCATCGATGCAGGGTAGGAGGACTACACCGACAACTTGGAAACCAACGGCGCCGGGGCAGCCACTCCCTGTGGCATATGCGCGGCGTCCCAATTTCGGCTCGTGGTCGCCCACGAGGTCGGCAGGGATGAGAGCAAAGGGTGCCAATGGCAGGCGTCCCTTGT
>Ga0058698_10001039_pt1 | contig 13275 bp, 18 predicted proteins | sample AgamicAsSfe_FD_67288 | JGI IMG/M metagenome (GOLD analysis project Ga0058698, IMG submission 67288) | Agave microbial communities from Guanajuato, Mexico - As.Sf.e | ecosystem: Host-associated > Plants > Phyllosphere > Phylloplane/Leaf | place: Guanajuato, Mexico | collected 2012-05-30
GGCACAGCGGAGTTCTGCCATGCGTTGACGAACAATGGAAGACCGTATTCAGCTTTTCCTGCTTCAGCGACGCGGTTGATATACTTAGCGTAATGGTACGCCATGAACAATTCATCCGTATTAGGACCTGCGCCAAAGGTCTCGCTCCATGTGCCTGTGGCATTGGGATCAGCGAGAAAGGACTTGAGTCTGGATTTGAGCCCATGCTGCAGGTTTTTATGGTCTTTGCGTAGGAAGTCGACGAGATCGGACGGCGCTGCAGCATCGAATACGGCGTTCGCGGCAGGACTAGCGTCGCGGGAGTCGCCGAGAATGCCGGGCTCGTTCTCGACTTGCACCATGATCACTGTGTGGTGCTCTGAGTCGACCTCTTTCAGGTGACGCATGAAGGTGGCGAAGGCTTTGGCGTCTGCCTTAGGAGCCTCTTCTTGGAAGAGGCTCACGGTGTCCGCTGTGGATATCACTCCTCCAGCTTGACGTAGCTTCGCTCGCGGGAACCGCCTGTCGTTCGTTTTGACCCATGCTGGGGCATAGCTGGAAAGGGCGTTCTTGAATGACCCAAACCACAGCAATACCAGTCGGAGTCCGTGGTTTCGAGCATCCACGATACATTTGTCCACATCGGAGAAGTCGAAATGTCCCTCCTTGGGCTCAACAGCTTCCCAGGCTACACTGCCGAGGATGGTGTTGATGTTCATGTCGACGAGGTTTTGCCATTGCGTGGACATATACTCGGACGATGAGAGGGATGAGTTTTGTAGCTCGCCACCGAGTATTAGATATGGTTCGCCATCGACGATGAGCTGCTTGGAGTTCGGGGTGTCCATGAGGTAGGGTAGTTCAGACACCATCTTGCGTAACATCTATTTCACCCAAGCAAATTTGCACAATGAGTGGATTGATGAGAAAGAGAGGTAACAAAGGAACACAAAGACCACATGCGCACTGATGCAAGGGACGAGGGAGGAAGTAGGAAATAAGTAGCGTGGTGGTGGTGGTGGTGGTGAGTGTAATGCCACCTGCATGAAGTGGACAGGACACTTTAGCCACTTTAGCCACTTTAGGCGGGATTGGTTTCAGGTTGTTCAACATCAGATTGAAGTTCCTGCTAGAATCAATAATGCGCCTTAGTGCTCCCTCTACCGTCCTTCGATGCAAATACTACGTACTCATATAAGATCATGCAAAATTTAATCATCCGTCCTCCCAGATATCCCGACCTCTCATCTCCAACATAATTCGTCACCATACTAGTCGATCCTGAACTCCTTGTCAGCAAGCCTAGCTCTACAACCCGTCTCGCGAGCAAGCTCACCCGCTGTGAGCACGATGCAGTGTTTCTAGCGGATCTCTCTGATCTGCCGCCATTATCGACGGGCTCTCGATTGGCGGTCCTGCTTCCGTAAAGCCTCTATGCTCCAGTGCCGGACGTTGTGGACTCGCGAGACTTTTCTTGAGTGCAGGGACTTCGTCAACGTGGATCAGTGCTCGTCGAGATTTGTTCTTCTGCTCGAGCATGGCACCTCCCATGGTGGCGCATTTGAGGATTGTTTGGATGAGCTGGTTCTGCTTAAGTGGTTTCGAGAGGTATTCCTGCCTGTGTTAGATTATGTAACCAACTGCGATGTTCATATGCAGATACTTACGTCCATCTGATGTGCTAGACACATCTCACGATCACCGACCATGGCGTGAGCAGTCAGCGCGACAATGGGCGTTCTTGATAGCTGTTGCTCTTTTTCGTACTTTCGAATGTTCTCTGTTGCTTCGAAGCCGCCCATGATAGGCATTTGCACATCCTGTTAGGTATCAGCACAAGCCATCTCGAAGCACCAGACACACATACCATTAGTACCACTTCGAACCGCTTCTTCATGACATGCTCGAGAGCCTCCAGTCCGTTGTTTGCAACAGTAACCTTGTGGTGGTACTTCTCCAGGATCTTCACCGCCAGCTTTTGATTGACCAAGTTGTCCTCAGCCAGCAGAATATCAAGTGACCTCGACTGATCACTGACAGACGGTGTTGCTCTGCCCTCTAGTGCAGGTATAAGAGCATTGCCCAAGTCAACCGGAGAACATGGAGTGGTCATGTAGCTGGAAATGCCATCCTCCAAGGCGAACTTGAAACTGATTGCAATTTTCGGAGCAAGCATTGTAATCGGGATGTACTTGAACTTCTCGATACTACGAAGCCTCCTGGCGGTGTCATGACAGTCGACAACTACGCAGTCGTACGCTTTCACACTTAGAGCTGAGAGGTCCAGTGCTGCTCCTTCGTGGATTGCTTCAATATGGCCATGACTGAGGCCGAGACTTTGAATAGCGTCGATGATCTGGCTGGAGCAGCCCGTCAAGCCACGGTCGATGAAGAGTACCGTATGCTTCTTGTACGGTTGCAGTTGAAGCTTCATCAACGAAACATCATGATTTGCCTTGGCGAATCGACATGTAAAGAAGAACGTGCTGCCCTTGCCGTAAGTCGACTCAACCCACATATCACCACCCATGAGATTCACCAAGCGTCGGGAAATGGACAACCCAAGACCAGTACCGCCGAATCTTCGTGTTGTAGAACCATCAGCCTGTTGGAATGTCTCGAAGATCAAGTCCACCTTGTCCTCGTGAATGCCAATACCGGTGTCGGACACAGCAAAGCGAATTCTGTATGAGTCTCCGATATGTTCGCAGTTCGATATCCTCACCTTAACCTCACCTCTCTCCGTAAACTTGACAGAATTTCCAGCAAGGTTAATGATGATCTGTCGTAGTCGATAAGGATCTCCCACAATCCAGTCCGGGATAGTATTATCAACCTCATATGCAAGGTTGAGGAATCGCTCATTAGCTTTCACACCCAGTGTCTTCATCGCGTTGAAGATGGTTGTCCGTAGCGAGAAAGAAATCTGCTCCAAATCCATGCGGTTGGCTTCGATCTTGGAAATGTCGAGAATGTCATCAATGATTGTCAACAAGCTGTTCGCCAAAGAGTGTACCGTGTTCAACATCTCGCGTTGACCACCTTGCAGGTCAGAGTCCAGCGTCAGCTGGGTCATACCAATTATGCCTGGCAGGGTCAGCAGGGTTCTGCCAATGATACCGTTCAATGATAAATACCGTTCATTGGTGTGCGAATCTCGTGACTCATGTTTGCCAGGAATTCGGACTTCGTCTTATTTGCAAGCTCAGCAGTCTCCCTCGCATTGTTGATCTTGTCAAAACTCTCGCCCAGACCGATTACCATTTTGTTGACATTGTTCTTGAGCTCCTTCATCTCGCCTTTAGCAGCGATGTTGATCGTCTGCGTAAAGTCTCCGGAAATGGCAGCATTCGTGATTACGGCGAACGATCGCACTTGAGCCGTGAGATTCGCCGCCATCAAGTTTACATTGTCAGTGAGATCCTTCCATTTGCCTTCGACATCTTCGACTTCAGCTTGTCCACCCAGAACACCTTCCGTTCCGACTTCTCGGGCAACCTTGGAGACCTCAAACGCAAAGGTTCGGAGTCTGTCTACCATCTTGTTGATAGTCTGTAACGCCGTTAGTAGTTGCTAAGCCACACTTATAAGGTCAACTAACAATCTTTAGCTCCAGAATTTCTCCCTTGACGTCAGCTTCTACTTTCTTACTCAAGTCACCCTTGGCAACTGCTGTTGTGACCTCTGCGATCTCTCGCACTTGTTCTGTAAGACGTTTTGCTAAAGTGTTCACGGTAAGGGTAAGTGTCTTCCAAGTGCCCTCAACACCATGGACTGTCGCTTGACCCCCAAGTCTTCCTTCTGTCCCGACTTCTAGGGCTAGAGCAGTGACTTCGTGGGCAAATTGGCGCAACTGATCTACCATCGCGTTAACAGTCCTATTTTCGTCAGCACATTCCTTTCCAATCGACAGAAAATTTGAGGCTGGCTGCCGCCCAGGGTACAGAAGGACTTACACTTTCAGATCAAGAATCTCACCCTTGCAGCTGGCACTGACTTTCTGTGTCAAGTCACCGCGCGCTACTGCAGTCGTCACTTTGGCAATATCTCGCACTTGCTCCGTAAGCTGAGCAGACATCACGTTGACATTCTCGGTAAGTTCAGCCCACACACCACTGACGCCAGGCAGCACTGCCTTTCCGCCGAGTTGGCCTTCAGTTCCTGTTTCTTTCGCAACTCGTGTAACTTGCAGGGCAAACTCCTTCAACTGTTCAATCATCACGTTTATGGTACGCTTGAAGGTCGCAATCTCCGGATCCAGCTCGACATCGTGGATGACCACTGGTTTTGTCAAATCACCATTGGCAACTGCTGTGATGATGTTGCCGATTTCGCGCAGTGCTTTTGAGAAACCCAGATTTGTTTGCTGATGCTTCAATAATTCCCGCTTGAGAGCTGTGATGTCCTCGGCTCCGACAGCCAGACCACTCACGGCCCGACTCGTTTGTTCTTGATGCGACTGCAACTGTGCGCTGATGATCTCGATGGTACTCTTCTGTGACTGTATCTGATGCGACTGATTCTCAACATGTTGCCGAATGGTGTCCATCTGCTGCACAGATAATTGTAATGAACCTTCCAGTAGTGCATCGATGTCTTTTGGTGGTGAAGACGAGTGCTGTGTCTTGGGGTTCTCCGAATCTGCCGGTATAGCTTTGGACTCGTCAAGATTGAGCATTTCCATTGGTACTTCGTTTGGCGTGTCTGGAAGTGTCTGTCCATTTGTAGCACTAGCTCGGGCTTCTAGTATCTGGATGCGTGCAGACAGAGCAGCCACTTCCCGCTCAAGAGCAGCCTTTCCTGCGAAGTCTTCGCCGGGCAGTTTCACAGATTGTGGTGTAATTCCATTGCTTTCGAATGTCGTGGACGTAGAACTGTTTTCTACGGCAAACAATCGCGTGCCAAGCGTTGAAAGCACGCTCGCAAGCGCCGTGGAGGTCTCATTGGAAACCATTGCGAGGTTCCGAGCAGAGTGTAGCTTCACCAGGCGGGCTTGTTTCGATCCTACAACAATCTTTCATACCAAGCTCATACGATGATGATGATGAGAGCCCAGCACGCCTTTACTGGGAAGGCTCGTTCGGATGGAGCTGATGGTGATCTTGTTACGTGGTCAAGTGAGCACGAGTGCTGAAGCAATGGCAACGAGAGCCCAAGATGTGTACGAAAGTGCCGGTATTGGCAAGTGCCGGTATAGTCAGGCTGTTGACCACGAAAATTCAATTGACACCAGTAGAGCCGTCCAGCAGCCTACAAACCAATTCTTACACGAGCCGAATCTTGATGTATGGAGTTTGAAAGTGAAGGATAGCGCGGCGGATGGAAAGGAAGAGTGTGTCGACCTGGAATGGTGGTCTACTTACCTTAGCATCTCCCTGTCCTCCTTGTCATGGGTCAATAGCACAGGCAAGCGCACGTGACGCGCTACCCTTGCGTTAGCGCGGAGAACAACGTTTTGTGGAGGCGTTTAAGCGCAAGTCAAAAAGGGTTCAGACGAGCTGAGTCAGCTGACCGAAACCGAGGCTGAGAGATGGGCCGTCAGGCCTTTCACTTGAGTCCTTACTGTGTATGCCTTACTCGTACATGTTGACACTACATACTTATATAGCTCCCGCAGCCCCCAGCTCTCATGATTGTAAGTCCTCCGTACCATCCACATCACACTCTTAAGCCTCAGAGGTTGGTTTGAGCCTCTCATAAGTGCTCCCTTCTCATCACTGCTTCTGCTGAGATACCTTCCACGCGATGCTGTCCGTGCAGGCAATGATGGGAAGTGTAGCCATTGGTGTGCCTGTCGTATTATCCGTACATTGAGCAGAGAGACATTGTCGCAACTCAGTAACAGATCGTGTAGCCATTGCTCAGAAATGTACCACCACAGCCAATGAACACAGCACTAAGATAGCTGGCATATAAGCCTATATGAAAATGTTCGTTATCACTTCCTGATCTTTTGTGCGTGCTTGACCAGATTGTTGATAACCTCTTCAAACGCTTTCTTGTCTTCCATGGCACTATCACGCTGCTTTGTCCAGTGATGCAGCATCTGGTCTGCAGACTCCATGAAAGTCGTCAGCCGTGCAACATGCTCCTGTAGTTCACCGTCCGCGAAGCCATGCATGGCTACATCCGTTGTGGAGCACAAAAGTCGTGCAGTATTGAGATCGAGTTCAGCGCCCGGACGTCGTTTTGGTGCTGCACTCGGTTGTAAGCCGTCATTCGTCGCCGACGCTGACGCATCGTTCTCTTTTATCCTTTCCACCAGGCCACTGGCAGCAGCTTCGCCCGGCATCAGCGACGGTCTCCTATCGTTCTCAAGATTGACCGATGGAAGCACGAGCTTCTTCTGCTTGGAAGCCGGCAATATCTCGTCCAGATCGACCGGCACTCCAAGTGACACAAGAAACAAGCGCCTTATACGAGATCGGATCCAGTCTGGAGGTTGCAATGGTGGCGGTGCGACAAGTTGTGCCCAGAGTGATTGACTTCGCTCTGTCAAGAAGGATGTATTTATGTCACTCATGTCCACGTCTGGTGCTGTCGCGTCAAGTTGCGGTAATGGCAGGACATCCGCTATGTGTTTCTGCAGTGCAGCATGGACATCTTGTCGGGAATGGAATCCATCGAAGCTAAACAGTTTCTAGATACAAGAATTGATGTCAGCATGCACACAAAAACAATGCATCTAAGCACTTCATCAGGAATACTGGAAAGGGAGGAACTCACAGGTTGATAAAGTGATGGTTTTATACTAGATGTCTCAGGGATAGATTCTGGTACCGAAGCGTCGAATGCTTCGCCCGATACTGCATCAAAGTCTCCAAATGCATCATCATCGTCTTCTGCTCCTTCTGCAAAGTCATCGAAGTCGTCAAACTCATCAGCTTCCTCCATCTCCTCCCCTTCAGCCTTGTCCTCCTCGAGTTCGGATGGTTGTGGCTCCTCAATACGTGACGTTGCATCAGTACGTTTGTCGTGGTATATTTCCCCATGCCTCGTCATGTTTGTCGCGCCGTTCAGGTCGTTTTGTTCTGCTTCATCGTCTCCATGTCTGTCAGATGAGATTGTTGGCATTTCTGACCAAATCAGTTGTTCTTGAACACGGGAGTGATCATTTAGAAGTGAACACACCTTCCAGGTTGGCGCGGGTGATATCGGGCGCTGTCCGTACTTCATCTGGTGTGGCATCTTGCGTTCGAATCGCAAAGGCTTCTGTGCCAGGCACTTCTCCATGACTTGGGTGATCAGGCTCTACCTTCTCGACAACGGTCTTGGGTATCGGTAGGCCTCCCGGTGTGTCTTTGATACCTCCAGTGGGCAATGGTGTCGACTTGGTTTGCTGATGATGATGCGGTTCTTCTACAACAAGGATTAGCCAAGTCTTCATGATAGAAGGCATCGGAACGGCTAACCCAGCTCATGTGCGCCAGGATCTTCGGTGTGAACTTCAGGTGGTGCAAGGTCTGCCATGATAATCAACAATACGAGTGGATAGTATAAGTGTCTCGTTGTAAAGGGAGTTGGGGAACAGCTGGAACGTCACTGGACTCTGTCACGTGCTTTTTACGCGACGGGACTTTGTTAGCATCCCATCGCGACGGACATCTTGGAAGGTGCATGCTCAGACACTTCGTTGTCATCTCTCCACACGCCTATAATCCCTGGGAAGCTCTGTAGTAAAGAGGTAGCTCGTCCAAAACACACTATACTCTGCCGGAGCTTGCAGAGCTCGAGTTCACATAACTGGCTGCGCTCAGCCTGTCCGACATCTAAAGCCTCTTCTACAATGTCGGACAACAATGCAAATGGAGCTCCTAAGTCGATCTTTGGACAAACATCGGGCACCTCTGGATCATCAAACCTCTTCGGTGGTGCCAGTGGCAATTCACTTTTCTCTCCCGGTAACAACAATTCGGCGGCAGCAAGTCCATTTGGTAGCACAGGGCAAAACAACACAAGCAGCATGTTTGGAGGTGGAGGCAGTGCCCCAAATAGCGCTACCGGCACTGGCTTCAGCTTTGGCACGAAAGCGGCGGACAACGCGTCAGGAAGTCAAGCACAAACGCCGAGCTTGTTTGGTGCTTCAGCGACACCAGCTGGATCTGCGGCCGCGACACCAACAGCCAACAAAACCGGGTTCTCCTTTGGGGGTACCGCCTCCTTCACCCCAGCTGGTCCACCACCGTCGAACAACATGTTCAGTCTAGGTGACACTGCCAAAAGCACGTCTTCTCTCTTCGGCAACTCTGCAGCAAACAAGCCAACGGATTCAGGATCCTCTGCTTCAGCCAGCGCAAACTTCTTCGGTCAACCTTCACAGCAATCGTCCTCGCAACCGTCGTCCCTCTTCGGGCAGGGCGCATCAAATGCTTTTGCCAAGCCAGCTGTGCCTCATCAAAGCACGGTCGAGACGCCTACCACCTCCACTCCCAAAGCAAACGTCTTCCAGTTCCCTAGCTCGACTGCTGGTCAAGGTAGTGCACCACAATCAGCCACTAACGCAAAAGCGCCTGCGTTCAGCTTCCCATCCTCTAACGCAGCGAACTCGTCAGCTGGAGGAGGAACCACAACACCAAGCACAGAAAAGCCTACCTTATTTGGGACGACACCGTCGGCAACACCCACTGCCACGCCTCAGACGTCGAACATCTTCGGTGGCTCACTTGAAAAGAAGGATGGAGCGAATAATGCTGCAACAGGGAACAACATGTTTGGAAATCTTGGAGGAAGCAAAGATTCTGGGCAGTCCGCTGTGCCAGCTGCTTCACCCTTCGCTGCGTTTAATAAGCAGGCCGACACTGCAACCCCTGCATCGGCTTCAGGCGGCGCTAGCCTATTCGCCAACTTCGGACAGAAGAAGGACGACACAGCTTCACTTTCTAATAGCGCAACTATCTTTAGTCCTCAGGCAGAAAAGAAGGACGCCCAAGCTAATGCCGTGCCTGCAAAATCCCCATTCGGCACTTTTGGACAGACTGCAGAAAAGCCGGCGGCTGATGCTGCAAAGCCATCGAGTACTGGTACAGCATCAGCAGCTCCTGCTACTGCCCCTGCTTTTGGAGCCGCTGCCACCAAGTCCACAGAATCATCAGCTACACAACCCCTTTTCGGTGCTACCTCTACGAAACCTGCTGAAACTGCTCCAACGCAAGCTTCTGCAACAGCAGGGCCTACTAGTACACTCGGAGCCTCCACAACAGGTCCAGCTCCAGCTCCTCAGTCACGGCTAAAAAATAAGTCCATGGATGAGATCATTACGCGATGGTCTTCAGATCTCAGTAAATATCAGAAAGAATTCCAAGTGCAAGCCGAGAAAGTTGCAGCTTGGGATCGTATGTTGCTTGACAATGGGAACGCTATTTCCAAGCTGTATTCGAAGACTTTTCAAGCAGAGCGTGATACTGCAGAGGTACAAAAGCAGCTTAGCGCGGTCGAGAGTCATCAGGACGAGCTGTCACAGTGGCTGGACAGGTACGAGAGGGAAGTCGACGATATGATGGCGAAGCAGGTTGGTCAAGGATCGGGTCTACAAGGTCCTGATCAGGAACGTGAGCGAACGTGAGTATATCTTGCTCGGTAAATAAAGTCTCATTCTAATCATGACCAGGTATAACACTGCTGAGCGTGTCTCGGAACGCCTCACCGACATGAGCAAAGACTTGACGACTATGATCGAGGAGATCAATGACGTTTCATCGGCTATCAGCAAGACTGGAAATGCAGATGATCCTGTAAGATTGGCCGCCTTATGTTTCGAAAGACTACTGATCATTCGTCTGCAGCTCTCCAAGATCATTCGCGTACTCAACTCGCACTTGTCACAATTGCAATTGGTCGATCAAGGTGCTGCAGCGCTGCAAGCGAAGGTGACTGCCGCTCGAAAGGAGAGCCGGCGTCTTGGGCAAAGGGGCAATGGGATACTAGGGACTAGTGCGGCCGATGACTTCTACAGGTCATACATTGCGAGAAGCTAAGAGAGAATGTCCCATCATCTGAAGGGAAATACCTCACGTTTGATGAAGAGTATTGAGAACCTGAATCCATAGAGGACCGGAAGTGGGTCAATGAAGAGAGTGGTTCTATAGTACATTACGATATGGCTAGTTCAGCTCTGCTTTGTTCGGATTCGAAACAGCACAGATCTACTTCTTCTCGCCACTTGGGTTCTCGTCAACCATTGCGCTCCTGTGCAATGTTAGAACTGTGTAAAGTCATGACCAGACGATATCCTGAACATACAAGTCCTTCTCGAGCTCCTCGATCGCTTTCTTCTGATCCCTTAGCTTCTGTCGAAGGAGATGGAGCCTGTGTGCCTCGTGTCAGCATCTCGACGTGGAGTCCTACCACTGCTCCAGCTCCTGTTATGATCTTACTTTGACATCTCTTGCTGCTTGACGTATTGGTCCTCTGCTGCCTTCTCGCGCTTGTTGAAGGAGTCGCTGGACGTATTAGCAAGACACACGAGACAGGATCATGACAAGGCTTCACGACGTACCCGCCGCCACCGGCCCTGGGAGCTCCAAGGTCGCCCTCGGCCATTGTTCGAACTGAGGTTGAGAAGAGACGAGCGGGGCGGAACGCCTGCCGGGATGATCGGACGATAGATTGGCGCATCATGATTGTTGAGTTGTTGAGGTCTCGAGGGTGCAGTCGATATGGCTTTCGGAAAATAGATTGACAAGGCAGAGGTTAATTGTACAAGTGCTATGCGTTCAAGCTTGTTCGCAGCCAAGGAAGGCAGTCACGTATGAGGCAGGGAGTATGGTCCGTGCTCACATTGGTGGGGTGGATGTAAAGGAGTTGCCCTCTCTCGTCTCATCATCTCTTCCGATCTCCCTTTGCTGCTCTGCCTAACCCATTCACATCGCTCGTTCTCCGATACCACTATCTATCCGCTTCCGCAACCTGAATCACCTCTGTCGTCTTTCGAAAGGTGAGCATGCGTCCTACTCCAAAAAGCTAGCACCTATTCCCTTCAGCACGAGACACGTCACACCCGCACTGCCTTGTTGGGCGACTGTGTCTGATCCAATGGCGAAATCCTCAATCGCGCATCTACCGCCTATAGATGTAAAATCTGCACGCAGTCGAGCTTCAATGCGCGAACGTTCAAGATGAACGATATTTTGCAAGAGAAGATTCATCGAGGAAGCAACGGACCCCGCGTTGTCCGATTGAGGTCAACAATGGGCGGCAATATAGTGCCCGCTTGATTGAAAGTCGTACTTCGTTGTTCAAAGGCCTTGCAAGCCATCTCAGCGCGTTATTCGGCAACACCTATCAACTGGTCTACTTTCATTCCGATTGATCACGCGCCTCGTCACGTTCACAGCTCGAGAAGTTCACGCTTTGCTAATCACAATCTTTCCTCAGTCTAAACATTTGTCAATAATGGGTTACGAAGATTCCGTCTACCTCGCCAAGCTCGCTGAGCAGGCCGAGCGCTATGAGGGTTAGTCCACGATAACGAATTGGGATTCTCGAAGACTCGAAACTGACGACATTGTAGAAATGGTTGAGAACATGAAGGCTGTTGCCGGCGCAAACCAAGAGCTCTCTGTCGAGGAGCGAAACCTTCTTTCCGTTGCTTACAAGAACGTGATCGGTGCTCGTCGTGCGTCGTGGAGGATCGTCACCTCGATCGAGCAAAAGGAGGAGTCAAAGGGCAATGAGAGCCAGGTTACTCTGATCAAGGAGTACCGTCAGAAAATCGAGGCCGAGCTTGCAAAGATCTGCGAGGACATTCTCGAGGTTCTCGACAAGCACCTCATTCCCTCTGCTCAGAGTGGCGAGTCAAAGGTGTTCTACCACAAGATGTGAGCACGACCGTCAATGAACGACATGCCCTGGCAGGACTAAGTATCATCACAGGAAGGGTGACTATCACCGCTACCTCGCTGAGTTCGCCCTTGGCGACAAGCGCAAGACTTCTGCCGACAAGTCTCTCGAGGCTTACACTGCCGCAACCGACATTGCTCAGACTGACCTCGCCCCGACACATCCCATCCGCCTTGGTCTCGCCCTGAACTTCTCCGTCTTCTACTACGAGATTCTCAACTCCCCCGACCAGGCTTGCCACCTTGCCAAGCAGGCATTCGATGATGCCATTGCCGGTTAGTTTTAATCACAGTAGAACAGCGAGAAGCTAGTGCTAATCAATATTTCACAGAGCTCGACACCCTCAGCGAGGAGAGCTACAAGGACTCTACTCTCATCATGCAACTCCTACGCGACAACCTGGTATGTTTGCGTGGCATTTGTGTGTTTACAGCATGGACTAATCAACCTTCAGACCCTGTGGACCTCCTCCGAGGCCGAGCCTGCTGGCGAAGCTGCTGCGTCTCGTGAAGAGCCCGCCGAGGCTCCTGCTTCCACCGAGGAGCCTACTGCCGCGCAGTAGATGCCTCGTTATGCTTTCACGTCTTTGCATGTCCTGAATGGTCCCCAAGTTACAGATACACAAACTCACACTCTTTGAGAATATGAAGGGTTTGGTTGAAGCCCAGCTGTGGTGTGGTGATGATGGCCTGGGTGGTCTTCCTGTAGCAGATTTGATTGTCGCGGCACAGAGAGATACAAAATCCGGTGGTGTTGTTCTGTCTGTAGCTTTTCCTCGTCCTGGCATTTATTTGTCAACCCCCTTATGCACTTTTACTATCCATCCACCATCCACGCTGTTTTCGATCTTGTCGCTTGTCACTTTATAAAAATTGATCATCGGCAACTGCATCTCGAGCGAACTTGCTATTGCTCCCCGTAGATTCACATTCGGAGTTAGCTGGCTGAAGTCAGAATCAGTCAATCTTCTTGAACGGTATGTAACGAATGACTGCCCACAAAGACATGCCCAGAATCGAGCTTCATCGTACCGCACTGATCGCGTGACATAATCTGAAACCACCACGCCACTGTCAAACCTCAATCTTGACCACCCCCACACGCTGCAATTTTATATACCTTCACAACGCCATCCGCCGCCCATATCACCCACACCAACGCCGACATGGCGCCGCGCATCCTGACCGAAAAGGCCGTCCTAAAGCATGCCGCCTCACCCACGGCCTACATCTTCTCTCTCATCATGCTTCAGCTCCCCGACCCCTACTCCGGCATCCGTCTCCAAACGCCCATCTTCGTCTACTCCGCCTCCGACGGCACCGTCAACCTCGTCTCCGTCTCGAACCTAAGATCCAGCGGCAAACAGGCCCTCACGCACAGTAGTGCTACAGGGCCGATAAATACGGGCACGTCGGCACTTATCCCTGTCAAGGTGAGGGATAAGGGCCAGACTGGCAC
>Ga0058698_10001040_pt1 | contig 13267 bp, 14 predicted proteins | sample AgamicAsSfe_FD_67288 | JGI IMG/M metagenome (GOLD analysis project Ga0058698, IMG submission 67288) | Agave microbial communities from Guanajuato, Mexico - As.Sf.e | ecosystem: Host-associated > Plants > Phyllosphere > Phylloplane/Leaf | place: Guanajuato, Mexico | collected 2012-05-30
TGCAGATCACGCCACTCAAGAGGAGGTAGCACGCCTGGTCCTTGTATTTGGGGAGAGATCCTGCTGGGTGAAGGAGGACCACGATGACGTCAAACTATGCCTCTACTAAATGACGAAGAAGGGAGTAGTGCAAGAACAATGGATGTCACAGAACAAAGGCAAGGCAAAATCATGTTTCCATAGCATAGTAGTAGAGTATAAGAGCTACGAGTACATGAGCAAGAGTGTGAAAATAAAAGCAATTTGAAGTGAAGTGACCTGATCCGTCTGAATCCAATGAACGCCATTCGCCAAAAGTCATCGATGGAAGATGGAGTACGCCACTTCTATGGCTATTCTCTCCCCAGATGTATCATTGCCGCATCCTCCTCACCTCCAATATCGGCCTCAACTGAGGATATACCATGCTGTTTCCATACCGAATAGCAGTTCAGTGCCCTGAGCATCAAGCAAATGTCAATCACCACATCGCCGCCACAGCAACCATCATTGCCCCACCCAAGACAGCAGCACCACATCCACCAGCGTGCGACACTGCACCACCAGTCGCAGGCACGACCGTCCACGTGGAGCTAGCGACCAAGCCCGCAGTCGTCGCCGGGATCGTCGCCATACTGATCGTAGAGTTGCTAGCAGGGGTAGCGGCCGCAGCAGTCGCAGCCAATGGGATAGTCGCAGTGCCATTAGTCCAAGGCCCAGCCGTCACAGAGGTTGACAAGGTCGAGGACATGTCCATGTCGGTGCAGCTGCAGTCCTCCACAGTGACGGTGGTCGCGCTGTAGTTACCGTACAAGGAGCTGGAGGAGGTGATGCTAGGGAGGTTTGTGACGAAGTTGCTGCTGGTGACGCTGGAGGACAGGGTTGTGGTTGGGCTGGTGACTGCAGGACCAGGGGCGATTACAACAGGACCGGTGGTCGTTGATGGAGAGACAGTGAACGACGATGTCCCCGTGGTAGGAGTGCTGGGGGTCGAGGACGTCGTTACTGGGGCTGCCCCACCGCCAACGCCTGAAGCTGGCTGCTGGGCCGGTGCGACGAGGGTGAAGTGATTGCCGTAGTTCGACGTGGTTGCATCGTTGATATATAAGCCATAGAAAGACGTCGGGGCTGCGTTGGGAATCCAAGTAAAGGAGCTACCGGATGTGATAGCGAGAGTCGACAAAGGTTGAAGGAGGGACGGCGTGGGGCCCTGAGGTGGGTGATTAGACCAGATTATTCTGTTCTAGTTGGATAATTGAGCTCAGACTGACCTTCAGGAGGACAATGGTGACCACCTCGTTGTTCGGGGCTTGCCAGTTGACGACGAAAGGCACTTCGAGGGTGGTGTTTTCTGGAGGGAATGAGGTGAACTCAAGTGCAGTCGTCTGCGCTGATGCGATGGCAGCGAAGAGTGGCGCGCTAAGCATGACATTTCTGAGGAGAGCCATGTTTGATAGAGCTGAGCTTTGAGATTGTGATGGTTATGACGAAAGTCGAAAGTGGTTCGATGTTGCAATGAGTGACTATGAATACGGAAAAGAGTGACGACTACGAGTGTAGATGAAGAGCGAAGCAAAAGAGAGATGGAAGCTCGAAAGTGAGGAAGTGAGAAGTAAAAGAAGCATGAAGAGCGCCATCCAGAAGAAAGCATCAACAAACACATCACCACAACATCGTGAGGAATGCACAACAGCCCAAACACAGTGCTCAGCCGGAGACGTCAAATCGCGTGATGACCGTTTCACTGCATTCCTTCACAAACAACAAGACAACATTCTGCGCACCTTGTCATCAAGCGCGATGACTGCAATGGGACACGCATATGTAGCGAAATCGTCAGTGGCCGGCAGCGGGCTCTTTGCTTCACAGGATATCGTTGCTGGCGACCTCATATTCACGCTTGCAAGACCAGCGATAGCTGCATTGGACACCAAGAAACTCGACCATGTCTGCGCGAATTGCTTCGCTTCTGCTGCTGACCCATCGGTCTTGCATGGGGAGGCTAATGAACAGGTCACTGTCAAGGCATGTACAGGGTGTAAGACACTGAAGTATTGTTCAAAAGTATGTTGCGATTGTGTTGCATGCTCCTTGGAATCCTTGTTGCTACCCTGTGATTTTGCCACCCTCCCTACGACCATTACACGGTGACCACTTTTCAATGTTTTCTCCTGTTGCAACTTTTCTTAGCGCGTAATGAGCAAAAGTCTGACTCCTGCTCACACAGCAATGTCAAGCAGAATCATGGTCGCGCCACCACAAGTTCGAATGCAAAATCTTTCGATCAACATCGTCAAAAGGCATATTGCCTCACGCAGCCAGAGCACTGCTTCAGATGATAGCCCTCACTCCTAGCGTCGATGACTCTCCCTTCAAAGGCCTCAACTCCCACCTTGACGACATATCAAAAGCTGGTGGCGAGCAATATGAGAACCTGCTCGTTCTCGCTACTGGTATACACCAATATTCTCAGACCAAGTTAACCCCGGCATATTTGCATCAATGCCTGGCCATGGTAAGCCACGTCCGCAATCCACTATTCACTATCCAAGCAGCTAACAACCACCAGATATTCACAAACACATTCACCCTCCTCACCCCAACCTACGACCCCCTCGGCATCTGCCTCGACCCCTTCGCCGCCCGCTGTAATCACTCCTGCTCCCCCAACGTCTTCATCGTCTTCGATGGCGCCCGCATGTCCTTCCGTGCCCTGCAAACCATCAAGAAGGACTTCGAACTCTTCGTTTCATATATCGACGCCTCCAATCCATTCCACCGCCGTCAGCGCGAACTGTCAAAGCGCTACTTCTTCACCTGCCACTGCAGCAAGTGCCAAAAGGGCATCCACACGATCGAAGACCGCTTCCTCACCGACCCTGCCACGCTCGAGCCGGGCTGGGATAGAGACATCCAGTGGCCACCCAGCGCCATCCCAGGCATCACGACGCTCGACCCTGCTGACAACGACCGTTCCAATTACATCAACGACAGTGCCGCCGGCGCCCGCCTCTCCGCAACGCAGCGTCTCGCCTTCGCGTCCCTCGAAGCCGCCCAGCGGAATCCGGACCCCCGCTCCTCAAGCGCAGTCGACTCGCTCCAAATCGCCCTCTCGCTCTGTCTCAAAACCCAGCTTTGGCCAGACCACCGCCAACCACTGCCTGCGGTACGGCAATATCTCTTCGCTACCTTCCTCTCCTTCAAGCTGGGACTGCGGCTTTACTTCTCCGTTAATCCGGTGCTGTACCCGGCGCCCTTCCACCCGCTGCGCGTCGTGCATACATGGGCGTTGCTGAATCTGCTGCTGTACACGCTCGATCCGACGGGCGATAGTGCGGCAGAAGCGGAACTGCGGCACGCGGGTGTGGACTTCGGGGTTGTGGTGTATGGGCTGCTGAGTGAGGTTGCGTCGAATGTGGAGAGGAGTCATGGGAAAGAGAGTGGATTTGTGAGGGAGGTGAGGAGGAAAGTTGAGGAGGTGAGCACGGATATGACGAGGGGGGATCGGGAGGTGTTGAGTGGAATTAGAAGAAGGATGGAGTCGCAGTGGGGCATTTTGAGGAAGTTGGCGTGTTCGAAGGAGCTGGAGAATGCGTTGGGGTAGGAAGGTGTGGAGGCTGCTGTGTAGCTGGTTCGTCCTATCGGCCGCTGTCGCCTCGTCCCCAGGCTTTGACGCCGCCATCGCCGCCTATGTAATACAGCCATTCGCCCTCCTGTACCGGCTCTTTAACATCGCCATCGGCCTTGGCACTAGAACCATCCATTTCGGTCTCCTCATCATCACAATAACCACCCCGCGTGATTCTCACAACACCACTGACATCCTCCGCCCAACCCGTCCCCAATGCTCGACACTGTACCACGCAGCGCGCCGCTTGCACGGTGCCGACCATGAAAGCCGCGTTCTCGCTCTCCAATGCCTCGAAACCTCCACCTTCTAAGCTTGCCCCAACGCCACGACCCCCGGGCACATACCGCTGCCCGTGGAAATGTGCTGTCGCTAGGCTGGCAGCTGGCGCGAGGAAAGGACCGTCTGCTGGTAATGAGAGTATCGCACTTTGGACGGAGGGTAGATTGCGGAGGGTGAGGAGCAGTGTCGACAAGGCGGTGGAGGTGATGGGCGGGCTCGTCGTGTGCAGCAGGAGGGAGGGCGTGTCGAGGATGAGTAGGGTGTGTGCGGTCTTTAGACCTATGACAGCTGTAGAGATTGTCGAGAGAATCGACGCTAGATCAGGAGATTGTAGAGTATGGTGCGTAAGCGGTGTGGCGGCGCTTTGCAATCCTGGTGATGCAGGAGGCAGTGATCTAGCAACTCGTGAGGGTGCTGGACCGCGCGTGGACGCCATAGAAGTTGCATTTCGCGGTGCAGGTACTGCGCCAGGTACGAACAGCTCACTCAAGCCATCGACGAATGCGAATCGACCGTGCTGTTGCAGTCGTGCTAGATCAAGGCCCTACTTGCGTGTCGTCTCAGCTACTGCAAGTCGACCACCAGGCAGTACATACCACAGCTTTCCTAGCCTCTGTACGCCAGAATGCTAGATCGCGCATATAGCTCACCAGTACCACTCCGACATCCCCGTGGTTAGTGCCATTTGATTTTAAGCTTCCTGGCCGGCCATGATCACCTAAGACAGCATAGAGGTAGCGGAGGAGAACCCAGTTCGCAGTAGTGTTGACGGTGCTTGTAACGAGGGTGAGGGATGCTTCTGGAGGTAGACGAAGATACGGCGATAGTGAAAGTGGAATGCGCTCTGTACTCATGATGTTTGTGAGTTTCATGGATGCATATTTGACTTTCCTCGATTGGATCTGCGGCGGGGTAATCCTCGGTAAAGCAATGTAACTAATAACAACAGATCGCGACCTAATTTCTCGAGTCTTATAACTTAAGATCCTTCGCGCGTTCATTCTTACCGGGAGCTACCAAGATGGTTGAGACTCGGAGCAGGACGGGGACTACTCCCAGGTGAGAAATGACTACTAACCTTGTCATAACACGCCTAACACGCAGAATAGAAAGCCTACACTGCCTGCAGGATTCGTGCCAACACCTGGTAGCAGACCACGAACATCGCGTAAATCTACTCCAAATGGTTTCTCCAGCGAATCCATTCCTGAAGATGCCGCGCTCGATGGCAATGGACACTCGAAAGGACTGGAGCCCGAGCCTTCCAGTAACACCTTGACGAATCGACCGAGGACAGACAAGAGTATGGCGCATAAGCAAGATACCTCAGATCCTAAGGTCGACAACAGTGGGGAGTTCGAGTTCGGCGGAGTCTTTGGAGTTACTGCCATGATGATCGGTTTCCCATCTCTTATGTACTATATGTGGATTGGCGCAACATACTACAATGGCCAATTCCCATTGCCTACGAAAGGGCAAAGTATACCAGCATTTGTGCAACATCTTGGACACTTAGCATATACTGGCGCATTCCCGAACCTCAAAGCATGGGCGATATACTGGGTCTTCTTCATCTTCCAGGCCATCCTCTACCTTGTAATGCCTGGTATCTACACTGAGGGCAAGCCATTGCTGCATGAAGGAGGCAAGAAGCTGAAGTACTACTGCTCCGGCGTGTCGTCATTCTACCTGTCAATCGCCCTAGCCTTTGCGCTGCACTTCACAGGACTCTTCCCTTTGTATACTCTCATTGACGAGTTCGGTCCTATCATGTCTGTTGCCATTCTGTCTGGATTTGGTATTTCGATCGTCGCGTATGCTTCTGCGGTTTATCGCGGCGCGGAGCATCGCATGACTGGCTACTTCCTTTACGATTTCTTCATGGGTGCTGAGCTGAACCCGCGCATGTTTGGCTGGCTCGACTTCAAGATGTTCTTCGAGGTCCGCATACCCTGGTTCATCCTATTCTTCGTCACACTCGGTGCATGTGCACGTCAGTACGAACAACTCGGATTCGTCAGCGGTGAGCTCTGCTTCATGCTGATGGCCCACTGGCTCTATGCGAATGCTTGCTGCAAGGGTGAAGAGCTCATTCCACCTACTTGGGACGTCTACTATGAGAAGTGGGGCTTCATGCTCATCTTCTGGAACCTGGCTGGTGTCCCTCTGACCTACCTGCATGGGACCATCTATCTTGCCAACCATCATCCTTCTGTCTACCACTGGCCCGCATGGTTCATGATTCCACTTACAATCAGCTATTTGTTTATGTACTATATCTGGGATACCGCTGCCAGTCAGAAGAACATGTTCCGTGCCGCACAAAGAGGTACTGCTCCCCAACGCAAGACATTCCCTCAATTACCGTGGAAGGTTGTGGAAAACCCGAGGACTATCCCTGTCGAGAATGGTGACGACCTGTTCGCCGATGGATGGTACAGGTATGCCAGGAAGATACATTACACTGCCGACATGTGGTTCTCGATCTGCTGGGGTCTTGTTACTGGCTTCGGAAGTCCGTTCCCATGGTTCTATCCTGTTTTCTTTGCCCTTATGATTACGCATCGTGCGAACAGAGATTTGGCAAGATGTCGTGAAAGATATGGCAAGTCTTGGGTGGAGTATGAGAAACAATGTCCATATCTGTTCATCCCGGTATGTTCTGATGCCTCGTCACCCACTTTTCTCCTCACTAATATGACACAGTACATCTGGTGATTGTATGCAAGGAGTATTGTCTCTTCTGATATATAGGTGGTTCTGGGCGAGGAGCAGATTTCACGGTATAGTTTATCCTTTAATGATTGGGAAAAGTTACATAAAGATTGTAAGAAGTCAGATGTGTTTGAATATTATAATGTTGAGTCAAAGCCAGTTCAGTGCCTCCGGAGTCATAGGAGCACTCATGTATCCGAAAAGCATTATCATATCCAGTAGCTACATCTTAGTACGGAGTGAGTATGACAAGGGGAACGCAGTTGACTCATCTGAAAGAAATCGGGAGGAAAAGGAGTCGTGATCCCGATCCGGAAGAGAAGCGCACGGGGACAGTTTAGTTAGGTGGGTCCATTCTCGCACAATTGCAACTTCACTTTCTCAATCACCAGCGTCTTTTCCCTCTATCGCCACCAGACTCCGTCTTACAGCATCATCTAACAGATCAAAACAACTCCCAAGACAAAAACAATCAACCGCAAATATGGTAAGCTACACACGGAATTCGCCAGCTGCACGAAAGAAAGGACAACAGGGTACCGAACTATGGGTGGCACAAGAGCTTGAAAAAGAGATGGACGACGACGCACAACCTGAAAGCGATGGCATTATGATTCGGAAGAGCTCTCGGTCGGCCTGGCAGAAGATACGGACAGGAAGAAGCAGGGTTCGGCAATAATTAAGATGCAATTTACTGATTTCCGATTGTCATTAGGTTCTCGCCGTCGACCTTCTCAACCCCACCCCTGCTGCTGAGGCACGCAAGCACAAGATGAAGGTAAGAATAACAGTCCAAACCTCTTGTCAAGACAACATCATATCATGTTTGTGACGACATCGCGGACACACGAAGCTGATTACTTCTTAAACAGACCCTTGTGCCAACACCTCGCTCTTTCTTCATGGACGTCAAGTGCCCCGGCTGCTTCACAATCACCACCGTCTTCTCACACGCTCAAACCGTCGTCGTCTGCGCCGGCTGCTCGCAGGTCCTTTGCCAGCCCACCGGTGGCAAGGCAAGACTCACCGAGGGCTGCTCTTTCAGGAGGAAGTAGATTACTGCGCTCCTGGAACGATGATACCCTATACGATATGGAGAAAGCTTGGTGATGTGTAGAGAGACGGGTGTGGCAGAGATTGTTGTCGTGGAGGCTCATGACTTGGCGTTATCTGGATGTCATATGTTGTTCGCACAATCTCGATGAGGATTTGGCATTGTGGTTGCGGTGAAGACGGGAGGAGACGGTACCATCAGAAAATCAGTCGCCATGGTCTCGATTGGGGTCATTGTTTGCATGAACGTCACGAATTGAAAAAGTCTGCTTCCTACTGGCTACCGAGGATATGAGGTGGACTTCAAAATGGACTGGATCTTGACATGAAGGACGTCAAGTGAAGAGGCTTCTTTCTGAGCCGGCTGGCTGAGTCGAAGTGGCCGGTCAAGTTACCTGAACCAAAACCCTTGCATAGTCGAGCAAGGGTGTATTTAGTCGTCTGAACAAAAACCATATTTCCAATCCTGCCGTCCTCATCGCGATATTTCGTTCTTTCTTCAATACCGTGAGCAGCATTGTATATATCGACCCCGCTAAATACACTGTGTCGAGCCGATGTGTGAGACTAACTATGCAAATATTTTATACACGTTACAGATCATGACATGCTAGTCCGTCTCTTGACTGCCTGATGAACGACATTATGCATTTCGAGTACCAATTCCCTCCCCTATCGTCCAAACCTCATCTCAGCTTTCGCGTACTTGTGTAGTCCACGTAAGAAGACCTGATAGTCCACACCAGTGTTGTCCTGAACATGACTATCATGCCTCGTTAGAAACCACACCAATACACAAACGGAACGGAGAGTCACAACTTACAATATTTCCGTCAACCTGACCTGCCACGGCGGATATCCCATCAAACACACATCACCGCCAGCTCCACCACCACCAACATATCCCTCATCCTCATCGACCTCTCCCCCCTCTTCCCCCTTGCCCGCCACCAGCGCACTCCCACTTCCCCCTCCACCAACAGCACTCCCGCGTCTCTTCACCACCGGCACCCTCACCGGTGCACCCTTCCATGCCGGCGCCGCCATCATAATCAGCAAATCAGGCTCTCCACAACTCGCAGCCGTCAATTCCGCATCAATCAACTCCGCCGAAATATCACTCGGCCTCAACTTCCCCTTCTGACTCATCTCCGTCAGCGTCTTGGTCAGGTCAATCAGCGTGTCTCTTCCGTCCGTCGCGCTCAGCAGCAGCAGATTCAGGTTGGCTGACTGCAAGGGCGATGTTCCAGCCGAGTCCGAACTCAGCGGGCTAGCAGGTCGGAGCGCGTCCGGACTACTGGGAGGCGAGTACGCGGGGTGGTTTGGCGCGCGGATGTGCAGGGAAGGGATTCCGGCGGCGGGGAAGTACGTGCGGAATGTTGCGTTGACGGCGCGGTGGAGGGCGGGGATGTGGGATTTTAGGAGGCCGGTGCGTTCGTAGAGGCTGAGGGTGGGGATGCCGGCGCAGGTGCACCAGGCGGATATGGATGCTGCGTCTGCGAGGAGGGCGGTAAGGGATTCGCTGGTCGGTGTCGACGGGGATGAGGAGGACGTGGAGGCGTAGCTATCGAGGGAGAGGACGATGCTGAGATGTTGCGGGAGGCGGGACAAGTTGCGGATGTCGCGGCGGATCAGCTCGGGGGTGCGGTGGTGGTGGTAGAGGATGGAGATGAGGCGGTCGTGGAGGGAGTGGTAGGTTTGGCGGAGGAGGATGTAGATTGAGAAGATGAGCTGGATCAGTTGGAAGGTGAGGCGGTGCAGGAAGGTGTGGAGGTAGAGGGAGAGGGTTGCGCGGTGGCCTAGGCGTTCGGGCTGGAGGCGAGACTGCGATTGGCGTAGAGGTTGCTGGCGTACGGATTGGCGGAGGTAGGGCTGTGCTAGTTGTTCTCGCTCGGCGCTGGTGAGCATGCGGCCATCCGGGCGGGCACCACGGCTCAACAGAGCTCGAGTATCAGACATCGGAGTAGTCTTAATATGTTTTGAGAGTGGTTGTCTTCTCGATGATTTGACAAGTTGACCGTGTTCTCCATTTGTTGTTTTTGGATCTCGCAGCGGGTCTCACTCCGTCAGGACCCCATGTCGTCAATACAGCAACTCAGCTGCAATGTTTCACGCTGCGTGTACCTGCTGTCATCGCGTCGACTAGGCGATAAGTAGCTGACCGTGAAGATGCCTGCGCCTGCGGCTGATGCGGCGTCAGTGCTATCGCAAGGTACCACGGGCTCAGGTACAACAGGCTTCTCAGCAGCAAGGTCGATCTATCCAAGAGGACCGACTTTCTCTCTCGATACCTTTGCAGTAAGCTCTTCCTTCCCAGCTATCCACATTTGCTAATCGCTCCTTCCAGAGACGCGACTTCATCGTAAAAGACTTTGTCGAGTCTCTTTCGGACGGCGCAGCACCTCCTCCAAATCGCCGTTCAGGTACAGGTTCTCAAGCCTTCGATCCCAAACCATACATACGTGCCTTCGAACACGCCTTGAATCGCCTTGGTAGTCTATCTGAGGAACGCGAGCAACACGAAAGCGAATTGTCGGACGCTGTGCGACGAGCTGAGGCACAACATCGACAACATTGTGCTACTCTACAGACTACGCTGGACCAGGCTCTCAATGCCTTCAATGGCCTCGAACAGCGACTAGATACAGATCCCGCGCCGCAGAGTAATGGCCAGGTAGGCGCGAATGTAGCGACACAAATAGGCGAACGCTTAGAAGAGCTGGATCGACAGAAACGAAGAGCAGAGGATGCCAAGTTCTTGATACAGTGCTGGCAGGATGTTTGTGAGCGTGGAGACCTTTCACAGCTGGAAGACATGAGAAGACTGGGGGGAGGTGAAGGCAAAGTCAGATGTGCACAAATAGCTAGACAGCTCCTGAGCATCAGCAGTAGGCTGGTTCCATCGTCGAGCACTCTTGCGACACCTGTGACACCGCGGACACCGCGGACACCTCGCTCAGCTGTCACGAACGGTAATGGGGCCGATGGACTTATGCCGGAGGCAGCGGCGGGCATGACCGATACGCAGCGACAGAAACGTACGAACGAACTGGTCGAGCGATTCCTGGAAAAACTCGAGAAGGATCTTCTTGAACAATTCGACGAGTGTAAACGACAGCATAACGAACAAGGCATGCGCGAGCGCGCGCAGGCTCTATACGATTTCAACGATGGCGCGAGTGTTATTGGACGATTTGTGAACCAGCACGAGTTTTTCCTCGAACATAGCCATATGGTCAGCGAGGAGCTCACTGTGGAGACTGAAGTATGGCAAAGAGCAGCAGATCCAGATGCCGAAATACCAGCAGTGGAGTCAAGTTTACGATCGTTAATTGACGAAGTGAAGCTGGTGATTGAGGAGGAGTCATTCACCATCAAGCACGTCTTCTCATTCCACGAGCAGGTGCTGGTAACGTTTCTGCAACGAATTTTCCAGCAGTCTATACAGCAAAGGTTGGAGATGGTCTTGGAGAAGGCGAACTCAATATCACCTCTGGCATACCTTCGAGCCTTGCAAGCGTCCAGAAACTATATTGGTAGTGTTGTGGACGATCTCAAGGTACATGGTCTTACGGAACATCCTGATCCTGTAACGCCACTGGTTGCTGCGACTCTAGATCAGCAACTCGAGGTTATATTCGTCCCATACTTGGCGGGTTCGACATATATCGACATGGAAAAGAAAAGTCTAGAAGAACTATATGCTTCTCTGCTGTACAGGTTCACAGTTTTCCACGTAAGTACTGTTGGAAGAGTGTCCATGCGCTGAGTCGAAGAATCTAACGAGATCAGTCACGACGGAAGAAGACCCCAACAACATACCTAGGCTCTTTAGGTCAACGTGGACGAGAGCTTCTGGCTTCAGCCCGTGATACTTACATGGACCAGATCAACTCCACAGAACTCCCAGCGTTTCAGAAGACCATGCTGATGCGTATTGCTGGCGTACGAGAAGACAGTGGCGACAAGACAGAAATCGAAGTCACCGAAAAGGATGGTGCATTGTCTCTGCCGGCCGCGAAACGCATGCTCAAATGGTTGGCAGAAGCAGTTGGCCGTGGCCTGGAGCTAAGTGGTGGCAGTGAGACTCCCAAAGAGGTCTCCGTGCTGCTGCGACTGCTGCTCGTGAATATGGGCGAAATCTACCTCGATACAGCACTTGACGCGTAAGCCTCTACGCCTCACCCAACGGCTCCTCTACTGACACATTCTCCCGTTCCAGTGCCAACGAATCCGCCGCCCTCCATGAGACCGCCTCCGCCAAAGCCGAGCCCGACCTCACCTTCATAACCACCCTTCGCCCCTCCATCACCATCCTCCAACTCCTCCTCACCGTCTCCTCCTCCGTCCTCCTTCCCCTCGCAACCCCCAACGTCACCCTTCGCCGCGACATGGACAAAGCCCTCCTCACCGGCCGCACCCGCCTCGAAGACAAAATCTCAATCGTCCGCACCCGCGTCCTCGACATCGCGCTGGCTTGGGTGTCGAAATTGCTTGCTAGGCAGGTGCGTACTGACTTTAGACCGAGAGATGACGATGCGTTTAGTGGGTTGGATGCGTTAAGTACGCCTACGTGCGCGGCGGTGTGCGAATTTCTGGGAAAGGTGCATAGGTTGTGTGCGAGTGCGCTTGATGGGCCGAAGAACCAGATTCGCTTCTTCACCGACCTTGCTTCTGGGGTGCGCTCTCTCCTCTTCGAGCATTTCCGGAAATTTCAGATCAACCTTGCTGGTGGGCTGATGGTCAGTAAAGACATCACGCGATATCTCGAGCTACTCAAAAGTTGGCCGCTGTCGCCGGGGTTTGTACAGGGATTGGAGGTATTGGTCGAGATTGGGACACTGTTTGTTATTGGGCCCGAGGCGCTGAAGGAGAGGTTGAGAGGGGGTGGGGGAAGTGCGTTGGCAGGTGTAGATAAGGCGGATTTGAGGCCGTATCTGCTGAGGAGGGAGGATGTGGGGACTGTGAGTGTGCAGGCTGTGCTGAGTGCGTTGTAGAATTGGGACGTAGAACTGGGAATTCTGGAAGGAAAGATGCACTGAAGGCGACGAGGATATAGGCCGCGGCGTTTTGCATGGATCGATGTAGGGATGATGGGACACTTTTGATATGGGGACAGAACATATATACCTCATCTGTTTCTCTCATCCTCGGTTCCGCACAGCGCTACCTCTCATGGGATTGTTCGAAATACTGGCGACGCTTTGTGATTGCGATGGATTCAGCGCGATTGGTCGGCTCGAAGCGTACTCTTCCGCGCACATTTATCTGGTAATAAGCGGATAGAAGGCACGATGCTAAGCAATCTACGTCTTTGCGGCGGACCATAAATCAGTAAAGTAGGAATGAGGTTGCCAGGAGATAGGTGATGAAAAGAGTGAACTTCCAATCCCGGCACGTCTCGAGCAACCGGTCTGCTGAGGAGCATGTGCGAAAGCGTGAAGAATGGAGACTGGAAGGATGATTGACACTAATTCCAGCGTTCGTCAACGCCATCGTCGCAACACTACTCTCGATATGCTCGGTGTTGTCAATCCTTGTTCGTCGCTCGATCATTGTATCATAGGCATCTTCACCACCAACAATTAGCCACACTCTACCCTCCTACTC
>Ga0058698_10001042_pt1 | contig 13258 bp, 13 predicted proteins | sample AgamicAsSfe_FD_67288 | JGI IMG/M metagenome (GOLD analysis project Ga0058698, IMG submission 67288) | Agave microbial communities from Guanajuato, Mexico - As.Sf.e | ecosystem: Host-associated > Plants > Phyllosphere > Phylloplane/Leaf | place: Guanajuato, Mexico | collected 2012-05-30
CAACATGGCCATATGCATGGACGGTTTATCGGTTCGCAGGCGTCCAAGCAGATGTCTCGAAAGACCAAGCTGTAGTTGAGAAAGGAACATGTTCCAGTAGGTGCAGGGTCCATCTTCGCCAGCATGTCTACAGACTCTTCTTCCTTCCTTGATCTCCATACTTCTCACGACATAGAAGATCTTGACAAGGACTGAAGCTGCGGGAGTCTCTACAGTTCTTCCTGCGGCCTCAATGTCAGAAGACGTGTAGCCGGGTAGCACCCTTTGGCGTTTGGAATTGAGCTTATTGTTCAGTCAGCAGCATTGCGGCTCTGCCACGGAAGTATGCCGGAGCTACTGCACTGTGGAATGAGACAAGGCCGGCAGCATAAGCAGCGGCTATTTCTTCGCTCGAGTGACCAGCCACGTAACTTGGGGCAAATGTCCAAGCTCTAAGTAGGTCGACCAGGACCAATTGATAGGCGGTACAAGCAGGCTGACTGATCTCGGCCTTGTTCACTCGAGTGTCTGCAACCACGTTTGCGAGTTCACAAGCCGTTCATCGCTTGGAAGATGTGGGTTCGGTGCCACTAAGCGCTCCTTGGTAGAAAAATTGTGAGAGGTTCTTACTACTCGATGGTCCACAACTCAAACCGCCTTGCCCAACGAACCCGCTGCAATTCAGTCAGTGTGTTCGCCTTCCTACACAAGAAGATTATGGTTCGTACCAACCTGATCTCCATTTTCCATTCAAATTTGGTCGCTACACAATCCCAAAACCCTACTCCTCGAACCGTGGTCAAAGCGTATGGCTGATGATCAGAACTGATGGTATAACGGGTGATGACGCGTCTTTGTCTCTTGTGAAGCATTCACCAGCAGTATCGTTGACTTGATAGCGATGAGCATACATAGGGCACGGATTCGTGGGGTGAAGTCCATTTTTGCATCGCTGAAATTCTCGCACTGATGATAGCCGCGAGTTACCGCATATCCGGGCTCCTTCCTCTTTTGGTTGTCAAGAACAGACTTCCACGTACGATATCAGCACGCTGAACTTTATCAGAATCTTAGATAACCTCAACAAATTAAGTCAGCTTCGGATGATTGCTTCTCAGCCGGAAGACTTGGTCAGGATTGCACGTATCTTTCGGATCACATATAAACCTGGAGAATACGCCTTGCCGAACACTGCTCATCAAGCCTCCAGCTCGCAAAGATCATGGCGACAAGGCGTACCCACTTCCATCGTAATGAGACTGATGGTCTAGGAATTGTCCATGTCAGCACAAATGATAGCGAGTCCATTGTCAACTTCGAGATGCAACCTATGCCTACCAAGGGAGACCGTATGGCTGACGCGAAGCACCTGGACAACCCTCAGCCTTGCCTATAGAATGATAATGAAGAGGCACGGTTCCACCTTGAGGGAAGCATTACTGTGCTGGAAACCGCTGAAGATCTTATCACGCAGATTATCGACACTGAAGATGATCCATCTGAAGAGTCATGGCTAAGCTTGCCCGCTTCCAGACATACATGTTCTGGCGTGGGACAGAAACAGCGGAGGAACGCCTAACGCGCAAAATTGATGACCCTGATCTCGATCCTCACTATAAACTCATGCTGCGCAACAAGTACAAAGAGGTGCCGATGTGGTGGTGGGTCGGAGTTATGGCTGTCAGCTGGACAGTGGGCATCATCTGCCTTTACTCTATCAATGTAAGCGTTTTTCCTGCTCGACAAACAGAAGACTGACAGTCCCTCAGTCCACTCTACCCTGGTGGGGCTACCTCATCGCGCTGATGTTCACCTACTCCTTTACACTTTTCTTCGGAGCTCAGTCTGGTATCACTGGTTTCGGCTTTAATATGCAGCCCATCTGCCAGATGCTCGCTGGCTACCTTTTCCCTGGGCGACCTCTGGCCAACTTCTATTTTACTTGCTTTACCTACAATACCTCATCTCAGGCTTCTTTGTTGGCAAAGGATCTCAGGTTGGCACAGCAGAACCATATTCCACCTCGGGCAACCTTCGCGTTACAAGTCACGGGCTGTCTGGTTGGTGGTATCTTCAGTGGGTCCAATTGTCCTCAGTTCAAAATGCTGTACTGACATTTCACTGACTGGGTCATGATGCATAGCATTGTCTAGAACCAAGCCGATATCCTCAAGTCTATCCAAGGCACAAACATCTGGTCAGGTCAGAACATTCAACAGTTCAACGCCCTTGCGATTTCATGCACAGAGAATCCTCACGATCACGCGTGTTTTCTTGATCACGCTCACTTGAGCTCTTTGGTGTGGAGTGTCTCAGACACTCGATCTTCTCTTGCATGGGCCGTGGCTGTCAGTAGCGTTGCAACAGCAGTGGGTAGCCATGTGAGCCTTCTCGGTTTCAATTCAATCTGTCGACAGGGTCGAAAGCAACCAGTTAGATTGCCATTGGCTAGAACTTGGGTTATTTATAAGTAGCTCATGTCCCTTCGGGCCCAATAGCTCAGGAAAATCAAATCAAATCTCAACGAGTCGGAGAAAGAACGGTGAGGTCATCCTCAGGGCCAGGCTTTGGGAGTCAGCCGCGACCGCTCGTAGTCGAAGCATCATTCAGTCTGGGTTGCAATCTGGAAAGGATTGGAGGTGAATTCTGGACTAGTCCAACTAGGTTGGCAGAGACACAAGGAAGGATGATCTCCGGCGATCTCACCGCGAGGAGCAACGCCTTGTATTGTAAAACAAGGAGCTGCAGCACCATCAAGCTTTGGAAAATAAGATTGGTTTGGTAGAGAGTGGTGGATGGAAAAAGATTTTCGCACGCCACCTAGACGTCTGATATTGTAAATGTATGCTCTCCAGGTTTCTGTCGCTCTGGATCCCAGAGCGCCACTGTCAACGCCGTCTATTGGATGTCTTGGAGGGGGACTAGTCACGTTTGTCAACCGTTATCTATGCTATATACAACGGCCTAGAAATAATGATGCAGAGCGTTATCGTCTTCCAATTGCAGACTTGCATATCAGCCATATACGCCGACACGAGTTGTTCATTAAGAGCCACAGGAGTTCTCCACAAAATCAAGTCGCTGGAAATCTGCAATCTGACATGGTATTCCGACCATCTCTCCAGATACTCACACTGGCTGCAAGCTTTCTGTCGTGTACAGCGACCTTTGCCGCTCTTTGCTATGTTTTGACCATACCAAGACGCTCGCAAAAGTCATTACGACACGCGCTTGTAATCAACCTCTTGGTCGCAGGTCAGCCAAGGGACTTGCGATGCAAATTCTTCCACGCTGACTCGGAACTACAGAGTTCATCAATAGTACCAACAACTGTGTTTCGGGATTCGTGTCTCTCATGAACACTGGCATCTTGGAAGCTGGTCCCTATTGCACGGCTAATGGGTTTCTTGGGCAATTTTCTGTCCAAGTCAGTCCTACACTCTGAGCCAGTGGCCGTGATAACAAGTACTAACGTCGAGATCTCAGGCTGTTGATTTTGGAGTTCTCTCGATCGCATTATCTACGCTGGTCCTGGTATATTCACCAACCCCTAACTCCCAGCAGAGTCTCTTGTTCAAGTGCGTCGCTTGTAGCTGCGTCTGGTTGATTGGTCTGATGACAAGTAAGTGTCAGGGATATACGCTCAGTACACGACTAATGTTTCGACTGCAGGTTGCATCGCCTTAGGCCTCCAGGCGTTTGGTCCCGTCAGTGGCAACTGGTGCTGGATCAAGAGGGACAGGCTCGCACTTCGCTATGGTCTGGGCCACGGTTGGCGGTTCAGCGTCATTCTGGGAATCTTCGTGATCTACGTCTGCATCATCAAAAAACTTCGTCGTCAATATAGCTGGCGCCGACGATATACGTACGGAGGTCATGCGAGAATCAACACGGAGTCGACAGATGTTGGGCAGAGCTCAGCAAAGCGCGAGTTTGTCATCCCTGAGCCTTCCCTGGACCACGGGCTTCTCAGGTACGGAGGGAACATGTTTGGCAGGAGCAAGATCGTCAACTTATCTGAGGGACCACAATCGGACGGTTTGCTTGCAGCTCCGACAGCCCATGTAAGATCTGACGGCCAGTATACTGCCACTATTCACGACCACAAGCTGGCACAAAGTCTGCTCAGAATCGAGAGCGTCCAGAAGTCCGATACAAGAGCCAATCGATCTCTCCAACCCGCATTCAAGGATGACCGTATCCGGATTGTGGCACAGATGACTGTATATCCAACCCTCTACGTCTTGCTCTGGATACCGGGAATTGTCAACCGTGGTGTAGAGGCTTCAGGAAGAACATCAGTCGCTCTGCAATATCTGCAAGCTGGCGCGCAGCTCATCGGCCTTGCGGATGCCATCGTCTTTGCAGCCCAACAGAAAATTTGGAGAGCAACACACCGGGCATCATCTTGAAGTAGAAGTGTTTGGCTTTTTGAAAAATGCTGTGGAGAATGTATTGGATTTCCAAACCGTCTGGCAAAACTTGTGCAACGGTTAAGAATAACCTAGCAAGCTGAAGTTGAAGTTGAAACCGGTGCTTGATCGCGAGAGTGGCGGACAACTTCGAAGATCTGGCCCGTAGCCACGAGTACAACGATCGCACCCGTTAATATGCGTCATTTTTCATCTCCAAGTCCTATCGTGTAAGACCGCTTTCTCTGTCCATAGACCAGCGTATCTAACACAAGTGGAATCACATAAAAAGTATCGTGACACAATTTCTGGATCCAAACTCCATATCTTTGAAGCCAAGTTGCTTTGCTTGCCGAACTCTCGTATCCGCAGCTGCGAGTACAGAGGTTGTTACCATGCCAAGCATTTAGAATTGCCCCGCGTTGATTTTTGCCCTATAACCGACGGTCGGTCAATGAGGCCACTCCGCATCTATCCTTGATCTTAGCTTCCGAGCCTTTTAGCGTCTTAGCGTCTGAGCCTTTTGGCGGTCTCGAGCGTCGTAGCGACCCCTAAGATAGGCCACTTTGCCATTATTATGTCTGTATCTTGTGATGCATAGATTAAGCTACGTCTACATACTTGTATACTATAGATATACTATAAACTTGTCGCTTGAGATATACTCTACTTGTACTCGAGCATAAGTACATAGGCACTTGGCACTACCTAAGGTCAAATCTTGGCGGCTTTAAAAACTATGGGGTAGCGAACTGCAGTAATTGCAGCATCGACGGCGACAAACGATAGCAATTATAACTACAAAACATCGCTTATATAAGCGTATGGAAGTGCTAGTATAGAGCTATGATAGCATAGAAGAGCTAACTATAAGAGATTTGTCAATTATACCTTAAGAAATACTTGTAGATACGATAAACTATGGTTAAATCGCCGAAAGGCTGAGACGCTGAGACGCTGGAAGGCTCAGACGCTGAGATCAGAATAAATGCGGAGTGGCCTCATTGACCGACCGTCTAACCGTCGTGCTGAACTGCGCGTGGATCGGGCTTGCCGGTGAACTCAAAACAGTAGCTGCCCAGCGGCTCACGACGACACTGAAGCACTCAACTATACTGATGGGCAGCGAGAGAACCCAGCTTGGCTCGTTTTAATAATAGTCCCAGAGGCCAGCAGCAGCTACACTAAGCAGCTTTGTCTGTTCCAGTGGTCGTTTATTAGACACGTTCAATATTACGAGCGTCACGCAGCGACAGTATAAAGCCCAAGGCTGAGATACTTGTGAATGTAAAAGCTTTAGATTCGTAGAGGTAGCCTCTGCATGAATTGGGGTAAGATTGCTCGAATAATTGCGGAGCAATCAAACCAGGTCAAGCTGGATCAGTCCCATACACCTGGATCGAACATATGACAGACGCCAGAGAATAAGATGCACTCCACATGGAGCAAATTTTGTTTTTTGTTTCTAAAGTCAGCCGCATGAGGTTCGGTCACACCTCTCTAGCCCCGGACATAATTTGATCAAACTGCTTGAGATGTAGTGAATTAATACCCTGGTACTGCCCTTTGAGTCAGATCGCAACAACGATAACGTTGATGGATAGCGAGGGCCTGATCGTGACGGACTAACGATCAGCCAACCGATCTGCCATGTTGTCTGTGATGTAGGAGACAGAACATCGCTGGCTATGATCTTGTGCTTGTGGTCAGGATGGATAGTTGCATGAATACGATCAATTGATCAGTAGTCCCAGGATGTATCTGCTGGTCTCAGTTTGTGATATTCTCCTCTTTGACAGTTTCCAGCTTCGAAGCCACGTAGTCTGTTACGTTCTTGTAACATGCCTCGGCCTCAAGCGATGGCGTGAGGTCAGGCAGCGCCTGAAACAGCTTGATATCCGTACCGCAGACTGACAAGTCAATAGTCTGCGAAAAATGGCTCTTTAAGGTCGGTCCTGGAAAGGAAGCGGCCCTCGAAGTCAAAGGGACAGCGATCTTGGCCCCTCCACCATATCTTGCGAGCAAAGGCCGCATGACAGACAGCGAAGCTACGATTGTTCCCACGGCTGATTCGATGAGCGATACATAGGCGATGACGTTATTCCTCTGAGAGTAGTAAGATTCGTCGAGACGAAGGCCGGATATGAATGGAATGCGGACTATGCTGACGATACTGCCTGCGGTGGCGAGAAGTATAATGCCGCAAACAGACGATCTTATTCTTCCCTCTAGCATTAGGCCTCGAACGACATGAATGGCTAGAGTTGCAAACAACCAGTCTACGAGAGCATTTAGGGAGGCGCATAGATAGTTTAAGGGCCCCAGTATACGCCAGCTAAGGCAGTGAGGCTGGTTGAGGTCGATGGTAGCAATGTCACCGCATTGGCCCACTGTGATGCCTAGGAGGACAAGGTTACAAAGTAGGGAGATCGAGACGGTAATCCTAATAATCCAGCGATGGAGAGGCCTAGATGCTATCCGGAGGAAGAAGAAAGCTAAAGAGAGCTTAAAGAAACATTGATCCAGCAAATATAAGACAATACCTGTGACACTCAACTGCTCGCAAGGGATTAGGTCGGTTAGGGTTAAGAGCGGAATGGACCACTCACTTCAGCCAGCTTTGCAAGAGGATCAAGGCCCTCGACGTACTCAGTTACTCCAATAGCAATGAACACAGCGCAGGCAGCAAGGAAGCAGATCTGAATTGTCGTCAGCGTTGCCATACATTGAAGCTTAAGGCAAGCCTCACGTGAGAGATCAACAGGCAGATATCATCTCGACCAAACGCTCGGGTTAGAAAGCATCGAACCCAGACACGCAACAAGACCGCAATGGTCGACAAGATGGCGAGAGGTATTGGCAGTACGATGATTACTTGTGGGTGGAGAGCACGCCCCGTAGCATCTGACGAATTCATCGCTCCCTCCTTCCTTGTTCGATTTCGAGCTCGTGAGACGTGAAGAAACTCAAATGGATGATGGTAGACGAAATCGGATAGAGGATGCTGACCTTGCCTGTGAATGAATGATAAGCCCCGATTATATCGTTTCACTTATAAGTTACTACGTCGTGGCAAAGTAAGCAATGTGCAGACTTACCAAGGTCGCCCAGCGAAGCATACGATTGAGACACCATCGTTCAATAGAGTCTGTACATGGGTTTGTGGCGCAACGAATATTTGATATTACATATACCTCTAACGATTGTCCTTGTCTCATTCATCGTTGTTTGAATGGACGACAAGAACGTTCGCCGGACAAACGTCGTTCTTCATTGCGGCGACTTGATGTATCTTGTCGAAACCATTGTTTTGACTTTGAGCCAAAAAGAACCGCATCCTGCGCTCCGCGAGTCTTGATAACTATGTTATTGCATGGTGAAATGCAATCGAGAAACTCGGCCCCGCTACAGGCCGTACATTTTGACTTGATGTCCCATTATTATAGATACTGATGGTTTTTTTCATTCAAAGAACATGATGTCTGTATCATCGGAAATACATTTTACAAGTATCAAACATCCATGACAGTTTCACAGAGATTGGAGTGATATCAGGGCAACGCATGTCAGATTGTTCAGGACCAAACGGATCATTCTACTCAGCCTATTGTAGACATGTGGCGCTTTTGGATCTTGGTGCTCAACAATGCGGTGTCTCTGCCGCAGTCCCCTGCAACGGCGAGTCGGGTCACGTTTGCTGTCCCAGTACTGCCGGGATCGGCCTCAGATGAGAATAGTCAAGTGAACCGAGCAGACACGTAAGCTCTTTTCGACGTTTGCTAGCTCAACAAGACTAGCTATCTGTTTTCAGGCAATGCAACCCCAATATCGCTCGGCTAGGCGATGTAGATGTCGTTCCAGCCGAGTCTTCATGCGACGTGCAGGCGAGCGAAGAAGCAAATGAACAGGTATAGTGTGCTGAAGATGATGCATGCCATGAGGGCGCCGCGAGTGTATTTCCTTCGTGGCTCTAAATTGGTACAGTCAGGTGACGAATATGTCGCAAGATGGAAAGAATGGATAATGCATGGCCTCAGATCGGTATCTCAACGTCACGATGTCGAACAAGTTATTATGGTCTCGTCATTATCGGGCCCCGAAGAATCTGGGAGAGCAACGAACGGAAAGGTAGATTTCTAGACAAAGACAATCTCGCGATATTGGCCGTAGACCATCAAGGTTTGAAGTGTTCCGATCGATCGAGGGATGTGGTCTCAAAACTATCGAGACTCAGTGCCCGTGACATGTTCCAGAGGTCTCCTATACGAGTGCAGAGGGAGACGGTCAATGTCTACCTACTCGTGCCGTTCACCAACGACCATAGGCCCGGTAAATGGACGTTACGGCTTGCGTCGCCCCTCGTCTCGGCTTTGCTTTGATCTCATGCCAACAGGTTGCCAAATTGCGATGCTGCTAGGTGAAAAACGCTCGTAATTGAGCTGTGTCAGTGATCAACAGCCGATTGATAAGTCTTTGTGCGACATTGAAAACTCTATAGGGCTCACCCAAGGGCAAAGTTTCTGGCGTCTCGGCTCTGGTGTCAGTGTCTGGTCCACCTGGGAGACACTACACCTGGTTATCACGGTATCGCTTTACAGCAGATGCTGTAGATCGACTTCGATCGATTACCAAGCAATTTTAGGGAGCGTTATTTTCTCCATAATGTACATCTGGATTCATGGTTCATTGGGGTGCCGATTGGGCTTGCTAGTCAACCGTGAGGATGCGCTTGGTGATCCGCAGTTGCATGCAGGCCAGATGGAGCGCTAATTGCCGGCTTTTGAAGGTCGGAATTGTTGTGAGGTTTCGGATCGGTTGCTCGGAAGAGGGCGCTTCCGGCCACCTCACGCCGACGCTAACGTCTCTGTCAGTTTCAGTGGCGACGTCGAGCGACAGGACAGCAGCTGCTGATAAGTAGCTGATCTGTAGTCCACCGGTGAGATCAACGCCCCTGTAAATCAGTACGACGGTTGTGGGATAAGCGTTGGTGCACACAACTCTAAACACCCAGTACCTGCCGTTTGCAGCTAGCTCGTGCAGCCAAGAAGGTTCACGTTAACAGGGCGGCCGGGGTCAGTTCTTCTATAGGGCTTCCGGAAGCTTAAGAAGATGGGAAAGCTGAAACAGCATCCAGCTCGGGGCTGTTGCAAGCTCAAACATAATCCAAGCCTACTCTAGTGCAGAACCTAGCATCGAGTCCCAGCCCCGGATGAAAGCTCATATCTTTCGGCCCCAAACATGTGGCTGTGCGCCACCATGCAAAAACAAGATCACGCCTCGCAACTTCCTCCGAGCAAAGCGCCGACGCGCTAGGGCATCTCTTCTGCTGTGTGGAGAGCTCGCAGCGTGTTCGGGCTTTGTTCTACAGGCTAAAGGCACGATGAGGTCGTCGCAAGTCTGTAGTTCGACCTCCGCACCTCGTCTGAGCGCTGAGAACCTGTTCGACAAGCAAAGTCATCGCGGCAAAATGAGGTAAAGAGGCCATTCAAGTTCGGCACAAGGACTGGAACTTCTATTCATGACTACGACACCTCAGGACGATAGTCAAGCGAGCGACAGGGTCCAAACGTCTGACAAGTGTGTCCTTGAGAGATCGTGCAACGTCCAACGCACGAGGCGCATTTGTCATCTCACTCACGCTCGTTGTCAAATCATTCGTTCGTCCCTCAGGCCAGTCTATCGGCCCTACAACACACGGGGGCTCCGTCTCGCCTGGCAATATCGGGCAAGCCGATGGCGCCACGCTCTTTGTCTGTTGTAGAAACATCAATAAGGTTGGAACGATACATCAACCCTCGGTCATCGGTCCATCTCGGTCGGACGTCTCACAGGTCCGATGCCTGGGTTTTTGCTTTTCTTACTCTTCATGAGACTATGCTCGTCTAAGCGATGAACAGGTCGTAGCATCGTGCATGGATGCTATCGATCGCTGGTAACGCCCTTGCCTGGCGGAGATAATATGTCAGCACTGAACTCAGTATCATGGGAATCCTCTGATATACATGGTGCTTCTGGGGGACCTCCAACTTGCCTCAGTTCCATCAAGTTGCCGCTTCCGACACCGAGTACTTACCGTCGCTCAATCACTATTGAACACGTGGCGCTCGATGACTGATTCAGGGGCATCATTCCTTGGGCAGACGGCCAAAAGGCGATCTTATGTGGGTTGCAGGACATGTCGTGGCAGAAGAGGTATCATTTCACTTGTCTGACTCGAATGGAGGATAGCTGCTGACCAATGGTCTATATAGTCATGTGCAACGAAGTGGAGCCCCGATGTGGAAGCTGCGCAAGGTCGGAAACAGGCTGTCTATGGGGCCAGTGGGAAGAGGGCAATGACCTTATCATGTCCAGTCGATGCCAACAGAAGAAGTCCGAACATATTGGCAGTCGTTCAGGAGACTCAACCTTACCAGGGCCTGCGCAAGATGATTCTCGAGAATTCCAAGCCGCCACACAGATCAGTAAACAGGTTTCAGAACTCTCACAACAGCCTTCCTACATCGTCTCTGCGCTGGACAACAATTCGCAAGTGTATACACGAAGCGAATACTACACGTTATGCAGGACAGACGACCAGGTGATTGCAGTCCCAGAGGCCTCTGGGACGGGTAAGATATCTCTGTCTGGTTCTCGCCATACGCAAGCTGATTGTCACCTGGTGACAGAACCTACACAGTATTCGTCCTCCAGTGACCATGCTGCACAGTCCGAGTCCGTTGCTCTGACCCATGTTGATGCCCCTGACTGCGTTCTACAAGACGACGCTTTCTATGTTCTATACTTCAAAGTCATAATCTTTAAGAGACTGATGCCTTTGACATCAAGGACGTCTGCAGATGGAAGCAAGAACCCCGACGATGCTATGATTCTGCTTTCCAAAGTCTATAGGCCAGTATGTAATCTGGAAACCGACAAGCTGGATGCACAACGCTGACAATCTCGAAGCTCCATCATTCGATATGTGCTCTGAGCATGCTTGTCTTGGCTCTAGACGACCGACCCCAACTATTGGTGGAATCCTTCCGACGTTACGACCTAGCCATCAATACTTGTATATCTCATGAGACAGTACCCAATGCCGCCTTGCTTTATCTTCAATTTGTCTTACTATTGTATGACACAAGCTATGCATCACATAGATGTACGGTTGGGAATGCGATGTGCGCGCAGCACATCGACCAGCTTGCGCGGTTGGCTTACAATGGCTGCGCGATGGATCAAACACTGGCACATGTTCTCTGGTACACCTTGCAATTAGACATCCAATTGTGCCTAGCTGGGAATATGGAGTGTGGCTCGTTCGTCCGAGCTTATCAGCTACATGGATCACGCCTACCTCCGTGCTATGCGCATGAAGGACAGCCTGCGAGGAACGACATGGGCAGCAATGCCTACGCTACAATGGAATCTTATTTAGAACTCGATCGCTTCATTTCCAACAAGCTTGCTGATCTCAGTCTGATGGCCTTGGAAGTTCGGCACAGCACAGATTCGTTTCCCTCTAACGTACCTATGAATCAGCTCCGGATCATCGAGTTCAGGAACACACTCCTATCTACCTGGCATGAAAAAGTGCAGAATGTTCTGGCTCTTACGCCTGGCAATACTGGGATGTCTTTGAGAACCAGATTGAAGACGAGGCTCGATTTGAGCTACTTCAAATACTCGACAGTTATGCTCTATCTCAATACCAGTATGTACCGGGGACAGCTTTCTTACAATTCAGATACTCGGAAGCAAGAGATTGTTTGGCACGCGAGGCAGATCTTGAGCATGGTGTCCGAGCTGATTGACCTGAGGGTAATGGAGCAACATCAGCTGATCCTATCGATCTTCCTAGCTGGTGTGGCTAGCAATGACAATCAAGACAAATATCGATCGTGTGCATTGCTTCAGACTCTGGAAGGTAGAGACATAAGTTCCAGTGTTACGAAAACGAGAGAATTGTTGCAGGAAATCTTCGTGGAGCAAGGCATCCGACACCGAGAAGGTGGCTTCGCGATCGATGTGGACTGGATTTCATTTTCAGAAAAAAAGGTGTTTATAGGTATTTAATTATTGACCCAACAGCAATGCGAGAACAGTTCATGGTTGACGTGTATGGAACTGGTGCAGTGATCGTGAGAGACAATTTTGCGAAGGGGGCGCGGGGTGCTTGGGATGAAAACCCACTGAAAGGAATCCAGGAAGCATGGATACAATGCTACAAACACCATATCATGACACGAGCTCTCTCCACGCCTCGAGTTCCGGAGGACAAAAGGTTGGTTAGATGTGCAGTGTAGGTTTGCAAACAAGGGCCACAAAGCGAATAGATATCTCTCGTGTGCGGGCACGACCAATTACCCTTTTAAATGCCAGGTGGGGGTTTATTACTACGGGTCCGCGATTGGCATCAAATTTGTTGACCGAGATTGGCCACACATCGAGCTCATTCCACACGTTACAAAGGGTGACTAGACCAAACATCTGGTGGTGGGACATATTCAGTCATCAACAGACGAGGAAGTTCGAGTCTTCGATCTGGTCACGCAGACTCTCCCGCTACTCTTTGGAGAGTGCGCAAACAGGTCCAGATATGTACCACTCATAGCTCTGAATTGAAAATTGCTGGAGAAAGAACTTTACTAAGGATGTGCCACTTGACATGCTCCTTGGTTCCGTATACCAAGGGACTGCTTATAGGTCGGATGATTCGCACATATACGTGTCTGCAGGCTGGACACACAGCACTCACCGTTCGAGGCGGATCTCTTTTGAGTACGAACTGGATGTTTGCCTCAGATCGGCCCATCGTCGCTGCTATTCTCGCCCCAGAAAGTCATGTGGATGCTGCGCAGACTGCTTGGTGGCCTCTTCTTGAG
>Ga0058698_10001043_pt1 | contig 13255 bp, 9 predicted proteins | sample AgamicAsSfe_FD_67288 | JGI IMG/M metagenome (GOLD analysis project Ga0058698, IMG submission 67288) | Agave microbial communities from Guanajuato, Mexico - As.Sf.e | ecosystem: Host-associated > Plants > Phyllosphere > Phylloplane/Leaf | place: Guanajuato, Mexico | collected 2012-05-30
TAAACGGCGTCAAGGGATCGCATATACCCAGTGTACACTTAGACATGATGAATACGAGCATAAGAGCCTAAGACGTCGTTCTGATTCCAAACAGATTGCGTTGGTCCGACAACTCTGCGGCCAACGTGCTCATGGTATCGACACATATATGATACATTCGGAAGACTCATGACAAGACATTGCTGATTCCCACAATGCCACAGCTATTGTACACTCTTCTTCTCCTCTTGCCCCAATGCCGCCTCGTACTCCTCCAAACTCTTAACCTCCAAATCACTGATCTTCAAGACGGTGAAATGCAGTTTGCTCTTTACGTGTTTGGTGTGTCTTTGCCTCCTCTTAGTCTTCTCCTCTATTCTCAATGGTTCGCTCTCCACACCCACAACCCGCGCCCTGCACGTGAATAACCGCTCATCTAGGTAGTACACCTTTTTTCCATGGTCTGCGTTTCCCTTGACAGACTCCGGCGCTTTTAATGTGTAGTCTCGCGATCCAATGTGTGTAGCGCGGTTCAAGCGCAGAATGTCGCCGGGGCGTACATGTGGCATTTGGAAGGGGAGGCGAAGTGTGTCGCCGCGAGTCAGGAGATATGGACGGCCATGGAGATGTGCGGTTATGTAGTGTGCTGGCTGGGTCTGTAGGAGAGGGAGGAGCTTGCGGATGGAGGGTGTGAGGGTTTGCGAGAGGATGTCTGAGCGGGCGTGTGGTGAGGCTTTGACATCGTTTGAGGAAGCGGGCGTAGGAGCATCGCTGGGGAGAGGCTGTGGTGTTTGAGCGCGCTCTTTGGCTTCGTCTGATATGCGGTGGCCGGATTGGATGAGCGGTTCGGGGGTATTTGATGTGTCGAGGTTGTGCGATACGGTTGTTATTCCTGCGCGGCGGATGGTCGGTTGGACTATCGCCCTGGACTCGAGGAACGCATGGCGTGCGGAGCGAGCGAATAGAGCCATTACTGGGGTTGGTGGGACGCAATGGCTTGGGGGCTGCTGCAAACAGTATCTCTGGTCATGCGGCGGAGGTCCGATGTTGAAGAATCCAGCCCGCATCGCGCTAGTGGGGGCTAGTGCCGAACTTTTTGGAGGCGGAAGGCGCTGCTGTAAGAGACTCCACTCTACCACCACTACCCTTACCATCCAGCACACGCAGAGGTAGTCGCCATGCCTCAGAACGAGTATATCGAGCGCTTCACGAAGCAGTATGTCTACACCCATCATGCATCCTGCACCCCACCACCAGCGCCTCGCGCCTCAGTGCCAAGAACACTCCACTAACTCTGTCGCAACAGGCACGGAAAGCGCTTCGATCACGATGAGCGCCAACGCAAGAAGATCGCCCGTGAAGGACACAATGCATCGAAGAAGGCGCAAAACTTCCGTGGTCTGAGGGCCAAGTTGTACGCCGAGAAGCGCAGGAAGGAGAAGATTCAGATGAAGCAGAAGATCCGCGCACACGAGGAGCGCAACGTCAAATCCAACGAAGCACCCGAGCCAGCCACCGATGCGCTCCCCGCATACCTGCTGGACCGCAGCAACGAGAAGAATGCCAAGGCTCTCTCTTCCGCCATCAAGCAGAAGCGTAACGAAAAGGCAGCCCGGTTCTCGGTTCCCCTGCCCAAGGTCAAGGGTATTTCCGAGGAGGAAATGTTCTCGGTTGTCAAGACGGGAAAGAAGACGAAGAAGAAGAGCTGGAAGCGTATGATCACCAAGCCTACCTTCGTCGGTCCTGGCTTCACGCGTAGACCCGTCAAGTACGAGCGCTTCATCAGGCCCATGGGATTGCGTTACAAGAAGGCCAACGTGACACACCCTGAACTGAACGTTACAGTCCAGTTGCCCATCATGTATGTGTCTTCACGCAGTAATGACAGACGAGCATAGCTAACATCTCACAGCTCCGTAAAGAAGAACCCTCAGCAACCCATGTACACGCAGCTGGGTGTCCTAACCAAGGGTACCATCATCGAAGTGAACGTTTCGGAACTTGGTCTCGTAACTGCTGGAGGAAAGGTCGTCTGGGGTCGCTATGCACAAATCACCAACAACCCCGAGAACGACGGTTGCTTGAACGCCGTTCTCCTCGTCTAAGCTCCTGGAAAAAATTGCATTTGACGGCGTTAATTGGTCATCTGAATATTCCATTCCGAAGGCGTTGCGGCGATTACGAGCATGAGATTGGGATTTGCTAGGCAGGAAAGAAGGGCGGCTAGCCGATGATGCAACTGTGCCTTTTATGTTGGACAGATATGGAATGTAACCAAAAAGAATAATGATACCACATCGACCAACATGCCATGAGTTCCCATCATTCCTGCTTATAGAGTATCACGGTGCACCAAAGGAAAAAAGAGTCCGTTGCAACATGAATCAGATAGTCATGCAGAACACTAGTAATCTATACTTGCTAAACACCATTCCCATATGCCCGCCCAATCCGTGGTATCTTCCATTCCCAGCCCATGCCATGCCATCTCTGCAAAACAAAACAAAACAAAACAAAACGCCAGCCAAAAAAAGGCCATTACCTCCCATAGAGCAAGTTTAGACATCTACAGTATTCCCGTCACACAACGACACCGCTCAGATCAACATGTCGCCTCTGTCTCTGCACATCGCCAGCCAAAACTCGGCCGTCAGCATCCAGCGCACCATCTCCCACCCAATCTGTGACAATATCTTCCTGATGCTCGTCATCGAAACTGCCCCGCCTGCCCGTCTTATCCGCCCAACCCGTACGTTCGAGTTCGATGATACCGCCAAACCGTCTCTCTCCGTTAGCGATAAACAGAGACTGTCCGTCAGGCGTAAACGAGACACCATCCGCAGGGCCAAAGAAGTCGAATACCTGTTTTGACTCCCATGTCTGCGCATTAATAATATTGATAAAGTCGTCTGCTTCAGCTGCAACGAGAACACGGGGTCCAGAGCCAATGGGTGAGAAATGCAGAGACCGTGGGACACTCAGTTCGCTCTTCATGACGGCCAAGGGCTTCTCCCAGTACCGCGCGTCCCAGACGACAACGGTGGAATCCTGGGCGGCGGTTGCGACGTGGATGCCGTCGTCTGCCCAGGCACAGGCGAAAGCGTCGTCGGTGTGGGAATTTAATGTTTCGAATGCTTGGCCTGTTTCTGCGTTTGTGATGAGCGTTTCTTGGAAGTCGCCAACTACGACACGCATGCGGCCGTTTGGACTCGTTGCTGAGCAGTTGACTGCTGCTGGGTATTGGAATGAGTGAATGAGCGTGTTGGTTCCGCAGTCTAGGACGCGGAGGTGGTGGTCGTTGGAACATAGGACGGCTTGGGGGGTGTAAGTCCGCCGTGAGGAGAACAGATGCATGTGGTTGACTATCCGCGACTTTGTGTCTGTTGCAAAGTCCGAGGTGCGACCAAAGGTATAGGCCGAGCCTTGGGTGGAAGCAAGGTTTGCGATGGCGTACTCGCCTTCAAAAGCGCCGGCGATAAGTACATCGCCGTGTGATGCGATGGTGGTTATTGACGCATCAGGAGCTAGATGTTTGCTGAGATCTGCGACAACATCTTCGGGCACACCTTCAGCGTCTGTGTGGAGTACTTGGTGACCTTTGGCATAATAGACATCGTTGCGAGATGTAGCTGTCACTATGTTTCGCAACTGGAAGTGAGGTACGAAGGCACGGGGCTTGGTGTTGATCCTTCGAAACTGGAAGAAGCTGTCTGTGTTAGGTGTTGAATGTATATACTTCCGAACTGCTTTGACGCTATGCAGCACTCTTTGACGCTCGTGCTGCGATCGCGCCTTACGAACCGCTGCACGTGTAGTCTATCAAAGTGTTAGCTTAAAGATTTCTTGCTTCTTGCATATGTATATGCAGGAGATTGCTAGACGCTGTCTCGCAGCTGCCAATGTAGACATCAGAATGTGAGAACGTACATTGCGTTTCGTCCAGTCGATGCCCTGGTAGTCATATTCGTCGCCCTTCAGGTCGTCTCGACTAATAAAATCCGGAACCTGCACGAGGTCCAGACCAGGAACGACGGGCTTGAAATGTCCAAAGAAACGATGGAAGTAAGAAGTGATGGGACAAAAAGCTGCCCTATCCTGGATGCTCAGATGCGGCTCATTGAGCGTGGGTGGCGGCTCGAGCAATGGATCAGCACCATATGGCAGGTGTATTGTTTGGGCCCCTATAGCCATTGGCGCGGCGATGTATGTGGTGGATGTGTGCAGGTGGTGAGGGATGCTGGATGTTTGATCAAACATGTCGATAGCGTTGTATGTAATATATGACGGGTGAATTGGGCCAAACATGTCTTCAATCGTGCCTCCTTCATCCAGCGATGGGTCTTCATCGTCGATATCTCCCTCTCCTGCTCCATGTGACCCAGGCATGGTTTCCATAAAGTGCTGGTAGTCTTCTAGCGATATCCCCCCGCCATCGTCATCGTCGTCCTCCACCTCGTCATCGTCGTCGCCGTCGTCATCGGCTGGTCTGCCGTCAGAGAGAGTCGCAAGAGTTACAGCAGCAGCCAATGCGCTGGGCGAGTGCGGCCAGTCTCCATGGTCCGGATGCGATTGCGACGGCGGCGTTGTGAGATGCGGTGTCGTCGAGTGTGGCGCGGACCAGTTGTGCATGCTGGCCATCGACGCCCGCTATCCGCCTGATAACCAGTGCAGCGGGGCCGCCGAGGCAGGGTTTTGTTGTTTGTGCGTATGCGACGAGACGGTCGACTGATGTAGTTGTAGAGAGGCGTTGCGGCGCAAGGTATAGGCTTGTCTGGCGTGGGGGGGAAAGGTGACTAGGCCAAAGCATAGGCTCGGCGCAGCGAGACAGGCAGAATACAGCAAATATGTAGCGGCTGACGGACTAGTACCGTCGCGTCGCAAGCTGACTAGGTCGCCTCTCTGCACTCGATCTGTCTGTTAACTACCCGAGGCGCTGCATGCGAAGGAAGACACGTCCTGGCTAAATGTGGGGTCGCTCCTGCCAGAGCCCTAGATGGGCATTGGCTGCGGGAGAGTTGGGCTGGGCTGCAGGGCAAGCAGGTCAGCTCCCGTGATGATTATGGATATGGCTATGTGCGCCGAACGGCTCCTAGAACCTACACTTCCGTCAGATATATACACCGTCTGTGAAGCCCGCCGAATATTCGTATCCCACCCTCCGCGGGCCCTCTAGTTTAGACTGAACACGGGGGGATCGGACAGCCACCCACCCCCAAGCCTAACTAGCGACTCCACCATCTAAGAGATCTCCAGACATTAGATCTGTGTATTCACGCTGCTCATCTCCACGCTGTCACCAGGCGCTCAGGGTTAAGCGGCCATGGCGTGCCCGCGGACAGTCACACAACTCACATGGCACTGCCAACACGACAACCTTCTGGAGCCAAGACCCGACAACGAGAATGCAGTGGCCACTCAACGTCAGACATCCAGGCCCACACCTGCTCTTGTCAGGCCCCTTTTGGGACACAGGCAGCACACCAGCTTCGCTAAGCTCATCGTCTGGGGCCAAAAGGTGACGCGCTGAGCGCTGGCCCATAGTTGCACGGCGAATTGGTGGAACAAATCAAACGTCTTTCCCCACCGCGCCTCCCCAGACTGTGGCTCAAATGCCGTTTTTGTCTCTCCTAGCCGTCCCGCCTCTGGACAACGGTGCTGGCACTCCACGACAGTAAGCCACTGATCGCTCCGGGGAAATGCCGTCGATTCAGGGCCCATCTTACGCAGACGCTGGAAGCACAAGACACATCTTGAGACTGTAAAACGATACAGGAACAGTGATGCGAGATCATTCACCTCAGTACTGTTTGATCATGACATGCCGAGTCTCGCGAGAGCTGACAGCATGCGGTAAGGATGTATTACTAGAGCGAGATGCCTATGTGACCCCGACAGTGAAGTAGAAATTCTACAAACTCATAATAATGACAGAAATGGCCTGCTAAAACGGACATCGTAGCAATGCAGCAAATCATGTAGTACAGATGCAGTCCTTCCTACACAACGCCACGATGCGAAACTAATTATCATAATACTGGTCGTAACCCTGTTGTTGTTGGTGCTGTGGCCATCCACCAGCCGATGTCGCCGCTGGTGTCTTGAGTCTCCGTTCTGTTGGTGCCCAACGTTAGTGACAGCATTATCGCGAGAAGTTGTGTTCCTTACCTGCTTCAAAATCATGCCACCTGCGCATTGTGATTTTGCTACTGTCGAATTCTCCTTCATACTCCAAGCCTGCCTTTTTCGTCTTTTCGCCTGCCGTCTTTCGAGTATCTCCCCAGCTGAAGTCGTCAAACTTCCAGAACGCATATGTCGGAAGTATAAAGTTCCAAACAGGCAATGACAGCAGATAGACGAACATCCAAGCGACGTAAGACCACCGATGGGCTGTTACGATGATGAGAATGGCGGGTAGACCAAGGATGAGCGCTAAAAGGATGAGGGGTATGACGGGAGCTTCTGTGTGGAGAACAGCGGCTTTGATAGCGATGGCGACTAGACATGGTCAGCAAAGCCGAAGCTTCATAGTGGAGTACGGAGGCTTACTTAGGTAGAATGTGAAAGCAATGGCGGCTGGGAGAACCAGGGTTCCGATCAACTCGATGAACACAACGAACTGCATGCTGAAGCAGAAGGTGCCACACAGATCTCGCACTAGCACAAGCTCCATCAGGTTGTGGACCGTACTATTAATCCATCGTCTGCGCTGTGACAGCAGAACTTTGAACTCGTCCGGTACAACGGTTTTGCAAACGGCTTGCGGGACGAAAACCTGTTTTCGCTTGGGGAACGTCTTGAGCATCAGCGTCGACAGGTATCGATCCTCACCCAGTAGTAGCAGATTCTTCTTGTGCAGCGTATCAACCACGTTCTCGGAGTAATGCTCAACAACATCCGGATTAGCCAGGATCGGCACCCAGTAGTTCTGACCACCCTTGGGAGCCTTGATGCGGTACATGCAGAAACAACCCGGCAAGCAAGTAACACCACCAAAGACTGATTCGAATGACTTGGCCAAGTGATGGGAGATGAAGTATCTATCACAATTAGTGGCGCGATTGTAAAACATGGCGACAGCACTTACTCAAACACCTGGATCATGGAGACCCACGAATCCCGCTTATTGGCAATCTTTGTTTCGCCGCAGAGCCCCATGATATCTGGATCCTTTACCATGGCTGAGACCATGTGCGTCAAGCTGTCAGGGAAAACCTTTGTGTCGGCGTCGACCATGAGTACTATCTCGTAGAAATCGGGCGAAATGCCAGTGATCTTCCAGATACCGTTGAACATTTCGAATTCAAGCTCCGTCATACGCTCGTCAAACATGACCTTTTGCAGGAACGACATGAGGATGATCTGACTGTCTCGCTTTCCACGATTGCCGGGCTTCGATTTTTTGGCCTCATCGGGTGTACCACACTTCACGACTAGCAACACGGGAACACGTTGTTGCTTCTCGACAGGAATGCGGGTCGTCTCGCCGTAGTCGTAGAATCCTGAGTAGATCTTGGCCATGTTGTGTCGTTTTGAACCACTAGCGACTGCGACGTATGAATGCGCTTGGACCTCGTGGGGCAATACCGCGTGATCCTTCATCATACCAAGACAGACCTCTGGCGTTGTCAAATCTTCTCCATGACCCTTGATCATACCGTCGCAAATAATGAGGATCAACTTGTGGCTGTTGGGGTAGTCTGTGGTAGCGATGGAGTCGAGTGTAGTTCGCAGTCCGTCGGGACCTTCAGAGTACGCGGTGACAAGACAGATGGTGTGCGCCAAGGGGTATCCAAAAGGTTGCCATTCTGGTGGAGGCTGAGGTACAACAGCTTCGTGTGTGAAACCTGCGGGTCCGGAGCCTTCGACACTTGAGTAGCGGTTGGTGTCGGTCTGCCCAGAAAGAAGTAGACTAGACCGAGACTCTTGTGCTGAGAACTGCGCATTGTGCTTTCCGTCCAAGGGCATGGTGCCTTGACTGGCATTTAGTTGCTTGTACATACCACTGTTCGATCCCAGGATGCGAGATGTCGTGCTCTGGCTCGTCATAGTCGTCGGTGGGGCACGGGTCTTTGCGTTCTTGTCAACCGCGTAAGGGCTGGTAAACCTCGAAGTCTGTGGCAGGAAAGTACTGCCACGCTTGTTGCTGCGGTCAGAGCCGAAAGATGGATCCATGAGTTTTGGTGGCGGGCGATAGATATCGTCACTCCACTCTTCGATCTGCTGCTTTCGCAGCTTGGAGTCCGCGGGAGAAATGGATGTGTTGGTAGCAGCAAACTTTTTGCAGATAAACCACTGGAAGAGAAGGGCGAGGACGAACTTGGCCATGACAACAGCCAAGATGAAGACGAGCGACACATAGAGGACGACCTTGGAAGCAATGCAGCCAATGCTTTCCGTATCGATGGAGCCGACTTTGATGGTTTCGGTAAAGCAACGAGCTACCTGCTTCTCATAGCTGGATGAGTACGCACGGGTAACGTCTACGCCACGAACAGAGGGATTCTGACGAATCTCATCGAACAGAGGTGGAATATTAACCTGGGTCCGGTTGAACCAGTCGAGCAAGTTCAGGTCCAAGACATCACCGCCCCATACCATGAGGTTCCTAGAACTGTTGCGAATGTCGTCCCAGGTAAAGTACACGTCGCCGGCGTTTCGCAGACCGTAGAAGGCTCTACGAGCGTTGTCCGAGGTATGACACTGGTAACCGTTGTACTCCAAGAAGGTCGTATTGGGCTTGGTCGATCCGTCTTGGTTGAACAGACGGCACGGGAAGTACCAGCCCAGATCGCCATTACCACTCGTGGGAATGCCAGAGTTTTCCTTTTCAGTGATGAGTCCTTTGCAAGCTCCATTGACATTCTGGAACAAGAAGCTAGCGTCTTTACCGCCGTTCTTCTCTGGAAGATCGAAGAGAACGTTTGCGTCTTGGGGGATGCCGCGAGCGCGAGGGTGCTTAGACTGAGCGAGATCGTAGGCTTTGCCGTGAATGATCAGGTATCCACCTCCGACTTCGTTTGTCCTAAGGCGAGCATTGCCGCCAGATGGGCACACAGTCTCCGTAAAACCGAATGTGAGGTATCCAACGAACGTGCAGATGAGTAAAATGATGCTGACTAGTCCGACCTTCTCTCTCCATGCTCGCTGCTGCGCCTTCTGCGGTTTTCCAAAGCACTTCAAGATGGCATTCGGACACCAGAAAGTAACGATAGCGCAGTAGACATTCCACAGACTAGGTGGTCGTAGCTTGTCCTGCTCCTTCTGACGCTGCTTCTCACGTGCTTCCATTGTCTTGCTCGTCAGCTTGCGTTGTATCCGTGGCTCCCCGTCGTCCATCGGAGCTTGCTTGTCGTTGTACCCTCCGCCGGAGGCATTTCGCATATGCGGGGGCTTGATGTCAGTGCTGTCTGAGCTGACAGTCTCTGCCTCGAGGTGGTCTTCTAGAATAGGGTCGTTACCCGTCGTCGATGGGTGGACGTCCATGCGCTGGGCATGTTTGCGGTAGTGATAGTTCGGATGGCTCGGGTCCATTCGCTGGCGTTCAGGTCGGATAAGACTGCGCTTCCTGTTCAACTCGGGCTCGGATGGTTTCGGTTGGCCTCTCATTATGGGATCGCGCTCCATAGGCACGGGGGTGCCGGGCGAGGGAAGCGCGCGCGAGTAGGCCTGGGTGCCGCTCTTGCTATTGGAGCGGTCGTGCGACCGTGTGTTCTCCAGATCCGAAGTCCTCCTTCTGCGGTGGTGCGAGTCTCGGTGCGCATGTCGCCGCTCGCCCCGTCGAGGCGGCGACGACTCCTCGGGTCGCTGCGGTAGAGACATGTACGTGAGGTTGTGACCTCAGCTGTTGTTACACAGTGGGGCTGTTGCGCGGAGCTCGTTTCGGCCCGGGAAGAATGTGTATAGCGGTTCTATGGGGATGGCGATCGCATATAAGATAGAGTGCGGGCTTGGGGTAGTCGTTAGAGTCGTTGTAAATGGCGGTGGATCGTGGTTTCCTTTTTTGCAACGAGTGGTGGCCGTGTGCAGCAGGAGCGAGTGCGCTGCAGCAAAAAACCAAAGGGTGTAGTGAAAGACGGTCCTAACGAGCGACGAGGAAAACCGACGAGACCCCGGGCGACACAATAGGTGTTGCTAGAGCGATGGCATATGGGGGCGAAGCTGGCAAGGGGTGGATGCTATTTTGGGGATTCTGTTCCGCCACTAGCACCAGGCCTATCGCTAGAGCGTACATAAACACGGGATGATTTTCCACCCTCGCGATCAATGACAATCGCCATTGACAGCTTCGTCTTCCAGTACGCTTCTCTGTTGTAATTCTCCGTCGTACTGCATCTAGCTGCCTCTCCCTTCACATGTCGCTGTCACACCTCAGTACCCCTTGCCTGCGAACGATCCATGGATGCTACATGGCGGAACCCCTGCATGCACCAAATCCTGCAGCCAAACGGTTACCGAGCCCTAGATCGCCATAGTATCAACCTCCCTATCGACTAACCTCACTTCTCCTTTTCTACCTTCTGGACAGTGTCTCAACACATCTTTCACACCAATGTATAAAGGAGGCATGCGCCGAGTTGGCTTCTTAGTCCATCTTCACTATTGGCGCCGAGAGCGGTGGGCGGTACACACTCCCGCATACATTAACACGGCGCGCCTGTCATGAGTTGCCTAAAATCATCAAGGATTGTGCCCCATCCTTCTTCAATATACACGAGTGGACCTGCGCTGAGCTTTGGCAGCGAATTTCCGCCTGACGCCTCGTGCTTTGCAGCAAGCTGACTGACAGCTTTGAACGCGTGGAGTCAGGGTCTCTTCACACAGCTCCACATCATTCCATGTCTCCATCCTAAGCCCTGCAGAGCGGTAGCTCCACTCGCGCGAATTGGCAGAGACGGTTAATTACCTAGCTGGCATTTGTCACATGTATAGAATTCGATAGCCGCGGAAACTTCGGTGGGGTGGAGATGGCTTGGACAAGTGATTCTTTGTCCGCATCGAGGTACAATGAAGCCTCAACGCGTCTGCTCGACCACCTGTGATTAATAACGTTTGGAGCATGACAGGATAGTGTCTCCATCGTGAATGACGCCACCTTCCTGATGCTCACTGCGTACGTGTCTCAAGCAGCGCCCAGCCCAAGCCCAGTAGTCAAATACCGATGCACATCCGCGCCCATGCAGAACTTCCTCCGCATTTGCCAATATTTCCCCCGTGAGCCGCCATCGATTCTCTGCGCCCCTTCGGATCTTACCGAATAGATCGATAGTGCTCGTGTTTCATGCTGGTCACACACACACCATCTCGCTTCCTCAGCAAGCCGGCCTCTGCCGCCCAGCCCACTCAATCCACTCAGTCCACTATTCGCCATTCTATACGAGAGTCGGCATCGAGTGGGGTTTCAAAAAGCGTCTACTGCCCTCGTACCGTGCACTTGCCCTGCATTTTGTATGAACCGAGTCGAGGGTTCATCTAAAAGACTATTCGCACTTTTCGAGGGCAACGTTCAGGGTCCAACTGCCGCCAACCCTTACACTCCGCTTCCAGTGAGTCTAATCCTCATCTGTACCGTAGATCATCATCCCAGGCCCCAGGGTACGCATCCTGCTATGGCCGAGGTTGGCAAACATTTGTTACAACCAGTCGTCACACCGCAACTCAAGTTGCTAACAATTGATTGTAGGAGCAGCAAAGATCCACACAGCAGACGGCTCGTTATCGCATGCGTCGGTTTGCTTGTCACTAAGACTGCACCACCACCTTAGAGCCCCGCCGTTGCAGCGAGTCAGGACTTAGGCGGACATAAGACTGCCACCAGAGATCTAAGGAAGGGGGACGCCATTTTCGAAGCGATGTCCCAGGTTGCTTCGACACCACCATCGAGGGCCTTGCCACCCGTCCCCGCCGACGAAGAAGCCTACGGCGCACATCGTCCTGACTTGAACGCCTCGGGTAGTTTCCAGCATCGCAAACCGCCCACCACGCGACACTCTTCCACACCCTCGTTCAGTATTACCGAGCACAACACCACAGCGGCAGGAGGACGCGATTCGAGACAGTCCGGATCTTCCTTCAACCAAAGTTCCGACGGCCATTCAAGGACCCCGTCGCGAGACATAGAAACACCAGACCTCGAGTATCGGTTCTCCGGAAGCTCAATTCCCCCCGCGCAAGAGATTGCCTTTAGACAGCTGCATATCAGCAACGGATCGTACAGTAGTCGATTCTCACAATTCGCGGAAATGGACGTCGCAAGGGCTCAAGATGAGGCAGACAACATATACACTCCCCAGGAGCAATACCGGCCCGTATCCTACCCGAACCAACCGACCCCGCCGGCTGCTGCACATTCTCCCCGCGAGACCGCACAATCGCCGACGGCTGGGTCGCAGCACTCTTCGAATAACAGTGGGCGCAACAGCTATTTCAACACCCATGCGCAGGAGGGGGAGCTGCAAGTCCCGCGTAGCACAGTGCCTAGACCCAGCTCTGCGTACACCCTGGGCTCGGAACTGAATGCACGAGGTCGTACAGAATCCCCACGCCTTTCAGTGTATGGAACCTCCCCGTCACCTAGCGGATCACCTAATCCTTATGCCCGCCCCATCTCAACCAGCCGCCGTTCTCCCGACGTCAGGCCGGAGTCGTCTTACATCGATCTGACCAATCTACCGTACAACCAGCAAGTCGCCCCTGCAGCCAACTTTGGTAATGCAGCTCTGCGGGGCGCTGTGGGGCAGAATGCTTCCCTGCTCAACCAGAAGAAGACGCTGGAAATGTACAGGGCGAACGTCAAGAAGACAGCGGATACTGCAGTGCAATACGAGTTCGCGCTGTTCATGGTACAAGTAGCCCGCGAGATTCTGGGGTCGGAGAATGACAGTGATGACCACGGCATGAACCCCACAGAATTGCTAAAGGAAGCACGACAGATTCTTGAGAGATTAGCCGCCCGCAGCTATCCGTTTGCACAGTACTACCTTGCAGATGGATATGCGTCAGGTCTGTTCAACAAGGACAAGCCGGATCACGATCGCGCATTTCCACTCTTTGTAGCTGCTAGTAAGCATGGACACGCGGAATCAGGATTCCGTGCCGCACTCTGTTACGAGTTTGGTTGGGGCTGCCGCAAAGACTACGCCAAAGCTGTTCAGTTTTACCGCGCTGCAGCATCGAAGAACCACCCGGGAGCTGCGACACGACTTGGAAAGGCTTGTTTGACAGGCGATATGGGCCTTCAGAACAAGTACAGGGAAGGACTAAAATGGCTCAAGCGAGC
>Ga0058698_10001044_pt1 | contig 13255 bp, 16 predicted proteins | sample AgamicAsSfe_FD_67288 | JGI IMG/M metagenome (GOLD analysis project Ga0058698, IMG submission 67288) | Agave microbial communities from Guanajuato, Mexico - As.Sf.e | ecosystem: Host-associated > Plants > Phyllosphere > Phylloplane/Leaf | place: Guanajuato, Mexico | collected 2012-05-30
TCTTCTTTTCCCTCTTGCGAGTAGCGAGCGAGATCGACATAATCATTGGTGGGCGGAAGGTGAATTCGATCCGAAGTAGCCTCCATCGTAAACGAAGAACCGCTGTACACTACAAGACTTAGACGGCGCACAATCTTGTGTGCAATGAAATTGTTCAAAACGGTGGGTCGGAATATGGCGCGAACCACATGACGGGCGTCACTCGTGCTCGAGTTGAGAGTTAGATTTTGGCCTTGGAGGACACGTTTATCCGATGTCTTTTTCTGGTAATTGTTAGGAACCACTCTGTACCAATCCGCACTGACTGCTGCTTACTGGCAATTGTACAGTAAATTTCCCGGACACTTTCGACGAAGATGGAGTCTTGAGTACTTTGCTCTTGTTCGGCATCTTCGCCGCGCATCTACTCGGTAGTGCTGATTCGTTCCCAGACGAGACTATCTCTGTACCCCAGCCGCACTTGCAGTCTGGAGACACAACTAGAGTCTTGCTTGTATTCGTTAGGAGCGTGCTCTGTCGGTCGGAGTGGGGGTTCGACTTACAAGTTAAGATTATAGACCTTATCTGCCACAGGCCCGTTGATTTGAACAGCATTGCCGCTGGAGATGTTTCGGCTAACGGAGGTCGCTACTACCATAGCTTGTATATCCTGAGAAGTACAGCTAGGAGAAGATATCAACGACATGATACGATGGTGTGCTAACAACGCCCTCTGAACAACATCGGCTTGGACGAGGTTATTCACTGTCCTCGTAGGCTCGGCTCTTACGGTTGAGGGAGGCTGTGAAGATGTGATTGGAACAAGCCTCTTGTCAGCCGGGCGGGGTACGGAAACGCCGTGACCGGTGTGCTGAGGGTTGCATATGACCATCCAAGGTTTGATGGATGGTGTTCCACAGCCCTGTATTGACCTGCAGTTCCGGTCAACTTGGAACGGCAAAGCGCAGATCCAAGCGAACGATTGTCTTGAATATCGATGGATCGATAAGCGCTCCTTGGCTCTTGTGCACGTCTTCGGTCTGCGCCTCATCGTTTTCTGCCTTGTTGCCAGGCTCGTACTACACGCAATGCGCTTTGCAGGATCGTCAATCTCTTACCTCCTCACGCCACAGCCATTATGAGCTACATTGCTCGAATGCGCCTGGGCTAGCGCTGCTCTCCGCAGCCATCAGAACCTCGTTCATGCGACGCAAGTAAGCCCCACTCACATGCGGTCCGGTCGCTTCGACTGCGCATCATGTACCACTTATACGGCACACATCAGCTGGTCTCGAAGCTGGTGAAAGAGAGTCCTGAGAAAGCCGTTGATATCCTCACTAGATGTTGCGCAGACAGTAAGGTCCTCGAAGAGATCAACGCATATCTCTTGCAGCCAAAACCAACGCAGCGCGAGGTTCCTGCTCTCCTACCAGGCGGACTCGACATAACATTTGGTTCACCTGCTTCGCCGTCTGTAGATAGCTCGCGTCATGCTGGATCCCCTCTGCCTCGTCAAAGGCTGGCTCGCCGCCCTTCCTCAAATTCAACAACATATCCCCTCAGTCCACCTAGGTCAGCGTCATCAGTAACCTCCCATTCCACCAGAAATGAGATCTCCATGGGGGAGTATATACTACTTCTTCTCTTCGGGGGAACTGAGGTTGAGGAGCACCTGGTCCGTATGAGACTTGCGCAGACGAGATACAGTGTGATACGTGGAGACGTCGTCCAAAAACGCGGTCTTGATACCATGTGCACATTAGTTCAACCAGACTTTAACGAAGTATATGTGCCTAGTCGCACAGCCGCAGGATTCGACCTAGTACCAACCTCTTGCTCAATAGAGCTGACCTGGCGCCGACCACGGTCCGACTCTACGCACAACACCATATTCTATGTAGTGCCACAAGAAGCACTTGACACGGACCTTCTTCTTGGTTGCGAGGACTCTGGTGAAGGCATTCCAGGTGCGTATATACATATTCACTATGGTCAAGGAAGATCCTTTGGCTGATTAGATGCGCCCTTCGACCAGACTATCAGCCTACCATTGTTCCTGAATCGCAAGCTCGACAGAACCCACTTCACCAAGAATACAGGCAGGACATGCGTCCTCCAGCACCAACACCACCTTCCGTATCGTTTCACCGTTCAGCAATGACTCACGGCGGATCCGCTCGCGCAAGCCCCGTTCATCCTCAAAACGAGCAATACCATCCACATCATTTGGTAGAGCCCTTGATCTCTCGACAGCGGACATATGGAACAGCAGTACAAAGTCAACAGCCTTCACCAGCCCCTACGGTTCTGGGCTCGCACATTGAGCACCCACAGCCTCTTCGACCAAACATCGCTGCAGCAAGCCCTGTCCAAGACGCCGATCCCAACAAAAACGCTGGTAGAATCAGATTGAGTATCTCATGGGACGTGACCACTTTCAACGTATGGCTGGATCTGAACGCACATTGCGATGCTTTCTATAAAGCCTTCCAACAACAGGCCGCAAAGCAGCGCAAGAGCATACTCGACCGAGCTACCATCACAATACAACTGAAGAATGATAAGAACATGCCAGACGAGGAAGCCTGCCCCCTCTCACTTGCCGAAGATGACTTGGAAGCAGATTGGGAGATGATCACTGAATGGTTGGAGGCAAATAGGAGAGACAAATCGCCTCATATCTATGGCGTGGTAGAGATGGAAGAAGGGTGAAGGTCTACCCTTCCCTCTGGACCTTCGGTTCAGAATTTCATGCGATAACCCCTCCACTGATTGTTGCTTGAGGTCGCGAGCGCTCTTCAAGAGGCTATCGTGACTCCCGTCACCACTGGAATATTGTACGAAGACGTATACCCTCCGCATACGACATGTCCAGGAGGATCAAGGTCAGTGTCAGGTTTTGAATCGGGTCAGAGATACACGAGGTCTAATGAGCAACAGCTAGAGACAAGGAACCCAGCGGCACGAACAGAAGGCTGGCGCTCGAGCTGAGCAAGACGGAATAAGTTTTAACCATATATGAATCTTTCGGACCAGTGTAAAGATCCATCTACATCTTTAGACACATTAACTACCACAAGTAACTCCTGGAACAGTCAACTCACCCCTCTCTCGCGGTGCACAAAATCGACCAGACTCCTACCTTACTAGAACTAGCGACCTTCAGGCAAAATGACTGAAACTCTGCCCTTTTACTCCTACGTTCCATAATGATGAGGAAAGGATAACAACATATTAAGTAGAAACAATATAATCTATGATCTTCTACAATTTTCTCATTTCAAGTGTGGAGGAATTTGCAGTAAAAGAAAGATGTAAGGCTTAGAAAGCAGCGACTTCAGGATTCTCGAGCATCAAGTATATCGCAGGCCTCTTCACTGTTGATTGGCATTGCCATGCTCGATCTTTGCTCAAAGGGCGTGCCACTAGTGTTGTTCTGTGAATGACATCATGAGCTACGCTCTTTTGGTAACGATCGTCATCCCGTCATTCGCTTTATCATGACTAACAGTCTGCTTAATTGCCGTGCCGCTTGTTCCTGTGAGGCACTCGTGCAATATCAAGCATTGGCCCTGCCCTAACTCTATCATCCAAACTTATGTTTGTGAGAAACGACAAAGATTGAGAAACGACAAAGACTAAATCATTAAACCCAGTCGGTTATTCAATAATGACAAGCAACGGGAGTGGCGACGACATATCTCTTCGCGAGCCACAGCAGTTGAATACAGGCGAGCAAGAACTGAATACCGGCGATAATGCTGAGCAGAACGTGAGACAGAGAAGTCTGGACAGGAACAGAGTGTTCGCTCTTGTAGGTTCTGCGTTATCGCAGCTACCGATATGGGGTATGATACCTGGAATATTTGGTTTCAGGTAAAAGTTATCTCACATGTATAGGCTTCGCCATGAGCTATGGCGTTCTTCAAGAATATTACTTCGATAATTGGACACTGGAAGGTGATCGCAAACTTACCGGTATCATCGGCACGACATCCAACGGCGTCATGTACCTGTCCATGCCTTTATTGTTTGCTTTGTTCACCAAACGCTGGGCCCGTTATCGCCAGAGCGCAGCTATCTTGGGTGCTCTACTCGCATGCACCGCCTTTATCTTATCGTCATTTAGTAGACATGTTTGGCATCTCGTCGCGACACAGGGAGTACTAGCAGCATTGGGTTGCGCACTCGTCTATAGCCCGACTACACTATCCCTCGGCGAATGGTTGGTCAAATCTTTGTACGAACTGCTTGCGAAGCATACACTGACTTCGTACACCAATATCTAGGTTTAACACTCAGAATCGAATTTGCAATCGAGCTGTAGCCTACGGCATCTGTCTTTCCACGAAAAACATTGTAGGATCAGTTTGTCCGTTTATCTTCCGAGGACTCCTCGATCGCTACGGTTTTCGAACTACCTTGATTGTATGGGCCGCTATCACATTCGGAACTGCCGTTCTTTCCGTTTCAATGATAAAGCCACCGCGTTCGAGCCTCGACACAAGCACTACTCGTGGGCGCAAAATTCCCTGGCACTTCCTCAAACATCAGACTTTCTGGGTCTATAGTATCGCAACTCTGCTGCAGAGCGCTGGTTACGGTATTCCGCAAACTTACATCAGCGAGTATGCACGCAACGTCTCCCACCTGTCCCACACCTTCTCAGCACTCCTCATCACTCTGATCAATATACCCGGCATCTGCTCCTCCACCTTCTTTGGCTTTTTGAGCGACAACAAATACTTCCACCTCTCTGCCCCGACTGTTACCGTAATGTCTGCAGTCAGCTCTGCTCTGTCTGCATTTCTGTTCTGGGGATTAGCCGCGCAAGGGGGCATACCGTTACTAGTGTTGTTTGCCATCACCTTTGGCTTCTTCGCTAGTGGTTACAGCGCAACCTGGGGAGGAGTCATAAACGACATAGAGAACGACGCAGCGCGAAGGAACGAAGCCGTGGATAGTGGGGTGCTGTACGGTTTACTCAATGGTGCCAGGGGTATCGGATACGTAGCGGGTGGGCTTGTCAGTGTGCCTCTCATCCAGGCTGGAAGTACGACGTCGGTAGGACGCTTGGGATATGGGACGACTTACGGCCCCCTTATCATATTCACCGGTCTTTCATTGTCTTTTGGTGGTCTAGGACTGGCCTTTCGGCGAAAGTAAAAGCAACCACCACATTTGCAAGAAAGGTATCGCTGGGGATAAATAGCTTCAGAAAGGCGATCAGAGAAGACGGGTAACGCAGATAACATAGTTGATTTAGTAGAGGAGCTCGTTGTGCAGCGTATCGGCTGCTCTAAATACTTCCTGCTATGAGGGCAAACGTCTTATCAGCCATGAGCTATCGTACAAGAAGGCCTACAAACTTGTCGGAGCTGTGCCCGAGGGGATAGCGCCAGAAGGCATAGCTCCGCTCGGCATAGTTCCGTTACCCCCCGCACCGCCTTCACCACCCATATCCATAGCATTCTCATTCGCAACTCCTCCACCCGCTTGATAGTCCGCAGCAACAGCATAGTACTCATCGTCAGTATAATCAGCTGTAGAGTTGATGCCGATCTGTATCCATGCCATCAAGCCATCTTCCACGTCATCCCCAAGATACACGTACTCCGGGAAGGGGTCGAAGTCATTATCTGTCTGGACGATAGACCACATATCCTCATCGTTGGTAGTATATGCCTGGGTGTTGGAAACATAAGGCTCCGTAGCTTCGACAGCGGATTTGAGGTCTTCAGGCCAGAAGAGCTGACCAATATGAGTTACGGCACCATCGGAGCCGGTGGTACCATTGGAGCGAACGGTCACATTAGTCTTGACGAGGAGGTGCGTGTGTGTTGCACGACCCTCGTAGTGACCTGGGAACAGAGTCTCAAAGGCTACAACACCATCCGCATCAGTCTCTTGAACTCCGCGCAGGAAAGTAGTATTAAGACCGCCTTGGCCGGACTCGACACCGCTGTAGTAGCCGGTAGAGTTGCAGTTCCATACGTCGACGTAAAGCTGCGGCACAGGCTCACAGGTGCTTACGTCGACATATTGGACTTCAAGATAGAGATCGATGCCCTTTTGGTTCTCGACAACGTTCTTGCGGATCATCTCGCCAGTGACATAATAGGGGCCGTCGGTGACTTCAGGAGAGAGGATGCAGGAGGTGTTTGCAGCGAAAATGTCACTGGCGAGAGTGTTGGGTGTGTAACTCATCACACCCGTCATATTGTGATTGACGTTCTCGAACTCCTGGAGGAGGGCCAGGTCGCGACGGTACTTTTTGGACTCTGTGGGTCAATGTCAGCAACGTCCATGGGCAAATGAGGGTGCTATTGACGAAGGACGTACTCGCAGTAATACCACGCTTTTCGCGAAGAGCATCCAAGGTGTTTGCACGACGTGCCTCCGCACGACGCATCAAGCTGCGGTGCTTGAGAGTGTCTTGACATTCGGCCAAGGAGCGTTTTGCTGCTGCTGCACGCAGACCACGAACGTCAATCTCACGCTTGATCTTGACGTGATCATGCTTCTCGCCAGGATGAGCAGCTACAGTGCTGATAAAGGATGTGGCTGCAGCAGCACCGGCGAGGATGGAGGCGATGTTAACCATGTTGGAATGTCAGTTCCAGAAAAAGATCAGGTAAATAGTGTAAAGCGATGAATTTGAAGGCAAAGAATCTTGTGCAGCCGATATAAGACGTCAAATGGTGATGATAGAAAGCAATATGTCGATTTGAACCTCACTGCCTTTATACATTCCTTTCTTCTGTCCTGCTGTCCTTTCCTTTTGGAGATACTTACCATAAACGCCTCGTTACGAGTAGGAAAGCTTCGTCACGATACATGACGCGGCGTTCAAAGGCCCTAAGCCTCGCCATAGCCCAGAAAAGCTTTTCGAGGTTTCCCAACGTGGACGTGTTGAAGGGCTTAACCCACATGGTGTAGCTTCGCCACCAGGTTGACAGGCCTGGAACGCAGCATTGTAGACTCAATCGTACTAGTGTCATGCGTCATGTTGTACAATGCGATTTTGTCTATGTGAAGTTGGCCTGGCTGCATACGTACGCTTAGGAGCGTTGAAACGAGCGGGCGGACAATTTGGCGCAAGGACCGCGCCCAGGCGGGAAGCGCCGAAGTTAGCGTCGGAAGAGACTCGAACTAGGTGTAATCAAAACTGTTTTATTGGCCGCTGCTAGTGTGGTCATGAAGATGTGCGTATACCAGTCGTCGCAAGCTTCGTCAAAAGTTCTTGTTGGTGCTTAGGTTTCGAGTCATGCACCAAACAACACGATTAATCCTTTGCGCGTCCATGATTTTATATTGACCACGCCTCAGCTCATATTACAGTGCTACTATCATCTGCTTCCCCAGGCCTTTTGCATCAAAGCCTCTACTGTGATCGGATGTACCTCCGGGAAGACATCGTTCCTCAGTCCCTCTCCTGTGATATCCATAATGCCTTTGACGGCCATGACACCAAACTCAGCCATCATGCTTCGAGTAGCATCTTCGGGAAGTCCATAAGAGCCCTCAGGTTGCTCGAACAGTGTCGCTTGACCCTGCTCTAGCTTATCGATGGGATCATAGGTGACTTCCCACTTTTCGCCTATGATTCCAGTTGTCAGCTTTGCTCTAAATATCCATGATATGGTTGCCAAAGATGACTTACCAGTTACTCTCTCCGCAGTTTCCACGACTTTGTTCCACGTCAACTTGTCGCTAGCAAAAGCGCTGAACTCAGGCCATCTCTTCTCCTCGTCCAATAAAGCAGCAATATACTTCGCAACATCTGTGGAATGCAAGAACGTGACTGACGCCTTGCCGTCGCCTGGGAGTGCCGCTTTCCGGTTGTCGAAATCAAGGGCATATTTAAAAGGCTTCATATTACTCTTGCAATGCGGCATGCCAAAGTAATCTGAAAACCAGCCGAACATGACACGTGTGAAGTCGAGATGAGAGCTGCGGAGTAGATCGGCAGCATCCAACCACCATTTCGCTGCTGGGTGAAATTCGAGGACTCCTGGGTGTGAATAGTTGACCCCGTACTCGCTGGGCATAAAGCGCTTTACTGAGCCAGAATCGATTGCTGCTTGGATGAGATTCATCTGAGCTTTCGCGCTTTCTTCAGTGAAAAGCGCCAACGCAGATATAACAACGTCGACATTGTGTTTCTTGAGAGACTCTTTGACAGACGCTACATCTTCGTAGTCTGCTTCGATTACTCGTACGGACTCAAGTCCTGGTATCTTGTTAGCCTAGACTTTGTTAGCAACTCTTCTTCAGGGTTGGCAAATTCCTGTATTTGTACCTTTCGGCTCAAGATCAGAATTTCGTGTTTATCTTGACCAACAAGTTCTTCAACGATTGTTCGGCCCACGCCACCGGTACCTCCAGCGATTGCTACAGTGACCATGTCTGGGGATTGATCGAATACGTGCAATGGAGATGACTTGTTGTGATCTACGAGAAGAAGCGGTGATTGACGATGTCAATTGAACAGAAGTGAAGTGATTTATGGCCGTCTAAGCACTTCACAGCTTGACTTATATGGTCAGCTAGTGGACAAAACCCGGTCGGAAGCTCCATCGCTGTACTACGCGTGTTGTAAATCAGCCTCCAAGTATCTTGGCGCGGCGGCACGAAGTTGATCCTAGACGTTGATGGAAGCTGCGCCCTTCGTCGGCATGGGGATGGAAGCGGGGCGTAAGGACTTGGCGCCTCAGCTGTAATACATGACATCAGCTCTACAAACTATGGAATGGTTGACCCAAGTCCTGATGATTGTATTGCGGTACCATGACGGACATACGGACATTCTGAAAGTGCGCAAAATAGGAGTGTCAGCTTCAGGACGCGTTGGGTACATCTTGCTAGCTGTATGCAGGCGTAGTCTACTGTGTAGAACCGGAGTCCGCGGATCGCCGATGTTTGTACCGTCAACTTAGGCTGAGTCGGCGGGTGCTCTTCAGGCGTTCAGCCAAGTACTTTTTTCCAGTTACTTCCCGAATTTGCGTATTGATGACAAACTGCCATGCTTCCTGCAGCGCGATCCTTCACGCCAACGCTGCTCATGATACGTACAAGTCTTCTTAAGACCTGTGGATTTGTCATATCCCGAACAGTTCCCTATGTTGCGGGGACTCTGCCAATGCCTTGGAGCTGCTGGAAAGCTCCATCAATCATACCTCACAAGCTGCGCGTGTTACACCGAAAAACATCTGATCAGGGTGTACTAAACACGATCAATGCGAAAGCAGAGTGAAGAACAAAGCCTATGACGCGCGCACGCGATATTACACACCGCAGAAAGGATTGCCATCCAGGTGCAGTGCGCCATGGCCGTCAATTGTTCCAAGGAGCAGGTCAGCCATCCATTTTGAGAACCATTTGTTGCTTTAACGTTCCTACATATCATTCAAATCGACGATGTCACTACTAGAAGTTCATATTGATCTCCTGGAATTCAATTGTCACTGTGAAATCTGTGTCTGTATTATCCATAAATACTAACCAACATGGTCAGCTTCCACTTCCTCGTATTAGTCAACTCTCACAGTCTAGCATCACAGGCTCGAGAGATCATTGAGTCCTCATACCTCATTTCAGCAAACACGGATCTCCACCACAGTCAACATGTTGCCATTTCTCCTGACAACCTTCTTAAAGGACAGGATCCTCAATAAGACCTTCTTCGTCTGCCTCTTTACCTTCATCTCTCTCATCATCTATCTCTTCATCCTCCTGGGCTGCATAAGCAAGGGCGTGGGAATCGAAAATCTATATTGGGTCATGATATCGCAGAACGGGACTGCTGGTCAGCTACCAGTTGAAGTGAGGATAGGGTATTTTGGTACGTCTTTGCCTTGGTTTGGCTCTCTGAGCGTGGAAATTGCCGCCAACATTGATTTGAGAGTGGCTGACATACCACAGGCATGTGCGCATCCTTCCCACCAAATGCCACAATGCCAAATGACAGACAGATTCCTGCACCATTAGAATGCTTCCCAGGTGATACACCACCGGGCCTTTCCAGCATACCGATGGAGCATCCCGTCCTTTCTTCTGCGCTGACTCTCCAGAAATCCGCTCTATATCCTCTCCCTGCACTCGCTTCATCCCTCTACCTTGTGTCTCTGATATATTATTTCATCTTTCGCGAACGAGGCGGCCGTAACGAAAAGATTTCCAAATTCCTTTTAGGGGTCAGTGCAGCGCTTGGGGTTGCTGGAGCATTGTGTGCCATGTCTAGTGCGAAGGCGTTGCATGAGATAGGAATTTTGCTAGGACATCATGCGGTTGGTGATGGAGAGGGCGAAGTGACGATTCAAGCCGGGAGTTGGGAGGGAGCTGGACTCTGTGTCGCAGCTGGCATCCACTTTTTCATTGTAATATATGCGGCATGTGGAATGCCCGTTTTTGGTTTGGGGTTTGATAGGGGATACATCGGAAAGAGGTTTCTGTAGAACTGAACAAGATGGATCCCTCTGTGGTAGAATAAAGAGATGCGTGCTACGATGGCAAGATCGGTGTCCTGTGCATGCAATCAGTAGTACAGAGATTCGTAACTCGCGTCAATATCCAAATTTGTGCAACATGGGTGACCGAAGATTCCGGGGTTTGGATTGAAGAATATCAAATACTGTCGAGCCCGTTCCCGAGTGTGCCCGCAACACCATGAACGCCTCGCCAAGGAAACCCTCGTGCCTGGGGATGCCGTTGCGTTTGTAACAGAGAAAGCGCTTAGAACTGATCGAGGGTCATGCTCATAGAGACGTCGGTGTTCTCAACCATCTTGGTGAACTCCTCGAAGCTGATCTTGCCGTCGCGGTCTAGGTCGGCCTCCATAATGGTCTTGTCGACGATCTACGTGCACGTTAGACTCGTGCGCTGTGCAGCTACCAGCTCGCCTCATTGTACGTACCTGTTGCAGCTGCTGGTCCTTCAAGTTGCTTCCAACCATCATCTTCAGTACTATGAAGAGCTCGCCGTTGCTGATGTAGCCGTCGCGGTCAATGTCGTATACGCGGAATGCAAAGCGCAGCTTCTCCTCCTTGTTTCCCTTGCTGCTGAAAGCCGAGAGACCGGAAACGAACTCCTGGAAGTCGACGTCGCCGCCACCGTCCTCGTCGAAGATGGCGATCATGCGTGTTGCGAGAGGGTTGGAAGAGATCTGGGGGAGGGCTAGGAATTCGTCGCGCTCAATGGTGCCAGAGTTGTCCTGGGCTGGAATTAGCCAAGCGGTCCAGAAGCCCTATACGTCCTTGGTCGCGCACCTTGTCCAGCTTCATAAATCGCTTCCTTAGGCGGTCAACCTCCTCGCGGTCGACTATGTGCTGTTAGCAAGCATTTCTCAGCCCCGCCAGCGCTCTGTCGAGCACGCCGTCGCTCTGGCCGCCTACGTACAGTTGGACCCGGAGGCTATGTTGTCGAGCAGCCCGGACTGTTGGTTACCCATTTCGGCGGTTGGTCTGGGGTAAGAATTGCGTGGTGGAGGATGTTGGCGTGGCTCAATGTCGTGGGGCTGCTTGGTCGCCGCCGCTAGGGTCCAGCTGCGCTAAAGGCAGGCACCGTTCCCCGACGTCAATCGCCAAGACTGTACATTCACTCGGGCGCATCTGCTGCCTCCAACACTCCTGTCGAGCTTCGCGACGTAGCAAGACAGCAGACACGATGGAGTCGGATATCCCCACCGAGATTGGTTCCGTGCTTCAAGGCGCATCCATCAACCGACACCCATCCGTACGGCACGACGCGAACCCATCGACGGCCGCATCCAAGAAGCAGCCCGTCACCCTCAATGAACACCCAGACCCCGACAGCTCGGAAGTCGGCGAAGATGAGATTCCAGTCAGTGTGCTAGACCCGGTACCGCGACAGAAGACGATGCCCCCACTGCCAGACCTGCGGTTTGAACAAAGTTATCTGAAGAGTATCGAGCAAGCAGAGGGGTGGCAGGGCGTGTTATGGATCACACTGCGGGATCAGGTACGGCTGCAACAAGGCCCAAAACCGGGCAATCCTCCGCTAACCTTTAGCACAGGTCATAATGTGCTTCGCCCAAGGCGTGATGTGGACTCTCGTACTCAATGGCTGGCGACATTGGAACCGTTCGGCCAAGTTCAGTGGACACGGCGTTGGTGCGCGGATACGGAGATGGTGGTGGGGAGTCAACAATTGGTCCATACCAAACGCAAAGTCCAAGTTGAGGGACACCAAGTTGGCAAAGAACGTAACGGAGGTAAGTGTGGCCTTCTTGAAAGTCTGGCGCCGAATGCACTTCTGGAATGTGGACTATTCGCTAACAGTCGCCTAGTACTATGAGGGAGAATTCTCAAGTGCGGCTCAAGATTGAATACCACGATTCATAGCATTTGATATGCCCATATCTGCGTCTGAATGTCATGGAGTAGGGCAGACCCTTTGATGGTTGTGAGGTCACTTCAAACACCGCACCTGGCCTTCTCAGTTTATGCTGATCATCAGAACCGTCCTACTAATGTGTCTCAGTCGCCTTATTCGCGTCTAGGCATTCATCGATTGTCACAATAGGATTGCAGCAAGGGCAGTTCTTCCAGTTGACTGCATGTATCTGTTCTACCCTTCAGCTCATACCGTCACATGATAAGCCTATTACGACTGCGGATATTTGCTACGTTACGTGGTTCGGTCGATTAGTGATACTACTCCGCGGAAGCTAACAATGTGGTGTTTGTACGCTTGCTGCGCCGGGACTAGTCGTACATGTGGCACAGCTCTCCTTGCATACGCGGTCGTACTCAACAACAACCTCAATACATTCTCCAGATCTGGTTTTCGCAAGCTCTTTGACGTGGTCGTTTTGATGTTCCCGTTGGCTAACGTTGATCGAGTAACGTGCGGAGTGGTCGACTTACTACAACAATGAGGACAAGTTTCGGGAATGCTCTCGCCCGCATGGGGCGGGCGATGGCGACCCAACCTCGATGCAATCCAAATCACAACATATTTCGAGGATGCTGTATGCAACCCCGACAAGCATCAGCCGCGGGGGAAAATCCCGAGACAAATTTAACACGCGGAACAAGCGCTGCGCGCCTACCAACACCAACCTCCAAGTCCAAGTTGCGCACGAACAATTCAAACAAGTCTCCTATCAAAGCAGCACACCCTCGCATTATACCATCCATAGCGAAGAAAGTTGACCTTGTCGTTCGACCTTCTATTTCCAGCCGCTCTGATCCGAGAAGCACGAAGGAACGTTGTCAGAGCGGTTTTCACAACACGGTCCTAGACGATTTGGTTT
>Ga0058698_10001048_pt1 | contig 13214 bp, 12 predicted proteins | sample AgamicAsSfe_FD_67288 | JGI IMG/M metagenome (GOLD analysis project Ga0058698, IMG submission 67288) | Agave microbial communities from Guanajuato, Mexico - As.Sf.e | ecosystem: Host-associated > Plants > Phyllosphere > Phylloplane/Leaf | place: Guanajuato, Mexico | collected 2012-05-30
CTTCTTCTTCCTGCTGCTCCTCCTCCTCCTCCTCCTCCTCCTCCTCGGATTCCTCTTCTTCAACATTCAGATTCGGATATTGCACCTCGCCCTCCATAGGTGTGGGTTCTGCTGGTGCTGGCTCTGTTGATACTGGCTCCTCTGGTATCGCGTCATGGTCCTGGTCTTCAGGTGTAATAAGGCGTGACTGACGATACTTTCGTTGCGTTCGGAACACACCTTGTCTAGGAGCCATCGTGGGAAGACTCCTGATGGGGCTCGAAGGACCAGGCGCACTCTCTTCGTGTGTTTGTCCGTCAGCAAGCTGCTCACCAAGACGCAGACCTGCTTGAAGCTCTTTCCGGGTGCCTTCGCTGAAGCCTCGGAACAGGTCATCTAATGAACCGCGCTTCTGGTTGAGTGCCTGTTGAGAAGGTTCTGGCGTAAGACTAAGACGATTGGGATCCAATAAACCTTGCAAAGCTACACCAGCCGTAACCACGCGACCGAGCGTTGGCGTTTGTGACTTGGAACGAACGGACTCAAGAGCGGGCGGTGCTGATGGAAGATCGGCATCTACAACAGGCGTCACATAGCGCGGTAATTTTGGCCGTACAGAGTCAGCTGGCGCTGTAGAAGTTTCAGGTGGAGGTAGTGGGGGCTCTTCAGAATTCGATGATCCAGCATCATGCGTCGTGTCTGCGGACGGCCTTGTGTACTCATTCCTGAGTGACGACTTGACAGCTGGTGCTGCGGTGTTCTGTGCCTCTTCTGGTTTTGGCGGACTACGTGCTCCATTGCTAAGCAGTGTATCGAGTGATATCATGGTGAAGCTCTCGTTCTGAATGGTGGTATCGTCGACCATCCTCGTCGTGGCCTGGTCAGAGCCGAATCCTGCGGCATCTCCGTCTTCGGGTTCGTCGTCTTCGAAGGCTTGACCGTAGTCATCACCTGCGTCGCTGGAGTGGACGGAGCTTTCGCTGGGTGTTGGTAGGCTTGCGTGACCGTCCTCAGAGATATCAACATCGACATCGGCACCTTCACTGGTTGGTATAGGATCCCCGTCCTCTCCACTATCCGGTGTAAGAACGTCGCTTCCCTCCTCTTCTTGTTCGTCGGATTCCATTAGCACCACCTTGTTCGCATGCGGAGTGCCCTGTCGCGTCCGTAGATCCTGTCGCATGCTTCTTTGTATCGGCGAGCTTAGATTGGGTAGCTCCTCAGCGTGCATCACCGCATCGCTCATGGTCTCGGTAGTGGGGCCGGGGAGATCTGCGAAGTGTGCGCTCTTCCTTGAGGTCCCCGACTTCGAGCTTGAAGGATATACGGGCGTGACATCTTGCGCAGAGCCTTCTCGTGTGTCTGATGTCTCCGGCGGTAATTGCACGTTCTTCCTGGGCCGCCCTCTCCGCTTCTTGGGCGGTACATCGGTATCCACGTCGGCTGCGCTCGACTCTCCAGTCTTCATGTTCGTCTCTGGGGACCTAGATCGTGCGGCTCTCTTGACTGGTGTTCCCTTTCGCTTTGGCTTCGGGGTGGCCCCTACGTCAGACTTCCTGGGCCGTCCGCGAGGGCGTTTGACGGGAGATGACGCCTCGTGGTCCTTCAATGGTACAGTCGTTGTCTTCGTTCTCGTGACTCGCTTCACGGATGGCGACTCAGCGTTTACTTCGTCGCTTCCGGGCTCGGCCTGGACGGTGACCTTGATGCGCCAGGGGCTTGCGCCGCCCGCTCGTGGTGTGCTCATGATCATCGACTTGGTGGGCGAGGAGAACATCATCTCGGATGCCTCGAGTCTGCGGTTCTGCTTGCTCGGCGAGCTTCGCGCCATTGAATCTCTTGGCAAGGGTTTTCGTCCTGACATGGGGATGGAGCCGTCAAAGGAGATGGCCAGCGGATCCGGGCTCGAATCGTAACTACGGTCGGTATGGACATCGTCGCCTGCCGTTGCGCTTCGACCGCGGGGCGCCATGTCTTGGAGACCGTTCCGAGGGGTGTCTTGGATGTTAGTGCGATAGGAATGGTACAGGTGGGGAACAAACGTGCATCCGTCAGAATGCGGGACGGGCCACGCGACGTTGTCAGGGTAACTATCTTATCAACTCCCAGCTAGTCGCGACACCACGAACAAGGCAGCCTGCCACGCAGTCGTTTGCAGGTTATGGAGTCGCGATGGGTATTCATGGGTAAGCTGCGCATTCTGCACGGAGTTGGTCTGTACTAATTCTCGCAGTATCTACAAGGAGATCGGCCCGGGAAAGCGCGTAGCCCTCTCTAAGCTTGCTGTTGAAAAGTTCGAAGAGACTGGTCGTCCACTGCGCATTGCTATTGACACATCCATATGGCTTTTTCAGATACAGGCTAGCAAAGGTCAACACCCCCGGTTTCGCGCGTGCTTGAGTTATGCTAAACGTGAATAGGCGGCACGAACCCCGCTTTGCGCACCTTCTACTATCGCCTCCTGCGTCTCATCTCCCTCGCGATCCATCCCGTCTTCGTCTTCGATGGACCGAACAAGCCGCCCTTCAAGCGCAACAAACGCACTGGTCCGAACGTCGCCTCCATCCCCGAATTTCTCGCAAAGCAGCTGTTGAAGCAGTTTGGATATCCTATACACCTCGCGCCTGGTGAAGCTGAGGCAGAATGCGCGCTGCTTCAGCGAGAGGGAATTGTGGATGCTGTTTTGAGTGAAGATGTAGACACTCTCATGTTCGGAAGTGGCATCACGATACGCAACTGGTCACCGGAGAAGTCTGGAAAAACACCAACCCACGTCAACGTATACGATGCGGTCGAAACGAAGAACGGTCCGTCAGGGTTGGATCGCGAGGGCATGATCTTGGTCGCGCTGATGAGCGGAGGAGACTACGTTCCTGAGGGTATACCTGGATGTGGTCCGAAGACAGCATGCGAGGCGGCAAAGGCAGGCTTTGGCGCAGACCTGTGCAATATCTCCAAGAACGACTCCAGAGCCATGGCCGAATGGCGGGAGCGCCTGCAGCACGAGCTGAAGACGAATGAGAGCAAACTCTTCAAGCGCAAGCACGGCGCTCTCAAGATCCCAGACGACTTCCCGCGGTTGGACATTCTAGGTTACTACACACATCCGGCGATTTCGAATCAAGCTGGATTGGACAAACTACGCCGGTCAATCCACTGGGATCAGGAGATCGACTTTTCGGGGTTGCGCGAGTTTACCCATGATGCGTTCGACTGGGTCAAGCTCGAAGGCGCAAAACACTTTATTCGCAGTCTAGCGCCGTCGTTGGTAGTGCGACAATTACGCTTACGCGCTGGAAGCCTCGACCGATTGCCCTCAAACGATATCCAGGCCATACAAGAAGACGAGGCCCTTCTCATCAAAGGATTACACGGGAAACGACAGCACCCGGTCACAGACAACTGTACCGAACTACGAGTCAGCTTCACGCCTATCGAGCTTGTGAAAATCGACCTTAGCAAGGAGGATCCAGACGACGATGTGGAAATGCCACCACCCAGTTCCCAACAAGCTGGAGGGGATGCCGATCTCGATGACGATGATCTGGAAGAGGACGGTCCCAAGAAGCGCGGACCTACAAAGTTTGACCCAGAGAAAGCTGCGCGGATATGGGTGATGGAGACCTTCGTCAAGGTTGGCGTACCACTCAAAGTTCAAGACTGGGAAGTCGAGCGACAGACGAAGCAGAAGCCCAAGCGTGCAGCAACTGTGCAGGAGCCTGGCAATGCTGCACCAAAGGCCAAGGCCGCACCCAGGCGAACGAAGACTGCCGGAGATCAACCACAGGCTCGCATCGAAACCTTCGCCAAAGTAACCAAACCGGGCTCAAAGCTCTCGCGAGCCCTTGCGAAGACACAAGAAAAGACTGCCGAACCTCCTCTCCCTGTCCGGAAGCCTGTGCCGCAGGAAGACGATGTGGTTAGCCTGCTTTCTTCTTCCCCAGTGAGGACTCGGGTCACAGAACCGCCACCACGTCCTGAACGTGAAAAGTCGCTATCTCCTGTTCTCCCAGACCTACCTCCAAGTGTGAGCAAACGGAGAAGACGCGCACCGATACAACGTTCGAAGACGCTACCGGCTAATACCAGCAGTATCCTTGATCGGCCTTCGACACCACCCCTTCTGGATACAATAGAAGTATTGGACTTGGCGGACTCACCAGCACATCCCTCTCCTTCTCAACTGCCCGCGAAGAAGGCGAGAACACGGAACACCAAGGCCGCACCGGCTGCAAGAGCGCCTCGGGGTACGTCTGTAGCATCGCAAGCAACATTGGATGCATGGCGAGCATCGGTCACTCCGACTAAACGGCGAGGTGTGACACCAGCACTCGATGCAGTACCAGTTCCAGCACCACCAAAGCTCCGATCTCTATCGGAAGAAGCAGACTCGCTGGATTTGACCCTTTCTTCGCCGGAACGGTCAACGCGACATCAGCGAAGTAGCAGCGTACAACATCCCACAACAACATCTACGACGCGTCCACCATTGACATCGATATCATCGAATGCGTCACACACCTCTACAGCATCCTCTACGTCTAATAAGAAGAAGAGCATAAAAGATGTGTTTGGTGCATCGCGACCTCGCCGTACCTCGCCTCGTCTCAGCAAAACCATGTCAGCGCCTTCTGAGGTCGAATCTCTTGACCTCACATCGCCACGCCTTGTTCCAGCGAAGCCAAGATCAGAATCGCCAAAACATGAAGCCCTGGATCTCACGTCACCAGGACTCCTCCCAACGAGACCACAATCAGTGCCTTCAAAGGTCGATACGCTTGACCTGACGGAGCTCTCATCACCGGTGTTTGAACGCGCACCGGAGCCTCGTGAGAAACCTGCAGCCCCTACACCAGCATCTCCCCCACCGACTCACACATCACCTTCTTCTCTCCGCCGATCACCGCGCAGCCACGAATCGACTTCACCACAATTGCCATCTCGAACGTCACCGCCAGCAGCATGGAAGACACGAGAGAAGAAGAAACGAGCAATCGTTTTGCGGAAAAGCATTGTCGGTGCCTGGGACTTTGTAGACGTGGACAGCCCTGAGAAAACGGGTGACAGTGTAGCGGGAGTTGTACTAAAGGGAAAAGATAGGCGAAAATGGAGAGAGAGCGCCGTAGAGGTTCTGGATCTTACATAGCCTTGGTTGGCTATGTTCTGAATGTGGGGGTTTGCTTTGGTCAGGCGATACATGTTTGGGTTTTTGGTTCTGTATGATGCATATGAAGCGCGGAGTTGCTGATATACCACTTTGAATTATTATCTTTAAATGGAAGAAACCTCGGAAGGGTGGAAACAGCCAAGCTTTTGATCCCCACATTCCCGAACCTTCATCCCTCATTCAGCTACGACTCAGCTTTCCAATCTGTCATACCACTGCCCGTTGCGAATGACCTCCCGCGTTCCGGTCTGAGTGAACACACGATCGGTGATGCTCACATGGTCCTGCACCACTCGAGACTGACCAGCGGTAGTAAGCAGGATCCGAAAGCGGCCTGCGAAAGACTCCTGGTGCCTGGAGAGGATCTGAAGAAAGTCATTACACCAACTTGCGCCCGCTGCGAACGTCAAATCGTTTAGTCCATCAATAACGCATGTTTTGAGATGCGGAGTCGCTTGCAGGAGAGCCGAGAGCATCTCGAGAGCAATTGGCCAACTTTCATCTGACCCATCAAGCTTTTCTACTCGCGACTGAGCAACTTCGAACGCGTCGCTTTCGAACTCGAATTGCAAAAGCTGAGCGATCAGACTGTACACCATTCCGAGCAGACCGACTTTCTCGATATCGCGATCCCTTGCAAGTGTCGCAAACCGAGGTCGCTCACAGAAATGCGATATGATTGGGAGCTCTGCTGTCCATGCTGCGACCAGCGCATTCAAAGCAGCTGCGCGTGAGCCTGGTATATCAGGCGGTGAAAAGTCCAAGCTCGATATCCATAGCGTAGGAGAGCTTACTTCGTTCCCTATCCAATCGTGGAGTTTCGAGGCTACGTCGACCTCTGGAAGCCAAAAGCTACCGTCATTGAAGAGGGAGTGACCTTCAGTCCCGACAACATAGTGCTGCAGATCGGCAGCCAGCTTCCCTGCAGTCACGCGATTGATCAGATCGGGTGCCTTTGTGTTTCCATTGAAAAGAGCCGGGAACTCGCCACGCCCAGAACTTGGTACAGATTGGACAGCAGAGGCTTGGATGCACATACTCTTATGCAAACTCAACAGCAACTGCTGTGCTCTTTCCCCTGCGAATGTCAGGTCAGATGCATCGGGGTTCTTGTGTCTTTGTCGAATCATCTCATCGCGCCGCTCTTGTTCGGTGCAAAAGATTTTTAGTCGCGCAGCTTGAGCAATGCTTTGTTCCCGGTACATCTCCGTCACAGTGTCATCAATCTCTTTTGCGGCCCTTACGTATCGGTCCCTCATCTTCTCATTGAAGCTACTAAAAAACCGCGAGGTCTTGCTTCTCATGTACCATTCTATGGCGTCGCGATAAAAGTTAAACACTCGTGCATAGAGCTCGGAGAACAACTTTCGTATGGCATGCGTGTGTAACACCAGTAATATCTTGGCGGCGCGTGCTGCTTTCTCAGTGATTTCAGTCACTGTTTCCGAGATGGTATCAGCGATCTCGTCATGATTGACAGCAGCAGCAATGATGAACTTAAGACTACCGCACAATGCAGATGTGTAGTCGTTCTGGGAAGGAAAGATCGCAAATGCATTCTTGTGGGCATCGAGTCCGCCACAGAGTCTCCGAAATAGCTGAGCAGACTAATCGTTTGGTAAGTAAGGTACATTCAATCGCCTGCCGTCGTGGTTGTTATCTCACTTTCGACTGTTTGCTCTTCCATGCACTTTCAAGACCGTTCACATAATCACTTAGTTGAGTAAATCCGTACACGTTTCTGCTCTCTAGAGCTTCGTTCGCCGTCGTTCGAGCCGTCTTTCGGCTGAAACCCAACTTCACTAATGTTGACGGTTGTTCTGGTGTTTCAAACATCTGGCGTGTCTTCAGCAACAAAAGCCTGGCGGTCTCAGCCTCGTGAAAGAGAGCATTGCTTCCACAACTGTCAGCCTCTCGATCTCAAAGTACGCACGTTTGCACCGACCTTGGATTCTCATCCTGAAGCAAAGCTCGCATTCGCGCTTCCATCCGCGCTTCTGCGATGGCATCTTGCTCTTGTTGTGCGCTGGTAGTAGCGTGCTCGAGCGTTGTATCGCCTTTCAGTTCACCTGTAAATCTTCTTACCAGAGTCAATCCTTCCTGGTGCTCGACCTCGTTTCGTGCAAAAGCGGCTTCAACTGACATTTTAGCAGATGAGGAAACAAGATTGAAGTCCATATTACTCGACTACTTGCATAACACGAACGAGGCTATGCATACCCCGCGCTGTATTGGTCACGATTATGCAGATCAATCCTCCGCCCCCAAGGCTGAGTATGATATGCATGCCATGTGTTTATTCTAACGAATCGCAGCCTGTTTATCGTTATCTCTGTGCCACCTCGTGTACTTTCAAGCGGGCTGTTTGCAGTCTATTGCATGGCGTATCCTGCCACAAACGCTACAACTAGGTCACAGCGGGTGTGTTTAGCTGCTTACCACCCTTCTTATATCAGCTCATGCATACGTTGAGTATAGTGCAGATATGTCGACTGGTGAAATTGATGATCTGTTCCCGATTCAGGCAGATCAGTACTTGGCCAATTTCACCGTAGCCCAGCCCGAGGCCGTCTTCGATCCGTTAAGCTCTTTCGCACTCCTTTCCTCCTCAACGCTGTCTACTCAACGCAGGCAAGAAATCATACATCGATCATATACTTGCATTTATCACAGTACTCTTCGCTCAGGCTCTATTGATTACTGGAGATTGTTACCCATCGAGAACCATTCGGGTCTACGGCTGCCCGCCATGGCAGCTGTAGAGATTCCTTCGCCGATCTCTATGCAGAATGTTCCACCACACGACGTAGTTCAGCACTCTGTTCATATCTCCGGGCCTGTTGAAAATGTCTCAACTATTGACGGTGACAGAGATGCCTCTACCTTCACCGATGACGTGGGAGGTGTACCTTCCACAGCAGCGACTTCAGAAGAGTTCCATGAGGCTGACAAAATTGCTGATGCCAGTAGTAAGAATTACAAGTCTAAATGAAAATAGATGACTGACAGGCTCTGTAGACCATCCTCCTCATGAGACTAAACTTCCTAAAGAGAAGCGCAGAGAAAAGATTCTCATGGAACGTCTCGGTTCCGCTATAAACAAGGCGATCGCAGCTGATTCCAACACTACCACCGACTTGAAGGCGGTAACAGATAAGAGAAGCGAGCAACGCTATATCAAAGTCAGATTCGGTGACTCTGAACTCTACGTTGTGCCATGGACAGCGTGCTACTCTTGGCGAGTAAGTCTCTTGTCGATATATAATACGAATGTAGTCGCTGACTACTACAGGCCATGAAAACACTTCTAATGGAGTGGTATCGCGAAGATGAAGATGCTTTGCGTGACATCAGTAGTGGCGACATCACCATCTTCCATAGAGTCAACGGCTATATACACCCGCAAACATGGGAAGAGGTTATCGAACATGATTCTCAAATTGACTTCCGGAATCACTCTGCATATGACTCGGACGATTCAGACGGTTCAGATCCGCCAGAAAGCAAAGAATACGAAAGCAGTGTACAATACGTTGTCAACGTCCGACGAAGTGGGTCCGATGGTAAAGAGTACTTGGTTACAACGAAGACATACAAAGAACCCGTGAAATTCGAGGTTGCCGACAACAATGACAGACTACCCGCACTGCAAGAAATCAAGGATATCCTGTCGCCACATTCCGAAGACACAGCAACGACCGGAGATATCGCTGATAGCGAGAAGACCAAGCTTGGAATCCACGATCGCGTTGTCGATACAAGCCTGAGGATCAACTCCCAGTATCTGCTCAACGTTCTCAGATCTGTGATCACGTATATGGATGTTCCAACTGAAGAGCGGAACACCGATCTAGTCACTGGCATGTTTTATTACCCCTACCCAGAACTCTTTCATCACCTTCCAGACTTGCTCGAATACCAGAATGGAAATACAGCTCTCCGTAACAAGCACACAGCTCTTTTCAACGAGAAGTTCGATGAGCATCTAAACCTCCTGGAGGATTACTTAAACTCGAAGTCCGGAGTGCCAACAGAGGAGTTCAAAGCGCGTCTTGAAAGGAAGATACCCACTGTCACGTTTGCTACGTACTGGTTGCTGCTCAAACCCGGAACTCATGTATACGTTAGGGATAATGATGGATCCATCAATGCATATATATTGCACGAGGTGCGAGGAGGTCCGTCTGATAATGGAGGGGAAAAGATCAATCGCAATTACAAAATAGAGGTGTGGAACCTAGTGTTCAGTGGGAATGTCATAGCGCCTCGTTTCCGCGTCCTCGACATCAGTGTTTTCGACAACGAAAAAGAGATCACCAGCCTCACCGTTTTTCCAGCTCGCTACATCGACGAAGATGACGACGGTGAATTGAAAAAGAAGCTTGTTGAGCGTGGGGAACGTTACTTCACTTACTCTAAAGCACCAGCGTTCCTGCAGTATACAGGCAAAGGCTTAGCTGCCGGAAGCAAGATGGTAGAGTTGTTGGCTTCCATCCAAACGTGTTGCGGCTAACGAGTGACAGTATAAACGTGCTCGTGTTGTCGTCGAACATGCCTCCATGCCCTGGGGGGACGGCGGGTTCCAGAAGATCGGCCATCACTACCCTGGCGCATTCTCGGAAGACGTTCGCCTGTCGACCCGCGTGGCGCGCTGCGAGTGCAAGGATTGCCGAACGTCTTATGACTTACAGGAGACGTATGAAAGGGAGCCATTCAGTGACTGCTTCGATATCGTACCCAGTGAGACGGAAGCGCTTGAACCTCAGCAATATAAGATCATGACCTCCCACATGTTTGCATTTGTCTTGAAAGATCGAACATACGGTACGTTCTTGAAACCATACTGAGATATGCCGGTTGACATCGAATTAGATCTATTGAATGTTGAAGGACTCGAACAAGCGAGCATGGCTGAAGATGCTATCAGTAATCTCGTGATGGAAGATAACAACAAGGAGATGATTAAGGCAATTGCTCGAACTTACACTGATAGTGATCAGTCTTCAAGGTTCAGTGCAGACTTCATTCACGGTAAAGGCGAGGGCCAGATCATCCTGCTGCATGGCCCTCCCGGTACTGGAAAGACGCTTACGGCTGGTAAAGCTCCATTCGAATAACCTTCTAGCAAAGCAATGCTGATTGCTCATAGAATCCGTTGCTGAGTACACTAAGCGGCCTTTGCTCAGTATCACTGCAGCCGATCTAGGTCACGAACCCGAAGCGTTAGAGAAGAGCCTCTTGCGCTACTTCAAGAGGGCTAGCGACTGGGATGCTATAGTTCTGCTTGACGAAGCAGATGTGTATCTTGAGCAGCGCACAACTCACGACTTGAAGCGCAACAGCATTGTTTCCGGTAACGCAAGCCTCTGATCATAATGAAACAAGTCTGATACCTAATTTAGTCTTCCTACGGGCGTTGGATTATTTCCAGGGCATACTTTTCCTGACCACAAACCGTGTGGGTCACTTCGACGAAGCTTTCATGTCACGCATTCATCTGTCGCTCGGATACGAACCGCTCAGCAACAACGCACGGGAAAAGATATGGGACAATCTGTTCAAGAAGCTACAGCAGGATCGCAAACGTGGCGGACCTGAGATCACCTACGAGTATGACGCCAAGAGATATGTCCAAAGTCGTGACGTTCAGGCTCTGGAATGGAACGGTAGAGAGATTCGAAACGGTAAGCTGATACACAGTCGCAACTTCGTCCTTTTGACTAACAAAAGCCCTCACCAGCCTTCCAAACCGCTGTGGCGTTGGCTGTGTTTGATGCCAAGTACAAGACAAGCGGCAAAGTTCCGGAAGTGACAGAAGCCCACCTCAAGCAGGTCGTATCGATGTCTTCAGCGTTCCGGAAATATATGACGGCAACACATAGCGGTATGGATGCCTCGTCCTGGGCGTATAAGCATGGTAATCGCGAAGACAAGTATGCGAGCACGCTGGCGAAATAAGAAATTTTGTGGAGAGTCGGCAGTGCTTTGACGTACCTACCGGCATATCAGTAGCGCTGGGGATGGTCAATTGCTTAGGGAGACTGAGTCGAACGGTATACTACGCTATTTGAGTGTCGTTTCCGCTTGGTGGCGTTACAGCACTTTGCACAGTCAGTAGCTCTTTCTTAAATAATGTACGTTGTCTTATGCGACCATGTCCAAAATACCTCCTCAAGACAGAGGTTCGAGAAGTTGTGCGGTGGTCACTGAGATAGAACTCTGGAAAAATGGGGTGGCTGGACGCGTTTTCTTCGCGATGCAGGGTCCAGAGACGCGAAAGTTGGACCCCGGTGACGAAAGCTCGGTAAATCTGGGCACCTGCGCTACTCAGACGTCATTCCAATGCACCAAGAACTTGTATCATCAAGCTGCGACGTTATGAGTTTGCAGTCCAATGCTAATGTACATTAATGCCAGCCCATCTGTTCCGATGTGCTTGTCATCGAGACATGGTCGATGACCCCCACCCACAATGAAACTCCTTGGTCGGAGACTCGAATAGAGACTAAATATATACATCAACAGAGGTTCTTTCATAGTCTTTCGTCGCCCAGGTTCGATGCAGAAATTGTTCAGGATAAAAGCTCGTCCAGGCGCGTAGTCCAAGACGCCGCTGAGCCGCCACCATCTACCCGGGGTCCAGCAATAGAGATAACATCACCCTGAACCGGCGAGTCGCTCTGCACAGCGTCATCATATCCTACAACCCACTCAGCGACGTGCGGATCCACACAATGCATAGCCTCTGTCAGCCCGCACAAGGCTGCCTTCCCGCCTGCGCGAGCGCACTCCTCTTTCTGGCAAACATGCGCGTTGATGCAATCCAAGCTCCGGCATTCATTTCCTTTGGAACATGGTGTTCCGAGTGCTTTGTATTCTAAGACATTCCAGACTTCTGGACTCAGAGGGCTGCCATGGGATAGCATATAATCGCTTGCGATACAGTTTCCATGTAAGTGGAAATCGATACAGAGCTCCAGGACCTTGGTACGTTCTCTGTAGGCCTGAAGCTCTGCAGGAGTTGGAATTTGCATCCGAACATCGAGTCGCTGCCTTGCTAGATTGATAGGAACAAGACTGTAGCGAGCTTGCGTGGGTAAGGGTGATGGAAGAGGAGGCGCGTCTACTTCCTTGGTGACTAAGCCGACATTGGTGAGACCTTTAGTCGGTACAGCAGTAACGGAGGTATTCGAAATCTGAGATCGTTGTTAGTAGGGCATCTTTGAAGAGTGTGGATGACATACCTTGTGCGTAATCAATTCCGCTGGAGCCTTGGTAGAAGTTGGCTTGGTCGTAGTGTCGATAACTCCATAGTTCAGCCGGCTTGCTTTGAAGACGTTGGCGAACGATACTGTACGCAAGCCAAGCCTACGGATGTTCTCATCAACAACCAAGCCGGTGACTATTGTCACTTTCTCCTTCTGTGCAAGATGGCGATTCAATGTGTCATAGTATCTTGGTGATCCACCCGCACAGAAGAATATGTGCTTACACTGTCCACTCGCCATGTGTAATTTAAGGTTTTCTGAAACCCAGTATGTCAGCCCACTATTCAAAGACAAAAAGATGCAAGTATTACCACTGATTCTTATCGACACCTGGTTCTCATCACCCGTGTCCACAAAGTCAAAGAACGGACTAACTTTCGTAAATTCGGCAAAGTGGACTGCCAAAGGTCTCTTTCCACCGATGACATGGTTTGAAAGTCTCTTCAAACAAGCAAAGATCTTGATAACGATTTGATACCGCCCGCTCCGCGCGATGGCGGGGAGTACTGCTGCAAGCTTCTCGCGCACAACAGCGCGAAGACGCATCGCGGTTTCCGCACCTCCATCGTTGCTGTACAACTTGTCATGAACCTGCCAGAACGTTAATACAAGACAAAAAACTCCGATGAACGGTGTACCATGTGGCTCATGCCATCGATGAGAACCAGTATGACTGCATCCATGGCATTGTTAGTTGGGATTTTCATGACATTCTTACTTGCAGTCCTAGGGATAGTGACTGTAGTCGTGTTTTGTGATTTCATTACTTCGCTGCGAACAAGCTCGCTCGCGCCGTTGGA
>Ga0058698_10001049_pt1 | contig 13205 bp, 12 predicted proteins | sample AgamicAsSfe_FD_67288 | JGI IMG/M metagenome (GOLD analysis project Ga0058698, IMG submission 67288) | Agave microbial communities from Guanajuato, Mexico - As.Sf.e | ecosystem: Host-associated > Plants > Phyllosphere > Phylloplane/Leaf | place: Guanajuato, Mexico | collected 2012-05-30
TTGTACGGCGGTATCTTTGCTTACCCCGCGGATAAGAAGACTCCCAAGGGCAAGTTGCGTATTCTCTACGAATGCGCCCCCATGGCCATGGTTTTCGAAAACGGTATGTCCTATTTTAATCACATATTGATTCACTCCTGCTAACACGTGTACAGCTGGCGGTTTGGCAGTAAACAGCAAGATGGACCGTATGCTCGAAGTCGTTCCCGAACACATCCACGACCGATCGGGTATCTTCTTGGGTTCAGAAGGCGAAGTCCAAAAGGTTATCGATGCGCACAAGAACTACAAGAAATAGGCGTCCGTGGTTGACTTGGAGCGTAAAATAGCGTACCATTGGGCTATTACTGGGATATGAACAGATACTTGCTGGTCAAGGTTCCACATTCTCCATCAACATATATAGTATTATTGAATGACGATACCAACTTTAACCTGATTTTACACTCTTCTTGTCGTGTTCGCTACAAGAACAATCAACACTCTGCTAGGGATACTAAGAACAAACATTTTACAAGAACGAGTAAAAAACATCACAGCGTGTCAAAGGGCCAGTCCTGAATATCATAAGATCTATTAGGAGTATCGACTACATGCCTAAGATCTTACATACCACATCTCCTCTCAAAGCTATCCAGTGTGTACCAGATGCTCCCATCGTAATCGTATCCACTCTCACACCCACCATAACATCTACCATGAATTATCGAGACGCCGAAAACCCGAACATTGAGAGCCAGCTTGGTATCGTAAAGCTGCTCGTGAGGTATCATACTGTTTGCGCAAAGAAAATCCATCCACAGACCCACACCCATATCATGACGTTTCGAAGACGGGGCGCCGTCTATGTTAACATGCACTAGAGTGGAACAAGGAAAAAAGAAACATGAAGAGGGGAAAACCAAACTCTGGAAATTTGAGATTGGTGCTTGGTGGCGTCCGACAATCCAGTCAAGGAGTCAGTCGCCAAGGAAAGAGGTGTCGTATCAGACTTGCCGTAACATGGCTGCAAGTCGATAACAGAGAAGAGGACATCGAATCGTGAAAACTTTTTGGGTGCAATGGGTCATGAAAGCCGTCCCGTATCGTAAGTGAAAACCGTTACCCGTGCGCCGTTCGCCGTTCAGAAAGATCATGCGACCATCGTTACTTGCTGCCGATCGAGAGATTCGCGGACCGAATCCTACTCAGTGGCAACTAGAAAGAGGTTTAAGCCTTCTCTTCTTTGATCTCCTCCTTGGGGGCTTCCTTCTCAGGCTCACCCTCTTTGTTCTTGACGTATTCGTCATAGACGCTCATGGCCTCCTCAACCTTGGCGCGGAGAGCAGCCTCATCGGAAGTACTGGGATAGTTAGTACATGGATTAGAAGAGCTTGAAACAAGAATACTTACAGGTTGATCAACTCGCTGTTGTCCATCTCGAGAAGCATACCGGTGATCTTGCCGGCGAGCTCGGGCTGCATCTCAGCGATCTTGGGGTAGAGAGCCTCACCGAGCATCTGCTTCTGCTGGCCGGGAGCAGCGCCGCTCAAAGCACCCATGTCGACGCCGGCACCGGCGGGACCGCCACGGCCGCCCTGAGGGTAGGGCATGGGGGATTGACCGGGACGAGCGCCCTGAGGACCGCCGCGACCACCTTGAGGAGGGAAGCCCTGACCGCCGCGCATGCCGGGAACACCAGCCATGGGGACTTGGGGCATACCAGGCATAGGAGCCATGGGGCCACCACGGCCGCCACGTCCGCCCATGGCCTGCTGGGCAGCCTGTGCAAGCTGCATGTACTGCTGGTTCATGTAGGCAGGGGGGAAAGCGCCAGGAGCCATGCCAGGGGGCATGTACATAGGAGGCATCTGCTGACCGTTGGGTCCGCCGCGACCACCTTGCTGGCCGGGCATACCGCCAGGGAAGCCAGCGCCACGGCCACCCTGTTGACCAGGCATACCAGCGGGGAAGGGCATCTGGCCACGACCACCAGCGGGGAACATCATAGGCTGCTGACCAGGTGCGATGAACATCTGGGGAATGCCGCCGAACTGCTGCTGCTGCTGTTGCTGCATGCGGAGCTGGTTGCGGGCCTGGATGGTGGCCTCGAGCTGGTTCTTGCGGACATCCTTGCGCTGGGCAAGAGCGACGTAGAGAGGCTTGCCCTCAATCATCTTCTGGTTCATCTCGGTGACAGCCTTGGTGGCCTCGTCGGGGTTGCTGAAGCAGACGAAACCGAAGCCCTTGCTCTTACCGAGGATCTTCTTCTCACCCTTGATGGTGACCTTCTCGCCGCTCTTGTTCTCGTCCTTCTTGTCGTCAGACGAGTCATCCTTGGACTCCTCCTTTGGCTCCTCCTTGATCTCGGCCTCCTTGGGCTCCTCCTTGACCTCGTCCTTCTTCTCGTCGGATGGGGACTCGGAGCGCCCCTCAGCAGGCATGGCGTCGCGCATGACCTTGGCAGAGGTGATGGTACCGAAAGGAGTGAACATGTCGCGCAGCTTCTCGTCGTCGACATCGTCGTTGAGGTTCTTGATGTAGAGGTTGACACCCTGGTACTTGGACTGCTTCTCAAGACGAGCGGCCTCGTACTGCTTGCGGAGCTCCTCCTCACGCTCGTGCTTCTTCTGAGCACGGCCGACGTAGAGCTTCTGGCCACGGAAGTCGGTGTCGTTGAGAGCATCAACGGCAGCGGAGGCAGCCTCGTGCTTGATGTAGTTGACGAAGCCGAACCCGCGGCTCTTGCCCTGGTCATCGCGTGCGATGGAGGCGGAGGTGATGTCACCGTGCTTCTCGAAGAGCTCACGGAAGTCCTCGTCAGAGACCTCGAGGTCGATGTTCTTGACGTAGATGTTGGTGAAGTTGGCCTTCATCTCCTCGAACTTGCTCATGCGCTCCTTCTTGGGGATGTGGTGGCCGACGAAGACCTTCTTCTCGTTGAGCAACATGCCGTTGACGTGCTTGATAGCGTTGTTGGCGGCCTCGGCGGTCTCGTAGTGGACGAATCCGTAGCCCTTGGAGTTACCGAGCTCGTCCTGAGCGACCTTGCAGCTCAAGATGTTACCGAAAGCAGCAAAGGTGTCGTGGAGAGCCTTGTTGTCAATGGCGTGGTCCAGGTTCTTGATGAAGACGTTGCCCTGGCCAGTCTTGCGCAGAGCGGGGTCACGCTGGGACCACATGATGCGGCAAGGCTTGCCCTTGATGACGGTGTAGTTCAACTCTTCGAGGGCCTTCTCGCCATCCTCAGAGCTGTTGTAGTTAACATAGGCGTAACCGAGCGAGCGACGGGTAACGGCGTCACGGCAGACACGGATAGACGCGACCTGGCCAATCGAGGAGAACAGCTCGAAGAGCATGGCCTCGGTGACGGAGGGGTCGAGCTCGCCAACATAGAGCGACGCGGAGTTCTGGTTGTTCGCGGGGGCGGCGGTGGTGGGGGTGGGGGCTTCGGCCTGGGCAGCAGCGACGTTGGTGTCGACCTGAGCGCCGTTGGCGTCAGCGCCCTCCTGGACGGGAGTAGGGTTGGCGACGTCAGACATGATGTATATCTGCGGGGTTGTGTGTTAGTTGGAGGGGTCGAAATATTGCGGGCAGAATCAGGGTCGACATTTGCAGGTGCGCTCGCTTCGCAAAAAGTTTCAGCACTCACCTAAGTTGCAACAGAAGATGTGCGGGGTAACAGAGTCGGTCCAAATAGCACTGGCTATGCGGGCGCGCTGACTCCTTCTTCTTGCGAAAAAGGTGAGATCAAGTAAGACGTCTGTCGGGTTCAAGCGACAGTGGGAGACGAAGAGTTGGCGGTGGTCGTCGGACGGGCTTTTCTTGTTGTTTTCTGTATTTTTTTGTTTCTTTTTCTGTTATGAACGGTCCACTGGGAACCGAGGGCTTGGAGAGCTGTGGGTGTAGTTGGGGGTGGTTAAGCGTTTAGGGTGGGAGGGACAGACGAGGTCGCCAGTCTTTATGCGCAGGTGTGCGATTTTTTGGGTGGCCCGGGCGTTGCGCTAGCCTATTTAAGACGGCGCAACCAAGGCGGTGAATGGAGGAACCCTGTGCCAGGTAGACAATGGCGATGAAGGGCGCAAATAAGAGTGTTGTGAAATGGCGGATCTGCGGAAGGGGGCGCCGCTGTGACGATGCTTGTTTGTGTCTGTCTGGGAAAGCGCAGGTAGGCGTAACGGCCGTTGCGATAATGGACCCTGTGTATCACATGTCAGATACGCGAGTAGACGTAGACGAAGTGGGATGGTATCCTACAGTTGATACTATGCGACGCTGTGTTAGTCCTCAAAGACTCGAAAGCTTAGGCCTCTGTTTCGGATACTTGCATTCAGAAAGGATAATAAAGAACAATTCGCACACTGTAGTGAGGGGTGGTCCTGCAGCCGACCAGCAATCCTGGGGTAGGGTGCATCTCTGTAAGACGACGCACAACATACATGCACAAGCACTGCAAGCTAAACAACGACTTTCGGAGACAAGCGCAATCACGCCTTAATGCGTGTTCATGCATTCAATAAACTACCAGATCATCTTTTCAGTACAGGTCTCAGACGGGTATCGGTACGGTGCGTAAATGCTAGAAAATTCCAACCATGTCATAATCATGTCCCTACTACTCCTTCAGGGTATCGTCCCATCCGCCTTGCTCGGTGAGATGGTCTTCTACACGCATCTTGCAGTTCTCCAGGCCCTTCCCAAGTGCCTCGTTCCACTGGCTTTCGACAAGACCGACCTTCTCCTTGAGGTCGTCCGTCAATCGCCGTTCCTCGTCTGCTCTGATAGCCTTCATCTCTTGATTGACGCCTGTCAAATCCTCGCCTTCCAACAGCCTTTGCGTCTCCAGAAGTCGTGAGCCTGCAGTCATAACTCCAGTCTTGACTTCGTGCAGCAGGCATAGCAAGTTGATCTGCGATTCAATGAACTGGTATGCCGAGCGACCAGCATGTGCCAATAGAGTGTACAAATACTGCAGTGGGTACTCGTGGTAGGCCGGTGTCTCCACGTACTCCTGCGGCGGAACCAGAACCTCGAAGCCGTGCAAATTTCGAGGGACTTGCTGCACGATTTCCAGTAATCCAGGCGCAATGTCCCAGAAAGCCGACAGCTGGGCTTCGACACCGCGAGTCACGTTCTGTTCGATGACGTTCATGAGATCTTCGTAGCGCTTGAGCGTTTCCTTCTCGAATGTGACTTTGCGATCCTGTCCATCGCGTTGGAAGAAGGTTGTGGCTTCCTTGACCTTCTGTTCGTTCTTGGTCTGGACATATGGCAAGACAATGATATCTCTGTAAAGGTCGTTGCGCTCGTCTTCGAGTTCAAACATCTCCTTGTGTAGCTGTTCCCGCGCTTCGAACAGCCATTTGTGCAAGGTAAGCATTTCCAGGAGTTCTGGTTTTTCATCACCCTCTTCCTGCGTTTGATTGGGATTAGGCTCCTGCGCCTCGTTGCACAAACGCCCTTTGAGATGCTCCATCGATGCGGTGGCCTTGGTGATGCGTTCGCAGAACATGGCGTGCAGTGGGTTAGCGACTTCAGCCTGGAAGCTGTCAAATATCCACTGGACTACGTCCTGAGCTCTTTGATGCTCGCGAGCCTCGAAATCTGCTTCTGCCTTGGCCGCTTCTGCAAACGACATGACTCCATTGCGAACATTGTCTTGGATGTTGTACCGAAGTTGTGCTCTTCTGTCAGACAGCGATGCATTTTCTTGCTCTTTTCGTGCGTCAATCTTCGTCTTGAACTTGGCCTTTGTATTCTTCACTTCGTCGAGCTCCGATAGAGTTCGCAAGCTACTTCGGATAGTTGCCAGGTCAGGGTGGCTGTTATTGACTGCGGGGTGATGGCGTGGGTAGGATGGCGGAAGTGTGACGAGTCGGGATACATCCAGCTTGTGTGGGTCCGGCGTTGCCGTAGCAGACCTGGAATAGTAACCGTAAGGCTGCTGCTGTGGTGGCTGTAGGTTTTCCTCGTGTAGGCCGACCTTTTCGGGTGGGTATTCATTAGGTCCATACGCTGGCCGACTGCTGGATTCGCCTCGCTGATTTGGAGTGGATGGGTTCTCGCATGCCCACTGCAAGCTCTCACGAGCTTCCTTTGGCAAGCTCATGTACTTTGATTCCCGCTTACTCCGCTCCAATCTTCTACCACCACCAACTCCAGAGGAGCCGCCGTCGCTTTCCCACCAGCGACTTGCTGACCTACCTCTGGAATCTTGTTCATCAGGAATGGTGCTCATAGCCATACTTGGGATAGGCGACAGCGAAGGATGGTAGTTGTTGACCCAAGAAGCGTCTCGAGCCTTCTGGCTGGATGCGCTGGAGGGGGATGCTGGTTCGGTATGGGGAGTGAAGTTGCCAATGGAAGATGCAGGACTGGCAGCTGTCGTCGGCATCGAGGAGAAGCGTGTATCGGGAGATTCGCCGGTTACGGAGCCCTGAGACCTCCTGTTACCCTGTCCTACAGGAGTAGCCTGGGTGTTTGGTGTAGCTGATCTGCGCCCAGAATTGCCGTACGAGCGCCATAAGTCTCTTGTCAAATCCATAATATCTCCAGCCATTGCATCAAAAGCCCCAGAGTACCGATCACGACGAAGTCGTGACTCAGTAACAATGAACTCGGCAAATAGCTCCAGTCTATCTTGGTCCGTTTCAGCTGCCATCTCCTTTTCGATGAATTGCCGATGCCGCTCCATGGAGGCACGTGCGAAAGCATGCGTGTCTGTTGGTTTTGGTGTGCTCAAACTCGAGTTTGGTGCGCCGGTATGTGCGGTACTAGGCGTTTGGATCGCCGAATCATTTGCAGCTTCTGAGCAACGGGTCAGGTCTGCTTCCCTCTCATCACCGTAGATACGCAACGGTGGAGTAGGCAGCGCTTTGGAGGGGAGAGGGACGGGTGCTTTCTGTGCTGAACGACTGAGATGTTCCATACCTGGCGAAAAAGGTGGTGTTGCAACAGCCATAGATGCAGCCTTTGGATTCGTGTCCACCCGAGGCGTAGAGTTGGATGAACCAGGATCTTCATAGAGATGGCCGCTTCTTGGTGAGCGTACAGCCCCGGCACTCCTCGGTGTGCCTTTGGTGATAGCACCACGCCGCGTTAGGCCACCTTCAGGCGTTCCCAAGTCTAGATTGGCAGGTTTTGCTGATTCTGCTTCCAAATCTTGCGCCCATGGGTTATTGCTCGGTTCGATACGCAACTCTCGAGCAGCACGACTCTCACTCCGTCGCTCGCGGATGCCTCGGGTGCTACCTTCTCCTCTATTTGGAGTGCGATACAGAGTGCTGCCCGAACCCGATGTGGTGGTCGTTGGCCCCGACGAAATCGATACGCTCCCGCTCTCTGATGCTGGCGCAGGCTGATCGGACAGATGCACAGCGCGCGGACTCGTGTCAATATGTAGACCGTGGGCGGCTGGAGACCTTGGTCGCACGCTCGCAGATTCATCCTGCCAACCTTGGGGAGTGGGTGGTATGGGTGCCAATGTTGTTTGACCGGGTCTTCTTGTTGGAGGCGCTGAGGGTAAGATCGGCGCTCGGTTTGATGGCGGTTCAGTCCCAGGTCCCATACTCTGCGATCTTGAGCTGCTGGGTGGAGGGCCCGGTGGGGGCGGAGGTAATGGCACATTCCGACTCCAGCCTCCTGCTGGCACTATTGGCGATTCGTCAATAGGCGTTCGGGTCTCGTAGCCCGGTACGCCAGCAGAGGCCGCTCTTCGAGAGGTGGGTGGTCTGCTAGGTGATTGGGTGTCGGGGCTGTACCGTCGGTCTAATGTGTTTGCCATATAACTGTAACAATGTCAGTAAGATGATATGCTACCTCACGCAAGGACATACTTTGAGGCAGCTCTCTGTGCGACCAGTCCTGGAGAAGCTGGTGCCCGCTGAATCGCATCAGAAGTACTGATACGAAGCGAGTCGATGTTGCTTGGGCCAGGACTATGATCATTGTTCCGATTCCTGAACGACGACAGACTGAACTTGGAAGCCAGCTTATCGCGCGACACTGAACGACCTGTTCCATTCCTAGGGGGCGGAGGTGGGAACTGAGGGTTCGATGTTATGCTTGTCGCGCTCGAAGGTATGACCATTGACCCAGGTCGACTGTGATATCCAGAGATGGGTCGCGCAGACGAAGGATTGCTGCTCGGGGGTGGGGGAGGTGGTGGATGGGGAAATGTGCTGGCAGACATCTGAGGTGATGATGTGTTGCTGGTGCTGAGGGATTGCGACACGTTCGGGTTCTGACCAGGCGAGTATGGAGGTGGTGGTGAGGGCATCGACGCTGTTGCGATTAGCATCACGTCTTGCCATGCTTGGGATGTTTCCAAGAACAATCTGCGCAGTTGATACGAAAAGTAGGCCACCAAGGCTTCGACACACAGGAAGATGCATATTTTGCGGAGGAAGAGAAAAGAGAGTCTATCCAATCTGCTACGTATAACACGAAATTGGGACAAAGTAGGAAGTGATATATACCTTCCATGCCTGTCACATCCTGAAGCCTCGTGGGGACTGATGTCTGGCTATGCTGAACATGCTGCCCACTGACATTCCCACCCCGCGTCCATTGCTGGGGATTGTATGGCACGGCTGGACCCGAGCCCCTCATAGCCATGGGAGAAGCAGCCGCGATGGGAGAAGGCGCATACGTCGAGGGCGCGGGGGACGGCGAGAAGGGCAGGCTCAGAGACGAGGCAGTCGCCGGTGTAGGTAGCGAGCCATGCAGGTACGAGTGGCCGGACTGAGGTGGCGGCGCGAGGGTGGTGTTGAGGAGGGGAGGTTGCACAGCGAAGCGCCTGGGAGATATCTGCGGTGCCTGGAGGTGGGCCGGGTGCGGTGAAGACGGCGGTGGAGGCAGTCGGGGCGACGGCGGCGGTGCGGGACTGTAGGCGTGCTCCATGGCTGCTACTATTAAACCTCGCGGTCTGGCAGTGTCCTACTAGATTGGTTCAGGGCTGGCTTGATGTGCCGTGCCGAAGCCTTCAGCGGCTCCAGCGAGTAGTACGGGCGAATCCTACAGCGGAGAGAAGATGGGGCGGCGTTGGGAGCTGCACCGTTGTGATCTTTGTCACCTCGCACGCGAATGCAGAGGCCGAGGCGCGCAAGGATGCTGGGTCATGCTGTGTGCCCGTCGAGTCTGAGGATGGAGGGAACGCGGCCAATTCGACGCCTGGCAATCGACGTCGATCATGTCGGGCACGAGGGTTAGCAGCTCTAGACTCGAAGCAGTATCGACGACGGAGGTTTGGCGTTGTAGCGAGGCTTGACTTTTGCTTGTCCAGCGAATGGGCGGCGCCTCATGCATACGGCGACATGGGCACTATGCACCATCCCTGCCCGTCGACAAGACGTCGGCGGCTAAGTAAAGAACATGGCCGCCATCCTCAGGCCATCTTTACCTTTGCAGCTGCACTTTTTTAACCCAATGTCAATCCCAGCCGTCGCGCAAGTGGCCGACATGTCCCCGCAAGAGTTTTGATGAGTCTCGTGACGTGTGCATCGTCTCGTCCAGCATGCGACCGTTGTGGTGTTCGTCTTGGTATCCAAGAGAAAGTTCCCCACACAGGCCGATATAAATAGGCAGTGGGTCCACTCCAACATGCGCAACGGCCCACCGCCGCATGGTCTCTAAAACTCCACCACCACCATGCGTCCGCATCTCGAATCGTCCTGGGCGCCGAGTTGCTTCGTTCTGGCCGAAGCCAACGCAACTGACCCATTTATATCGAACCCCATCACCTGCCGTCCCTATAGTGTTTTCCGGCGATGCTCCTGATTATACATGATGATGCATGTCCGGGCGTTCTTGTACGAGTTGGTGATTGTGGCCACATGCCTATCATGAATTGATGCGCGAGACAAGAGGCACACAAACGACCGTTGTAAGAAGCGATTACGTGCATGCTGATGGCAGTAGTACCGCCTTCGCCAATCGTGCATCCGTAGACCCAGGTCCTGACCGCTGCGTTAGCCCCCGGACGCCGAACATGTATATTGCTGGAACCACGTTATAGATGAGTAAAGCAGGGCGTTGTCCGCACGAAGACCCGGCTGACCGTGGTTTTGTTATGCCACACATTAGCTTGCGCGTGATGAGATAATCAATCTCAATGTTACACTATATTTGCAAGTGTCGATGCCTAAGGTGATCTACCTAGGTAGGCCCTCAAGCCTATTGTAAAACACATCTATCTTGATCCGCACTCTCACGAACAAACTTAATTCTAGATATGAAATTATGTGATGTTGGTACGCGACCGACCCCAAGACTAACTGGGTACCCAGCACGGAGGACTTTTACCTGATTTATTCGAGTCTTGAGCCTTCAATGCCTGATTGATTAGATTTTGTTGAACTGCTGAAGTGTAACAAGTATGATACGGCGACTGGCAAGAACATGGACCTCGTCACTCAATGCGGAGATGCGGTTTATCTGCTCGAGATCACATGTACCTGGAACCCTAAGCACTACAGTAGGTAGACAGTTGTTCAAATCATGTATCTTAATATTCTATTATCTAATAACACTTACGTTGTACAGCCACGTCATTGTGTATGTCTACCATGGTACACGTGAGGCCGAAGGAAATGCCCATGAACGCCTCGCTCAAGTGCTCAACCCGCAAAACATGTATGAGCTAGAGCAATTATGATTGCCGCTCACTTCTTGTCATCCTTCTCTGGTTCTGGTGCTGGGTCGTCCTCGTCGTCCTTGTCCTTCTTCCTCTCCTCTTTCTTCTTGCGGTCTTTCTTGAGTGCCTCCTGCACATTCTCGTCCTTCTCTTCCTGCAGCTCGTCCCACTCAACATCGTACTCGTTGGCAACAGCCTTGATTTCCTTACGAAGGGCATTGCCATCCTCGATCAGGACCTCCCATTTGCGCAAGTCGAAGTTGTGTTGTTGGTATAGCTTCTGCTGTCGACGAGACACGGTAAAGTTCATGGCAGAGCGGTAACTGACTTCACGGTTGTGGTAGAGGAACCACACATAACCACCGATAAGAGTAGAGAGACCGACAAGGTACTGTTTAAACTGTTAGGTGGATCGAGGTTGAAGAAGTGGCCATACTTACTGTAACGGGCTCCATGACATCCCAGCCCAGCTCGGTCTGGAATGTGAGATAGTACACAACGCACCACCATCCAGCAATACCGACAAACCCAGCCCTCGCAACGTTCTTTGCCGCCTTCTGCGCCAGGTCGTCGCACTCTTTCTTCACGGTCGCCATCTCGCTGATCTTCTTGGATGTCTTGCGTAGACGCATTCGAAGATAGTAGGTCCTGTCGTTGAAGCTGGGCACACCAACCCGAATCTCCTCTGGCGCACCTTCAATTTCAATGGCAAATTCCTGTCCTCGAGCAGCATCACGGATGAAGTCGCCGATCTCGGTGGAAGAAGACCATCGCACAAACTTGCGCGCGCCTTGCTTGTCTGCCGGCGCTTCTTGGCCCTGTCCAGAGTATGACTCGACGCCGCCCTGTCCAGGTCCACCTCGCAGCTCATCCGCTTGTTCAGGTGTCTTCCTATCCTGGCTGTTGATCTTGCCTGTTTTGTGTGTCTTCCCGTCAATGCGGATCTCATCGACCTGTTCAAAGTCCTCTTCGCCGTCCTTTTCACTAAGACTTTCGCTATCGTTGCTGACTGGCGTGCTCTCTACTTCCTCTGGCTCAGCATCCTGCTGCATTGAGTCTTCGGCGCGGAAGTAGACATTCGGCTGTCTGTCTCGGCCCTCTTTATCTTTTATGCTGGGGAGCTCAGCTTGTATCAAGCGTTCGAGATACGAGATGGGTTGTTGTGGGTGGACGAGGAGTGCTAGCGGTTCAATGTCCTTGCGATCCGTGTTCATATCGCTTGTCGTGAGTGGCAGGATGATCTTGAGCATCCGGGATGGCGTGGTGAGCAATTTACCTGCCCTTGTTAGTTGTCGAGTACCCCCAAATAGTGAGAGGCATACCCTTGGTCATTGCTCCAGCGCTTCTCTGTCGCGCGACAGGCGGCAAGTCGCTCCCCTCTCTGTGCCATGGCGTTCGTATTTGCTTGCCCTTGTCTTCTTGTAATTTCTTTGCAAAATGATCCTTCTCTTCCTGTGTGATGTTCTCATTGAGTTCTGAAGCAGGCCGGGCGTTGGAGTTGCTGTAGTCTCCGAATTTGTCACTCTCCTTGTCAACGCCCCTGGGCTTGGTCGCGAAGCATCGTAATTGTGACGGTGTTCTGAATTGGGTCGATATGCTAGGAGAGGTGCGTGTGAATAGAGGCGCGCATCGAGCGGTCGGGAATGTTGAGGCGCGTGAGAGCGTCGCCAGCGCGGCAAGTCGGTGCTTCATAATCGGCACAGGGATGATGCGTTGCCCGAAAGGATCGGGTCGCGACAGGAATACACAAGAACGCGAAGACGTAGTTCTGTCGACAATTCAACAGCTGTCAAACCAGGGGACACATGCACGCGACAAGCAGGGTTGCAACATCAACATCTTGGACGACGTCATTGCTTGTAATGAAGTGGCTCAGAGGTGTGGCTGCGTGGCTGCGAAATCGCCCTCATCAACATCAGAATGTATGAAATCTCCCCAGTCGCGTCTTGTAGATAGAGTTGATTGGCACACGTAAAATGTGATCACAGAGTCCCGTTACAACGGATTGAAGTGCTCAATATGAGCGCAATGTATCATAACTTCCTGGAAGGTTTTGGGTATGACCTACCCAGTTGGGGTTTTATCTATACCTCCTGCACCGCGTGGCAAGCAATCCATTTAGAGCACGTACAACACACTCACACGCATGTCTCCATAATAGGTCCTGTGAGAGCGTAAGGCCAGTCTATCACGAAACGTTGTCGGGCCTACAAAGAGAGGGGTTCACGAAGTTGTGCGATCGACAACCATGCCCAGGTGGCCTGCGGCAAAGTTTTTATGTTTAAGGTTTTGATGCTCCACGACCTCGGTGAAGACTAGAATCATTGTCTCGGCAGCAACGGACATAGAGCTTCCAGACGACGGATAAAACATTATAACCGATTCTTTGAACTGTTGAACAGACGTTCCACGTACAATGAGGCGAGTGTTGCGGCTTTAGCGGAGATATTGGACCCAACGTCATTATACCTGCGAGATATTGCGGGCACGCTAATGCACCTGGCTGACCATCCTCAACGCGTAGCATACCGAACATATTCCGAACGACTTTATGGAAGTATTTAACAGAGTATTGTATGAGCAGTCTGTTCGA
>Ga0058698_10001050_pt1 | contig 13177 bp, 7 predicted proteins | sample AgamicAsSfe_FD_67288 | JGI IMG/M metagenome (GOLD analysis project Ga0058698, IMG submission 67288) | Agave microbial communities from Guanajuato, Mexico - As.Sf.e | ecosystem: Host-associated > Plants > Phyllosphere > Phylloplane/Leaf | place: Guanajuato, Mexico | collected 2012-05-30
GGGAGCTCGGAGTAGGAGATGCCTGCGGCGGTGAGGAGGAGATGGATCTTCTGGCCGTAGGGAGAAGTAGGGTAGGAGAAGAGAATGGGTTGTTGAGAAGACATGACGGCTGGTGTGGAGATGTGTTGTCGTTGTGTTGGTTGGGAAGGGGGAGGGGACTTGAACGATTGAGAAGGCGTTTGACCTACATGTAGATATGCATTCTTAGCAATTCTCGGTAGTGACAAATAGGCTGACGTGCTGCCCTTTGCCTTTGCTCAATAAATGTCGTCAATGGCCGGTTCGGGTGTCGAGAGCAGCACATCAACGAGAGGGCGGGGAGCTGAGAGCTGCTTTGCTTTGCCGCTGAGCCGAGGTCTCTTTTTCCAGACTCGATTTGCATTCCAAACAAACGACCCCTTGGACAAGACCACACATGCATTTCCACCATCCGGGCGAAGGTGAGTTCGCCACGGTATCACGACATGCCATCCATATCTCACATCAACCCAACTTCGAAGACGTAGGACTGGGTGACAACGCTACATGTATCTGATCTCCTATCCCCCATCCAGTTGAGCTTTCTGGAACCAATGCAAATCATGTCGTGCTACTTCTTTGGGGATGCAGGTCTGCTGAGGATGCTTCGAATTAGACTGGCAGGGTGCCCCAAGGAAGTATCCACGTCAAGTCGTTAAGTAAGTGAACGATGTATCCTCTATGTATGTATGCACATTGTCGCTTGCTGCCAGACACTGCCAAGACGGCACTTGAACCAGCTTCTCGCTGTATGCATGCACAAAGGTGGAGAAGGAGGATAGGCGAGATCCAGTGTGGCGCAGACTCGAGACTTGACTCCGAATGGGTCAGCTACATGTACTCCTGTACCTGCTTGCTGGGACAACTTATTCAACGCCGAGCATGATGACCACCCTGGTGACTGCAACAGCATAATGGAAGCTGCCGGTACCGCCGTGGGTATAGCTTCATTAGGCATCCAGGTATGTCAGGGTCTCTTGTCGTACTACGAAGCATGGCGAAGCTATCATCAGGACATCTGCGACGCCTGTAACAAGGCTAGCGAACTGGAGAAGACATTCGCACTTCTCAATGACACGCTCCAGACCCCGGATCTGGAGCCCGAGAGGCGGGCGAGAGTGGCAGAATGCCTTACTTCTTGCAAGTCCGGCCTTGATCGGTTTCAGAAGAAGTATCTCAAGCTCTCAGGCGTCACTCAGCCATCCGGAACACGAGAGAAAGCAGTGGCTGCTGCGAAGAGGTCTCTTTACCCTTTCAAGGTCAGCACTCTCGCCAAGCTGACGGAGATGGTCGAAGATCTGGTTCGCCATCTATCTTTCGCGGTTCAAATCCTCCAGGTCAGTCTCATGAAGGACTCGCGCAGTGACATTGCTGCAGTCGGAGCTATGACGCAGAACTTGACTTTCAAGGTCAGTTTCTTGCAGACGGAATTCGCAATCTGGCAAAAAGACGACAAGTATCGCAGAGTCATGGCATGGCTTGATGCGCCCGACCCAGTAGCTAGCCATAATACAGCACGGCATAAACACGAAGCTGGCACTGGCTCCTGGATTCTGAGATGTGACAGCTACTTGCATTGGCTACAGAATCCTGGAAGTCATTTATGGCTAAATGGCAAAGCCGGCTCTGAGAAAACCGTTCTATGCTCGACTGTGATCCAGGACCTTGACACCTATGACAAGAATACTCGCGATATTATCTTGGCATACTTCTACTTTTCATTCTCGGAGGCGAACAAACAGAGTTTTGACAGTTTGCTCGCGTCACTAATTACTCAGCTTTGCAACAGCCAGCCACCTTTCAAGCACCTCGAGAAAGCATACGACAAGCAGATGAAACCATCTAGGACGCTTCTGATCGAGACTCTGTCAATCGCTTGCAAGCAGTATGGCGAAGTCATTATCGTGCTGGATGCTTTGGACGAGCTGCCTGAAGGCAAGGAGCGGCGGGACGTCCTAGCATATCTTGCGGAGCTGAAGCGTAGTGCGACAAATGTCAAGGCTATTGTGTCAAGCCGCAATTTAGCGGATATTGAAGAGTCGGTGATGTCCTATGGTGCAGTCTCATTGCCGATCGATCTGGCCCAGGTGAATGAAGACATCAGACTTTACGTGGAGAACCAATTCAGCCAAGCCCCAAGATTGCAGTCGTGGCGACCTGAGATGCAGCGTCGGGTCCAGGAGACGTTCCAGGTGAAAGCGGACGGGATGTGAGTCCACTTAGCCAGTCATGAATCCAGCCGCTCATGCTTACTATACGACATCACAGGTTCAGATGGGCATACTGTCAGCTTGAGAGTCTCAAGCAGCTCCGATCGACCAGGGAGAAGTCTATTGAAGACGCTCTACGCTGTCTCCCTACTGATCTAGACGCTACTTACGAGAGAATGCTTTCTCGGATCGACTCATACAGTCTTGAAGAGGCCTTGATCATGCTCAGATGGCTGTCCTTTGGAGCGAGCCCGCTTACCCTGGGCGAACTCCAAGAAGCTCGACTTACCTGTATAACAGGAGATGGAACTGTGGCTTGGGACGACCCTGGGTCTGTTCAAGATATCGTCGAGATATTGGGGGACCTCGTTTACGTCGAGGAACCTACCTATGTCATGGCTGAAGTACCTCACTGGAGCAGCCAAGCGCCGCGAACACGGGTTGCCTATAATTCATTTCGAGCGTACGTGACCGCCCACAGTGGAGAGGTGGTAGCCAGTCCTGCAAAGGCCGACCACAAACATCTGTACGAATCATGGCTCTTACAAGACGGCAAACAGTTTTGCGACATCCGCCTGGCCCATTTCTCGGTGAAAGAATACCTCCTATCGGGTCGCATCCCACACCAGCTATGCGACGAGTTTAATCTTCGGCAGACAGCAGCACGCGAGATTTTGGCGCAAAGTTGTTTGGTCTACTTGTCACATTACAGTATGAGCGAGAAAAAGTGTGCCTCCGCCGCTGACTTTGCCACTTTCCCGCTACTGAGACACGCTGCCTTGCACTGGCCAGGATATGTCGATCCTGACATGGCCGAGCCGTTGCGCCACGAACTACAATTTTTGCAAGACGACAGGGCTCGCACTGCTTGGGTTCGGATACTGACATCGAATCAGGGCGTATGGGACCGGACGCAGAAGCCAAAGTACATGTACGGTACCGCGTTGTACTTTGCAAGCAGTCTGGGACACCAAGCCTGTGTGCAATGGCTTCTGAAACAAAAAGTGGACGTCAACGTCCTGGCCGGGCCTTACAACACTGCTGTGCAGGTTGCAGCGGTAAACGGCCGCCGGACCATCGTGGACATGCTCTTGAAACATGGAGCCAAACCCAATGCGTTGCGCAAGCTATCATTGGCATACACTGTCACAGCTCTCTGCGCGGCGGCCACACATGGACATCATGGCATTGTGCTTTCGCTTCTGGCCCATGGTGCTAGCCCAAACATCGACAGCGAGGAACCTTTCCGGGATCGGCCACTTTACGCTGCTTCGGAAAATGGACATACCGACATTGTGGCGAGTTTACTGAAGGCGGGTGCTGAGGTGAACCACTACGGAGGCCATCGAGGCTTGGCGATTCGCATAGCCGCCGAGAAAGGCTTCGAGCCCATCGTGGAGCTGCTCCTGCGTGCCGGTGGCAGTATCGACGATGCGGACGACGTTCATCGACTTACACCGCTCATGGCTGCTTTGGACACGGGACATGTAAGGATCGCAAGAAGACTAATCGAGTCGGAAGCGATTGTAACTGCTGCCGATGTACACGGAGTCACCGCCTTGGAACGCGTGGCTGAGGACGGCCATGTCGACCTTCTGGAGCTCATGCTCAAGGTCGGATTGGGAGTCAACTGGCCAAGAGCGAAATTCTCTGCCTTGTTGGCAGCGATTCGTTATGGATATCTGGACTGCGTTCGGATTTTGATCAAATACGGCGCGAGCGTTCATGCCTTTCATGAACCAATATTCACCCCTCTATGCGCAGCATGTCTATTTGGCCGAGAAGAGATAGCCGATCTACTTATCAAGTCCGGAGCGCGAGTCAACGTAGGGGCCGATCAGCTTAATCTGGAGCCAAGTCATTCAGGATCTTCCCAACATCAGAGCGTGGAGCCCGACAAGAGGACCCCCGACGATGAAAATGAAAGCGAACTTGACATCTACATGGATCGACCATGGTCGGTCCGCGCCCCGCCTCTTCACCGAGCAGCCTGGCGTGGCCATGTGGGGGTGGTATCGCTGCTCCTGCAAGCTGGTGCACTCGTTGATGCTCGGAGGTCGGGTAGCACCGCACTCCAAGAAGCAGCTTACAGAGGACACGCCGACGTGGTACGGCTTCTCTTAGAAGCTGGTGCGGACGTTAACGCAGATGCTGGGGGACTTGGCAGTCCTTCACAGGCGGCTGTGAACTGCGGTCACCACGACGTTACGAAGGTTCTGAAGGCGTTTGCTGCGATGGCGAGAGAGGAAAAGTTTACTGTGCAAGAGAATCGGAGCAGCGCTTGATCAAGCCGGCTGCACTTACCAGTGGCGATAACCATCTGAACTATCTTTCTTGCAAAAACAGCATGCTTGCGCATCATCGTCACCTGTCCAGCGACATCACCTTATGGCGGGTCGTCGAGAATGTTGTTAATGCTTCTCAAGGTCCCACGACAGGGCTGAGGTCGATGCTTCTGGACAATACAGTAGACAATAGTGTCCGTCTGACGACGCCAAGGCCAGCCAAGCAGATCTTGGGACGATAGTCCTGTCAAGTAGATGCAGTAACCTACATCACCATGCTTCGTTTCCAGTTCGCAATATCGACACGATTGGCAGTCGCTCACGGCAAGTTTTCGTGTGGCACTCCGTGGACGCTTCAGCACAGGCGGGGTGTCGACATGGCAGTTCCAGGTCTCTGCGAGATCACATGCCAAAGTGATACACTATGTGCGTTGAACATTGGTTTCTGTTGAGGTATGCACGCCGAATGTCACACTTTGCAGCGCTTGGCGAGGCAGGCGCGTGACATGCAAAGATAAACCCCTCAGCCGTGTGCTGCTAGCAGAGCTCTGCCAAGCTGGTAGTCACACTACGTTCGGCTGAAGAGCTTTCTTTCCTGTTGGTTGAGACGACGACCTTTCTTCCCTTCTTCTCCAAGGACGCTACTTGCCTTCGAAATACCATAGCAGGGTTCCAACTCACTATCAACTCTTCGTCTCAACTTACCGAGGCCGATAACAGTCAACCTTAAGCATGCCCAGCTTTGTCAAGTTCTGCTCATCATCAGGGCAAGTGTAGAGTATGAGCACTGATAACGGCTCGAACTGCTTTGAGCTTGTTGTGGCGGCAGCCAAAGTACATCAGGCTTGCAGATGAGGTGCAAACCTGGCCACCTCGATGGATAAATGTACATGCAGGTAGGCTTTGGTCATGGGAGCTTGGCTGTTTCCCAGTTCAGAAGGTAAGCGGCGTTGCTGACAGAATTTCTGGCTACACATCCAACCAATCATGGTCACCGGACTGAAAGCCTCGCCTTCATATCGCCTGATCTCGCTTCAACCGCGTCTCTTGGTGCAGTTACACAACGCCTGACTGCTTGCTGACGTGATAGGGCCACACCTCACGACCCCACGCAGTTGTGAGTACTTTCATATAGATCGCATGGTCTCAAGACGAAGCGAGGCCCAGACTCTCCGTTGGCATGCCCGTTCCAATCACCACATATAAAGTTCGACTGACTTCTTACGAACGGAATTTACATCACCAGGTTTCATGTTGGGATTGCGACCGACATGAAGCTTTTTAAGAGGAAAGAGAAGCACCCGGTACGGCCATCCAGAATCCCTGTGGTTGCCAAATCGCTGACATGAAGCTTTTTAAGAAGAAAGGAGAGGACTCGGTATGGCCATCCAGAATCCCTGTGGTTGCCAAATCGCTGATTAACTTGGCTTAGGCTCCTTCATGCGATCACCTCAAAATTGACGGCACGTACCGTAAGAAGGAGATCAGAGTTTCCGATGCAAACCAACCCAATCCCCCGAAGAGACCACTTGTATCGCCCTGCCCACTTTGCAAGTCCGTTTACGCTTCGTGGAGGGACCATGGTAATCAACGTTTCAAGAAGTCGCGACGTACTGAGAATCTCGAATCACCTGCCCTCGGACACAGCATCCCTGCCGATTCCCGGGATGATCCACCGCTCGCGCTGGAACCTCGTAACAAAGACACACCCATCAGGGGTTGCGTCGTCAAGCTTATCCACAATCAGCTTGGGGAAGCTTACCATGCTCTGATTTGCGGACTCATCCTCAAGAACAATTACGATCATCGTTTCGACGCTACGTTGGTCTGGGCAGATCCAGAACATGTGAAGATGGACCAAATTGAGAAGCTCTTTGACTGGTACGAGGTAGACCTGGCATCAGGAAAAAAGGGCGACAACACTCTAAAAAGTGGAGCAGAAGAGACGACTAAAATCATTAGTGCTGCTTTCAGAGCTTGCCAAAAGCAGGTAGTGGGAGGCCGCATTACTGATGGGTGGCTTTACATCAGTCAGGACGAGCTCTTCAAGAAAATCAGAAAAGCGCTTGATGAGGCGAGTCGTATCCGAAACACATCAGATCTTGGATACAACTTGCATGCACAATACTTTCATCCTTCATACGCTGCTGAGTACTGGCTCAATCGATATCTTGCCCTGACAGTCAGGATGCACGTGGAAAACGTCGAACGGAAGAAGCGAAGATTCGGCCCATTCTCTTGGGAGAAGATCCAGGAAATTTTCAGGAAGCTGCAAGGCAAAAAGGCAAAACCTCCTTCGAATTGGATAAAACTGCCCAAGAAGCGGGATGTTAAGAGAATGGCGGTCATACATATCCGCCGTACACCGCCCAGCGATCGGCCCATCGGACGCTCTATGGATGAGCCGAACCTGCGGCATGTGGCAAGAGCGATAGCAAACGTCAACCGCGCTATCGAGATTCGACGCGAGAACGCACAACAGCTGCAAGCCGAATACATCTGCCTTGAACCTTTCTCACATGTGTTGCTGTACGGCGACTTCAACTACAAGGAGGCAGAGTCTATCATGACTGGTATGGAGAAGCATCTGCAGAAGTGCACACCAGAAGTAAGCTCTGCTTTGAAGTGCTGCGTCAGTCACCAGGAATGACACTGACGATGAAATATTCACAGGTCTCAGTGGGATTCATATCCCGGCCATGGCAGAACAACAAGGCAGAAGAAACAGACGAAAGAGTCGCACCCTTCTGGAAGAAATTCAGAGATCTCGGATTCGATCATCTTCCGGTCCAAGTCAAGTCCTTAGCCATCTGGGTGGCTTTGTGTAAGCGATACTCTCCCGACATATGCGTGATCGGGCATCGGTCAGGTTTCATTGAAGCAGCAGCCTTCATCGGAATCCCAGTATTCTACCTCAACAATGAGCGCGAGAGGATGACAGACAAACCTGACAAGCCAGGAGAGCTACTCTGGACACCACTTGCAGAGACAGCCGCGTATAGTAGATTGCGCGAGGCCAGCGACGTCATGAACACGCTCATTCCGATCGAGTCGCTGGCTCGAGAGCAGGAGAAGGACGAGAAGACTGGTGACCTACTTCCGCTACATGTTGACCCAAAGTACGAGCATGAGCTGGCTGCTGCGTTGTTCATGTTCATGTGCTGCGTACCGAAAGATAACACAGTGCCGGCGGGCGCAGTGACGTCTGGTGGTGGGCCAGCTTGGATGAAAAGGGTTGAGATCATGCATCGCGCGCCTGGAAGTGATGGCGCAGGTCCAGATCGGAAGTGGCTTAAGGGGATCTACGACGACGTTGTTCAAGAAGCATTTCGTAGTCATCTATAATGAAGGCTTGGTAGTTCGCCAAGGAGCGAGAATCTAACCTGGTCAGATGAATATATGAGTATACATGCGGCATTGGCTCGACGCGCAAAGCGGGCCCTCACATCCAAAACTCTGCGTGACGTCGAGGAATATCATTTCAGTCTACGTTGTAGGACCCGAATGTGCTACTGTTCGTTAAAGGAGCATATTCACGTGACAATGCGGCGGTAATGTTTCCCAGACTAATAAACCTGGTGTCCCAGTCAGTGGTAAATTCCCCGAGCTCCTTTCTTTGCCACACATCATTCTACACTCTCAATCTCAGACAGTGTCAAGCACACGGAACTGCACGGAGCCTGCCCAATGTGGCGTGAACTACCGCCACCATGCATACTACGCCCGCATGCACACGTCGCTTAGCTGCGACGCCCCAAGATGAGCTGAGCCACACTGAATGCATGTACTTGAGACTCGATCTCTCGCAATCCTGAGCTTCCTTGGGTCTGTGAAAATCGTTCAAAAGACAAACACCCTTCAATATGGAGGCCGCAGGATCAGCAGTCGGTATCGCTTCGCTTGGGATCCAAATCTGCCAGGGCCTAATCTCATACTACCACGACTGGCGGAGCTACCACGACGACATATCCGCAGCTTGCGACAAAGTCGGCAGCCTTGAGCGGACGTTTGCGCTGCTCAAAGCAATACTTGGTCAAGACTCTTTGAATGCAGAACAAACGGCACAGGTTCGTGACTCGCTGCTGTCTTGCAAAGACACTATCCGCGCCCTGGAGAAGAGATGCGCAAAGTTACAGGCATCTAGCCAGCCTACGAACATTCGTGAGAGGGCAGCTGCGGTGACAAAGAGAGCTTTGTATCCTTTCAAAGCCAGCACGCTCGCAAAGGTCTCGGAAGCCGTGAACGATGTTCTCGACCAACTGGCCCTCGCGGTACAAACGCTACACCTTGGCATCAGCTCTTCCGACCATAGCCAGTTGGTTAATGTAGCAGGTCGAGTTGACGACGTGGCAGCGCAGCTGAGCGAGCTCAAACTCGACCTGTCGGGATGGCGACATGATGACCAGTACCTAAAGATTATAAGCTGGGTAGATGCGCCAGACCAAACGCCATACCACGCCGCTGCCTGCCAGAAGCACGAGCCCGGAACTGGGCAATGGCTACTGGAGTCTGATACATACAAGACTTGGAAGGCTTCCTCAGGCACTCATCTATGGCTCCATGGCAAGGCCGGCTGCGGTAAGACTGTGCTATGCTCCACGCTCATTGAGGATTTAAAGTCACATTGCGTTTCCATCGCAAACTCAGCGCTGGCGTACTTCTATTTCTCCTTCTCGGATATCAACAGCCAGAGCTATCGCAAGCTACTCGCCTCCCTAGTACATCAGCTGTGTTCAGATCAGCCATCGTACGCGAAGCTCAAGCAAGTGTTTGATGGCACTAAGCAGGCTTCGGTACACTTGCTTGAGACGGTCCTCGATTTTCAAATTGAGCAACATGGCAACGTGACACTTGTGCTGGATGCGCTGGATGAATTACCAGAGGGCGATGACCGATCACTAGTACTGAAGAAGCTGCTAGGCTTGCGCAGTCATGGAGCGAATGCAAAAGTGTTGGTCACCAGTCGAGGCTCTGCTGACATAGAATGCACCATGTCAGGGATGAAAGCACTCGTGCTTCCACTCTCAGTGCAAGAGATCAACGCAGATATCGGACGGTACATCGTGAACGAGTTCAATCAATCTCCCAGCCTTCTTCGGTGGTCATCCAAAATGCAGGATCGGGCGCGGGAAACCCTTGAGCAGAGGGCAGACGGCATGTAAGAGACACTTGAATACATCACTATTGGCTGCCACTAATATGCTTATCAATCAAGGTTTCGTTGGGTTTTCTGCCAGCTACAAGAGCTCAAGAGATTGAGATCGACGCGCGAGAAGTCAACCGAAGCAGCCCTCCAGTCGCTCCCTGCAGGACTGAATGCGACATACGAGCGCATGTTGGAACGCATAGATCAGCATGATCGACAAGAAGCTGTCACCATGCTAAGATGGCTCTCATATGCAAAGCACACTCTGACACTTGGTGAGCTCCAGGAGGCGCGACTTATCAATCCCGAGCTCGAGGGCTCCGTTGCGTGGGACGATCCAGGCTCCATGGACGACATAGTCGAGATTCTTGGAGATCTCATACACGTGGAAGGCCCATTTGACGTCTCAACGAAGCAAGTCCGTTGGGAGGGGACACGGGAACGAGACTGGATGGCCTACGATTCCTATCGAGATTACGTTCAAGTTCATGGCGAGAAATCTGACAATGGAACATCGCACTCTGGCAATCCTTTCGCCGGTGACCGTACAAATCTGTACAGCGCCTGGTGGACCAACGAAGGACAGAAATTCGCCAGGGTGCAGCTCGCACACTTCTCTGTCAAAGAATACCTGGTTTCGGCTCATGCACGGCAAGACCTGCTCCAAGACCTACCGTTCCGCGAACCAATAGCCCAACGATGTCTAGCGCAAAGCTGTCTCACCTATCTTCTTGAGTACAGTAAGAGTAATGAAAATTCCTGGTGTGCGCAGGATAATCTAAAATATCTGCTCCTCGGATATGCTGCCAAAAGCTGGGTCTCTCATGTCGATGGATACGACGAGCATGCTCTGCCTCATGAGGTCTCACTGCTTCGCGACAAGAAAGCCCGCTCTGACTGGTTGCACGCCAGATATGGTACCCACAAATGTTCCGACGAAGCGCTCTACTGTGCAAGTGAGCTCGGACACAAGGGCTGTGTGAAGGCATTGCTGGATCTGGGCGAGTCCGTCAACGCCGTTGGCGGCCTACACTTGTCACAGTCTGCTCTCCAGGTTGCATCAGAGAAAGGCCACCGAGCCGTCGTGCAGGTACTTCTCGATGCAGGGGCAGACATAGACTGGATTGGTGTGAGCCACTACGAGTTCCGGACCACGGCACTGTACGAAGCGACAGTTGAAGGCCAAGAGAAGATAGTTGACATACTGTTGGCGGCTGGAGCCAGCATTCAGCCAGTGATGCAACCGCAATGTCCGGGCTTTGGTACGACAGCTCTGCTTGCTGCAGCGGCCTGGGGCCATTCTAGCATCGTCAAGCGATTGATAGCCGCTGGTTCTGATGTGAATGCTCTTGGCTTCCTACAATCTGGTGGGCCCACAGCCGTTACTTCGGTCTTACATGCTGCGTGCACAAGCGGCAATGATGCTATCGTGAGGCTTTTGATCGACGCCGGCGCCGATGTCGATGGCATTGGACGACTGGCCATCAACGATAGTATCGCCCTACCTGACACAGCTGCTGGCATTGAACCCATCAGTACTGCATTGCTTGCTGCAGCTAGTATTGGCTACACTACGATTGTCGAGAGGCTGATCGACGCTGGTGCGGACTTGGATGTAGTGGGATGCATGCAACTTGCTTCGCCGGTATCCATTGCTCCCACCATCCGAATTACACCAGCTGACCGACGACCGGGAAAGTCTGCGTGCACGCTAGTAGCGTCAGCTCTGCATGCGGCATCAATTCACGGCCACGTAGATATCGTGAGAGCATTACTGAAAGGGGGCGCTGCCGTCGATGTTTTTGGCTATCTCCCAGAGGGTGAAACTTTCACAGCACTCTGTGCACAATGCGAGGCTGAACATCCTGAGATCGCGATCGCAATACTGAAAGCTGGGGCCAGATCGCTGGATACATATACGGAGCATCGAAACCCGTTGATCTCGGCCATACTGGGAGGCCTGGTAGACGTGATAGCATTGCTCATCAAAGCTGGTATTGACGTCAATTCGAGAGCAAGCAGTGCCTCAGCACTCGGCGTTGCTGCAGCAAATGGGCAAGTCCTGATCGTGAAAGCTCTGCTGAGAGCTGGTGCACATACAGGATTTGATGACTACCATGGGCACACAGCGTTGATGATAGCCTCAGCTGAGGGGCACATGGACGTCGTTGAAGCCCTTCTCGATGAGGCTGATGGGCAGCCGAGCGCGATTCCTGGTTTCGAACAAGCGATCGATCTTGCAGCGAAGGAAGGTCATGCAGATATTGAGCAGATGTTGCTGGATCAGCTCATGATTAGCCAGCTGCAATGAAGGTCAATCTTCCAGTTGCGTAAGATAAGCATCTTCCTCTAGAACAGCTTTCATTCGCCTTTTGTAGAATTTGGAATACCACCTCAACCTTAGCCTCATCTGGTGCTGCATTTGAGCATCACAGTATATTGCAACCTTTTCTGCCAGGTTTTTGTATTGATGACATATCCAGTGCGGCATTGTGCAAACGATGTCGAACACACCGCCGTCTTCAGGGTGCACGCGCATTGACCATCGACTATGGCGACGGCGGTCTCGCTTCGGAACCGGCGTCCGTTGGTGCGCCACTAATGGGCTGGACCAAAGGCTATCCTCCTTGCTTCATTTATTCACCTTGTTATCTCATATCTTGCTCTTTTTCCTTCTCAGTTAATTTTATACCTGGCCTTTTTTGCGTCTGCTGGTGATGGACATCTAGCTGCGCAGGGTTTTTCCTGATACACTTATACAGTTGGTCGAGTGGCACACACTCACATCACACTTTAACCATGCGCGGAGACAGATCATACTCGTCGACAATGGACGAGCGCTCGCCGCTTTTGCAATACCAGCCGCAGCCGCGTCCAATCCCCCAGCCGGAAGACAACGTGGACCATCACCTACAGTTCTGCAACTTGATGGGCGTGACACCGCATACTCTTCCGGATGGGCAAAAGCACACGCCGCATCCGCAATCTCTCTACGCCCGCGCATTACAACGCCGTCGTAACCAGTCTTACACTTATGCTCTAACGGCTACTCTCACCAATGGCCTGTTGCTTTCTCAGGTGGTGCTTGGCGCTGCTCTTACAGGTCTCGGCGCAAGCGACAGCAGCAGGGTGTTGATCACCGTCTTTGGCGCATTGAACACGATCATTGCTGGTGTGATTGCCTTCCTAAAATCCCGCGGCCAGCCGTTGCGCGCTCGCATGTTCCGCGATGATCTGGACCGCGTGGTCGATGAGATCGAATCTTCAGCAGTCATGTGGCTCGGTATCTCCACTGGTGTGCACGGCTACGATGCCATCGACACTGATGAACAAGTCACCGTGCGTAGCGAAGTCGCCAGACTGACGCGTCTGTACGACAGAGCTGTCAAGGCTAACACCACGAACGATCCCGATTTGTACGCAGCCGGAGGACCAGGCGATTTCCACCACGCAGCATTGCGATCTCGACCCGGAGGACCAGCGTTGCCTGTTGTCGCACCTCAGCCCGCAGACCCACC
>Ga0058698_10001051_pt1 | contig 13172 bp, 10 predicted proteins | sample AgamicAsSfe_FD_67288 | JGI IMG/M metagenome (GOLD analysis project Ga0058698, IMG submission 67288) | Agave microbial communities from Guanajuato, Mexico - As.Sf.e | ecosystem: Host-associated > Plants > Phyllosphere > Phylloplane/Leaf | place: Guanajuato, Mexico | collected 2012-05-30
CTGCCCTGTTTGAGATCCTATTCTTGTCTCGCATCGTCTCTTGGGGTCCGTTGTCCAACTCTCGCCCGCATTGTGCTTCAAGGTTCAGGCAACAGTTATCAACGCGCCACCCGCACACTGTAACCGTACAGTGTTACTTGTCAAACTCGAAGACTTTCAAGCAAGTATTACTGTAAAACAAACATGGCGCAGCTTGCACGATTCACGTTCCCTGCTCCAATGGAAGAACCAGCGGTACTCGAGTCACAAGCAACACTTACGCAAAAAAGGCAACAACCACAGCTTCACCTACTTACGGATAACGCAACAAACGAACAGCAGAAGGTTACCGTTTCCGACAGCGTATTCTCAGGACCGGCTGTCATTCAAACACTTTCTACACCACCAATGTCTCCAACAAGAAAACGGTCCATGACCATGGGTGCTCCAGATCCTCGCAGCATGCATAACAGTGGTGCAGTTACACCTCCCATCACACCCGGTAGTGTGTCGCATTCCAAGTCCAACTCCACATCATCCGACTTTCTGAGCTCTTTGTCAACCTTACGGCGTGGAGATTCTATATCGTCACTAAACCGGCCTCGACTGTCACTGGACGCGTCACCACAACCTGGCAGCACTGAACTCACCACCTTCCCGTATCACTTAACGGACTATGAGTTCAAGACAGACGACCGTGGGCGGAAGAAGACCATCGGCGAAGGAGCATGGAGTGATGTATTCCTGGCAAAGCCATGTCCTCCCAAGACAAATGAACAGTCAATATCACAGCCTCCCTGTGGACCAGAAATGACACCCCCACTCACTCCCGTGCGAACCGTAGACTCGGCCATAGATCTCACCAGGCTCCCCATAACGCCACCCATGTACGCAGTCAAGGTACCAGCCATGACCAGCGCCAAGAAAGTGCTCAGCGCAGAAGCAAGAATTCTATCTTACCTTTCTAGCTTTCCCGATGCAGAAAACCACATCGTACCTTTCTACGGCTTGGATATGCGCACTGGCTCCCTGCTCCTTCGCGCCATGGACGATACGCTAGAAGGCTGGATCCAGAAGATGCTCAATACACTCGACGAGGACTCGCGTGCAAGGAAGCTCGCCACAGTCTTCCCTCATATCGCTCTCACCCTTCTCAAAAGTCTGCAATGGATGCAAGAGAAGTTCTGCACACACGCGGACATCAAACCCTCCAATATCCTCATCTCATCTCTCTCCGCCAGCATATCAAATCCGGTCTACGCAGACTTCTCCTCTACAATTCTCAACCACCCTGATGCTACTATCGAATCTTGTGCATCACCCTTGGGCGCGGGAACATGGGATTACCTCGACCCCTCACTCAGCTCCTCATCTACTACCTCACCTTCTGCGACATCGGATCTCTGGTCCTTGGCTATCACCCTACTCTTCCTTATCTTGGGTTCTTCTCCGTATGATGTTTTCAAAGCCAACAAGTATCAACAACGGGAGATGATCAAGTCAGGATGTCCACTGCAGTGTATGAGGTATGACGACCAGGGAATCAAGAATATGAAGAGGGTGCAGAGTTTATCTAGAGACCTGGGTTTCGATTTGTTAGCGTGGTTTGGAAAGGTGCTCGTGAAGGATGGAAGCAACAGAGTTGATTTGAAAGAGTGGACGCAGGAGCTAGAGGGTGCTGTCAAGGCGAAGCTGTGAGAAGGGCATGCTTTACAATGTATGGCAACATGGGATTCGGATTGGGGGGATGACTTCGCTTTTCTTGAAGGGGATCTATTTCATGGCGCTTATGGGTGGTGAAGGTACGCATTTTCTTTTCGTGCCGTAAAGGACATTCGCTAGATACCCCCACTGTTATTTACAAATATCGTAATCGGTACATCGCCACTCTTCTCACCCACATCGTTTCACACTCTCGTGTGCGCTTCCGTTGCTATGACACTCTGACCTGGTAAGCATGTGCATCCGTACGACGATGAGTGAACTACCTAGGCTTCGGCTAGACAAACAGGATACATGACTACGCAGACATGGACTTATCGAACGACATGCATGCCGCAAGACTTGAAAAGAAGAATGCTTGCTAGGCTCACGTACAACCGATCCAATCGTGATCGGATGATCTGCTCAAATTCCATGTAAACTCTGTCGCGAAGGATGTTCACGGTACTTTTAAGTCTTCTACACGTTTCTGCACGTGCAAAACTTCAACGGCACAACGATCTGCTCTCGTTGATAAGTAGCAAACTAGTCATCTCTATGTGTATATGATCAGTCAACCTGTATTACTAAAGCCACTATCATTATTCCTTTGATGAGAGGCGGCGGACCAATGGCTTTTGGCGTTAGCAAGGCGATACCTCGCGCTGCATTTTGTCACGCGAAAGAATTCACGGATATCACTAACACAGATATGTTCAACGGGAGTCGTGTCCTTCAATTTACATCATCGTCGTTACAGGAATAGCTCAAGCTGATTCTGTGATCATCAAACTAGATAAAGAGGATAGATCAAGGCTGACAATGCGTTCGCCGAGATGCTGAGAGGCGATCGCGAGCTGCACGTCGTTGCATTGCGCAAGTCGAAGAATAAGTACAAAGAGAAAGGGCTGACCGATATTGGACATAGGTTGTTTAATACCACACAGTTAGAGCAACCATGATGGGTTGATGGATTGTCTGGAGGGACGAAACATGCACAATTTCTCAGCTCTCTGAGGTTAGAAAGGTTGAAAGATGCTTCTAAATTCCTGTAATGGTCCATCATGGAAAAGATGAGACGGTCAAAGTTGATTCGACACCATACCAAACGCTATGCATATCATCCTAATTCGTGTTGAATAAGAAGCCCACCCAGATGTTGTTGAACATGCCTAGTGCGCCCAAAACGCCGTACCTCATATCATCATACATGATTATTTCAAGTGAAGCTTGTTGAACGCTTCACCCGATTCAGCCCACCCTCTTCTTGGTCAAGTTTAGAACATGCCGTCAATCTCGCCAGTCTCAACATCGACATCGATATTCAGATATCCAGGGGCAGTAGGCAGACCGGGAATGGTCTGGATATCTGCCGCGAGTGCATACAAGTATCCTGCACCAGCCGCCATCCTGACATCCCTGATAGGAACCGTGAAGCCAGTTGGGGCACCCTTGAGGCTGGGGTCGTGGCTAAGGGAGTACTGTGTCTTGGCGACGCAAATGGGTAGGTTGCCGAAGCCTTGCTTGACGTAGGTGTCAACCTTCTTCTGAGCGAGCTCGGAGAACTCAACAGCGGAAGCACCGTACATCTTCTTGGCAATGGTCTCCATGCGTTCTTGTACCGTACCACTGTTGACGTCGTAGAGAAGTTTGTAGTCGGGCTTAGGCTTTGCAGAGGCCTTGATGATTCCCTCTGCAAGGTCTACAGCTCCCTTTCCACCTTCGGCGAAGTGGTTGGCTGGGATGGCGTCCTCGGCACCGGCCGCGATGGCCTCGTCGCGAATCACATCGATCTCAGCTTGGGTATCGGTTGCGAAGCGGTTAATGGCCACAACGACGGGAACACCGTACTGCTTGGCGTTCTCAATGTGCTTCTTGAGGTTGACGCAACCAGCGCGGAGGATGTCGATGTTCTCGGTGCGGTAGACTTCGGGGAGTTGCGCACCGGGGCTGATGTCAGGGCCGCCACCGTGGTTCTTAAGGGCACGGACGGTCGCGACGATGACAACGGTGTCGGGCACAAGACCGGAGGAGCGGCACTTGATGTTGAAGAAGCGCTCGCCACCCATGGTGAAGTCGAAGCCGGCCTCAGTAACAACAAATCCGGTCTGAGCGTCGTGGTCCTCGTCTGGCTCAGTACCGGCCAGCTTGAGAGCGAGCCTGTCTGCGATTACAGAAGAAGCGCCGATACTGATGTTCGCAAAGGGACCGGCGTGAACGAAGACGGGAGTGCCCTCAAGGGTTTGCATCATGTTGGGCTTGATGGCATCGACAAGCAGAGCAGTCAGGGCACCACCAGCACCGATGTCGTCGCAAGTGACAGGGTCGCCAGCGCGGGAGCTGGCAACAACCATGCTACCAAGACGCTCGCGGAGATCCGAAAGGTCCTTGCTGAGCGCTAGAATAGCCATGCACTCGCTGGCGACCGAGATGTCAAAGCCAGTCTCGCGAGTCTGACCCTTCTCTGTTGGCGCTTGACCGACTGTGATTTTGCGCAGATGCCTGTCGTTGACATCTAGCACACGTCGCCAGGTGATGGTTTCCGGGTCGATGTCAAGCCTGGCAAACTTGGAGATCTCCTCCTCAGTCAAGTCATCTGGGTTCGTCTTGTCGATACCGAGCTTCTTAAGACGACGGAACATGACCGGAACAAACTCGCGCTTGCCTTTCTTGGCTGGCACTAGGCGCTTGTATAGAGCAGCATCCTTTTGGGTGTTCTCGTGGAACATGCGCGTCTCGATAGCAGCGGCCAGCAAGTTGTTCGCAGCGGTGATGGCGTGGATGTCGCCAGTAAGGTGAAGATTGAACTGGTCCATGGGGATAACCTGGCTGTAGCCTCCACCAGCGGCACCTCCCTTGATACCGAACGTCGGTCCCATGCTGGGTTGACGCACATTGGCAAAGCATATCCTGCCCAGGTGCGCGCCCAATGCTTGCGCGACACCAATTGTGGTTGTTGACTTACCCTCGCCGAGCGGGGTAGGAGTTATACCAGCAATGAGAATGTACCTTCCGTTGCGGCGGTGCTCGAGTCGCCTCAGCAGAGACAGGTCGACCTTGGCCTTTGTTGCACCATATGGCTCTAGCTCGTGTGGGAGAATGCCAACCTCCTTTGCTACGGTTGTGATCTGCTTTGGGTGTTGCTTGCGTGAGATAGCATGGTCGGCGGGTATCGGGTCTTCGATGCGAATGGGAAGAGGCGAAATCTTACGCTTCTTCTGCCTGTCAAAGGTCGCGTCGGCGGAGTCGACAAGGTTCTGTAGCAGCATAGCGATGGTCATAGGACCTACACCGCCGGGTACTGGGGTGATGTGCGACGCAACCTCGACGGCAGAGTCATAGTCGACGTCTCCTACGAGCCTCTGTCCGCTCTTCTTGGTGTCGTCTGGGATGAAGTTGGTGCCAACGTCAATGACGACAGCACCGGGCTTGAGCCAGTCTCCCTTGACGAACTGCGCCTTGCCAATGGCAGCGATGACGATGTCTGCCTGGCGAACGACTTCCGGTAGGTTCTTTGTCCTCGAGTGGCATACAGTGACTGTCGCGTCGGCGTTCTTCAGAAGGTAGCTGACGGGGCTTCCCACGATATCGCTGCGTCCCAGTACGACGGCGTTCTTGCCCGAGATGTCGATGCCGGCCTCTTGGAGCAATACCATGACACCCTTGGGTGTGCATGGGGTGAAGAGAGGCTTGCCGCCGCGCTTGGCCAGCTCACCGATGCTTTGAATGCCGAAGCCATCGACGTCCTTCTCGTCCGCGACGGCTGATGTGATGGTGTGTTCGGAGATATGCTTAGGGAGGGGCAGTTGGACGAGTATACCGTGAACAGCAGGGTCATTGTTGTACTCGTAGATCTTGTACAGGAGCTCGCCTTCGGTAAGGTCTTCGGAGAGATGGACAAGCTCGCAGTCGATGTTGGCCTCTTCGGCGGCCTTGAGCTTCATGCGAACATAGGTGCTGGAGTCAGACCTGTCACCCACTGTCTGCTGTTAGCATTCCATGTCGCTGAACACGCCCCCAATGGTACGCGACTCACCTTGGACAATTTTCAGGCTTGGACGGTATCGCGGGTTCTTCTCTTGCTTCTCTTTGATCTTCTGACCCAGCCTCTCGCGGATGCTCTTGGCAATGGCAGTGCCGTCAATCTTCTGTCCAGCCATGTTGAAACCTGTGCTGGAAAACTGCCTGGAACTATGCGCAGTCTTGACGACAGTATATAGATGGCGGGGAGAAGTCGAGCACCAATATTTTCTCGGCGGGGTAGCTGTAGCTTGCGGAAAACAACGGGCGAGAACACCAACGCGTCCGCCGCAGATCGGATACACTTTCATCGTCCTACCAATCCTGTCTGCGAATCTTTTCCAAGTCTAGTGTGTATGGCGCGACGTGATGATACGCATTTCTATGTATGTTTTCAATGACTCAGTTTGGCCCACGAGATAGCACTATGGACCCCGGGAAAAGAACAAAGTACGCCGACGCCAAACTTTCTGCTCCGCGACTCGCGTGTGCGCGTTATTACGTACCACTCAGGGTCCTCGGTCGGAATGGGGAAAACATGCAACGCGAACATGGTTCAACATACACCGTGTGGTACTACCAAACCAGCCCGCTCTTCTGGTTACCCTGCTCTCCATCTGGCTTGTCCTGAATTCTCCGTACAAACCTCTGCGGATCCGCAACTATCGAACGGAGCCACCAAAATTCTAAGCTTGCGGATCAGGCTTTGCACGCCTCCATCAAGATTCCATACATGACAAACATCTGTTCCGCCATGAGCGTAAGACGCTCCATGTGATCTGGGTGGATGAAGCGCGCAAACCTATCCGGGTGCCATAGGTTTCGTTCCTCCTTGAGCCATTCATACGAATATTTACCGGACGCTTGCAGCAATGCTCGCAGATCGTGGGTGCAGATGCCCAATTTTGAGACATCTTCCTTGAACAGCTGACAGTCCCGTTCCGTACACTCGTCAACGTAGCTTGTCATCGCTAGGAAACTCTGTAGTTGCCCGGGTTTGAGCAACTCCCGTATATCTTCCACGAACTGACCGTATGCTGTCTTGGATTCTTTGTGCACTGCACCATCACCAAAGACGAGCCAGGAGCCATGTACGAATCCCTTGACATCTTTCTTATCGGTGACCACAAACCAGTTGCGACCCATGTCGTGGATGACTTTCACTGTTTCACCTTTTCTTAACACTAGCTCCCATGAATCCGCCCTATGCGGTCGACCAGACTTCTTGGTAGTCGCCCACTGGAAGGAAACGTCATCCTCAGTCTTTATTGGTACATGTCGTATTTGCTGGTCAGAAACATGCGGTTCGTAGCGGGCGAGCGGGCGAGAACGTGAGTTCCGAGTAGAGTCGGTGTCAGAGACAGTGCCAGGAGGCGAACTGCTTAGCGTAGGCTGGTCAGAGCCGTCATCGCCATCGAAGTTGGTGTGAATTGGCTCTCCCTCGAAATGGACAATATACGGCGTGTCCAACCCGGCAGAGTGCTTCTTGATGAATGCGAAGGTCTCGCCCTTCTTGGTATGCGGGCTAATCAGGACGTACTAGAAGATGTCAGCTGCAATGGACGATAACATGCGCGGATACTCACAGCGAGCTCTTTGTTGATCCTAACCATTCGCTCATCTTGTCTCGCGCCTTTCCACAGCTTGTTCCATTCCATGCAGACCAGGTTTGCCTGGAAATTCCATAGATGACGGTCGCCGCTCTTGATGTAGTACGATCCGTTGGCATGCCACTGGATATTATCCAGAGTACGAGAGTCCCTCAACGAACCATTGGTGATATGGTTGCCCTTACGGAATCCGGAACTGCCTTCGCGTAACTTGGCCTCGAGTTGCGCCGGAACATTTGCGCATGCCCAAGCTGTGCCTGACCATACGACGAAAGAGTCGGCGGCACCAAGTTGTACTCGAATACCAGAACGAAGAGTCTCGGAAGCTTCTACTGCTTGTATGTAGGACCGTAATGCTGGCGGAATCTCGGGTCCGATCATGAAAGCCGATGTGCTGTCTCTGCGCTCCCACGCGAAAAACCACGACCCGGGTTTGCTGCCGTACGAAGCCCATGTGATTCTCTTGATATGACCTGCGCATAATTCTCTGAGTAAGTTGTTTGGTAGACATGTGCTGCATATAGCGGTCAGCTGGATGTTAAGTTAGGGCGATCGTGTTTATCCTACGAGGTGTAACCGTTCGGTGTGGCGATAAACTGATCGCTGCCTCGACTCAAGGCTACTATATACTCGTTGGGCGCCAGAGGCTCGAGCCTGTCTAGCATAGCTGCTATGATAACAGTATCGGGCGATGTGGAGGACATATCGAACGTGGGAATTGCGCGCGGCTGCCTGCCCACTACAAGGAGAAATCAAGGATCCGATATTGGACTTTTTCGGAAGCTGTGCCCAAGTGTTGTGTACTTACCAATGGCGAAGTGGGAAGCAAGAGCGTGTTTGCGCCAAGACATCGCTCACACTGAAGGGCAGGTGCAATTCCTGCATCACCGGTGAAGATGAAAGTGATGAAACGTCGGAACTCCAAAGAAAAAAAGCGAGAATATCAAACCCAGAAGCACACCGTATGCCTGGATTATTAACAGCGCCGTAGCTTGGGTCTGTACAGAGCATGTGATCAAGCTTGGACTTGAGGAGATGGAAGCTCGGTGGCAGTGAAGCGTGGAAAGATACATCCTCCATCTTCATGCTGTAAACATCTCCGACAAAGTAAAAATGGCCATGCATCAAGACGTCAGCTTGTAATGAATTACAAGCACAGAAGTGAGGCCCAAAGAAAGAGGGCTGTGTTGACTCAGAGGTAGACGATCAAGAAAAGAGGACGAATATCACCCGAGCTGGACTTACTATCTGAATCATCTGTGAATGGATTCAAATCACCAACGTACGAATAGATTGGTCTATGAGTCACAACAAGTTGCGTCGTTCGCGAGTACGTAAACATATGCTGATGTATGACCAAATGGGAGTGAGGTGAGCCGTCGTGACTCACATCAACAAGCATCGCTGAGTTTAACACGATCTAGACCAGTAGCCTCAGCTCAGTACCCATAGTCTCTGAACTCTTCGTGTTGAGGATCTGGGCCAAGACAGAGAGGTGAGGTTTATAGGAATGGCGGTTGATCCATGGATGCGGGACAAAGCACGCTAGTCGGTTAGCGCCAAGCAGCCCACTTCGCCCGCTGAACGTCGATATGCACAAGAGTCACCCGAATTTCGAGACGCCGCCCGCCACATATAAGCCGTCACACCACCCCACCTCCACATACACATCGCAAACATGAGGCCCATTCTTCTCTCGGGACACGAGCGTGCGCTCACGCAAGTCAAGGTACGCATGCGCAAGGCGTAGCGGAATGGGAGGGAGAAAACTGACAATAGACAGTACAATGCTGATGGAGACATCATTTTCTCCGTATCAAAGGTACGGGCTTCTCCCAGTTTTCTGATATGTGGAAGCTGATTTTTGTAGGACCACGTCGTTTGCGCCTGGTACTCACACAACGGCGAGCGGATAGGCACATACCACGGACATCAGGGAGCGCTATGGACCGTCGACGTAAACCCATCTTCCGAGCTGCTAGCCACCGGTGGCGCAGACAACACCATGAGGCTATGGCATGTGCAGACCGGCAAGCTTCTCCACACCTGGGAATTCAACACCAGTATCAAGCGCTGCGAATTCTCTCCAGACGGCAGACAGCTACTCGGTGTCACTGAGAAGCGCTCAGGACATCTTTCGACCATCTGCGTCTACCCCATCAACCCCGACCCAGAAGCGCAACAATCGGATGAGCAGCTGCTCAGGATCGTATGCGACGAGTCCAAGGCGACGGTTGCTGGTTTCTCGTATCTCGCGAAATACATCATCAGTGGACACGAGGACGGCTCGATAACTCAGTGGGATGGCAAGACTGGAGAGCTGCTCAGCTCTAACTACGATGTTCATGAGCCAGACATGCAAATCAGTGAGTGCCTCGAAAAAAACCCAGGTTATAACAGAACTAACAAAATGAAGCCGATATTCAGTGGGCTCCCGACCGAACATACTTCATAACTGCCAGCAAGGACAAGACCGCAAAGCTTGTTGACGTCGAAGAGCTCAACGTGCTCAAGTCATACGTTGCCGACACGCCCCTCAACTCCGCGGCGATCACTCCGGTAAAGGACTATGTTATTCTTGGTGGAGGACAAGCAGCTATGGACGTCACAACCACATCTGCGCGCCAAGGAAAGTTCGAGGCCCGTTTCTACCACAAGATCTTCATGGAGGAAATCGGTCGTGTGCGTGGTCACTTTGGTCCCCTCAACTATGTCGCCGTACACCCACAAGGCACCAGCTACTGCAGTGGAGGAGAGGACGGTTACGTGCGCGTGCACCACTTCGACAAGCCATACTTTGACTTCATGTACGAGGTTGAGCGGGAGGTCGCGCAGCAGTCGAACTTGTAATGATATGACCTCATGAAGAATGGTTGATATGGTTCGATTTGGCTGTATGCATGCAATGGCGTTCCGGCGGTCGGGTTGGGTGCTTGTCAAAATTAGACGAGCCTTTGTCAAAAGTTCATGAGCGAGCAGGGCACATATAGACACTTTATCTCAGCGTCCGAGCACCATGTACCTCAACAATGAAAACTTCACTAGCAAGCTTGTGAGCGCATGTTCAAGATGATTTATATGTCCCGCCCCAAGCACCAGCGCCTGTCCACGAATGGAGCAGACACCCAAGCATTAGGTCAATAGTACAAGCAAAGGGCTTGAAACGGGTTTGTGGCTGATCTTCCTGCTTTTGACAAACGAGTCCATCATCGAGAAGGAAGGACGACGTATACTGAAGAGGTTTTTGCTATAGTCTAAGCGCAAAGGGAGAATACAGCGCGCCGATCGCGTTGTCGCGTGCTTGATCGAGCGCAATGTAAGACGCAGTTATGGATATTTTCTTCGTCTGCTTATCAGATCCAGACACGATGGATGGCTCCAGTATATTGGAGCCGGCTTCCATGAGCTATGAGGCACAATGAGTAAGCCCGTAACAGCGGTCATCGCGAAGATTGATGGTTGGGTGAAGTGAAAGAAGGGCGGAAGAAGGGCTGCAGCCTCAGCGAACGTGGAAGCTTCGAGAGACCCTGCCCTAAGCGAGGTTAGCGCGCGTGGCGGTGACCTCACCTGTCGCTCCGACTCATCGCGGCCTTGCATCGCTCTTTGGGCCTCTACATAAGCAAAAGCTCAATCTTCTTTACTCCATTGCTCTTCACATCCAAACCACCTTCATCGCACACACATTCGTCGATTGACAAATTCGTCGACGAACAAACACCGACTCACAAGCACAACACCCCACATCTGCGCCCAACTCAGCCTTCCGCACACAATAAACACAACTTCATCCCCTCTATCCTTCAATACCACATTCAAGATGTCTGACGACTGGAACTCTGTTACCAAGATCGGCAGCCGCACTCGCGGTGGCGCCGCTGGACCTCGCGAGACCGTAGTCAAGGGCAAGTCAGCTTTGAACGCGGCCCAACGCAGCGGTGGCATCGTCGCCACAGAGAAGAAGTTCGCTTCTGCCAACGCCGTGAGTACTCCTGACACGTCTACTTAGCCTAAACCACTTTGTTCTTCGTGATTCCCCATCAGTTCACTCAAAACAATGCTAACGGACCAGCCACAGGGAGCTTCATCAGAAGGCCAACGCCTCACCAAAGTCGACCGTTCAGACGATATCGTCAAGCCCAAGACCGTTGGCACCGTTGTTGGCCAGGCCATCTCCAAGGCGCGCTCCGAGGCAAAGAACGACAAGGGCACTACCATGACGCAGAAGGATTTGGCTACAAAGTGCAACAGCACACCCACAATCATTGCGGACTTTGAGCGCGGTACTGCGACACCAGACCAGAAGCTCCTAGGAAACATGGAGCGCGTGCTCAACGTCATCCTACGGGGTGACAAGATTGGGCAGCCCAAATTCCCCAAGAAGAAATGAGCGAATTATTGCCAAGGTCACAGGCTAGCCGCAGATATACGGTCAGGCTCTGACGTTGCAATCTTTTGCGCTTCAAAAGTCAGCTTTGGCTGCAACAAATCTCTTCTGGATTAGCGGGCTTGGGATGGGCGTTTGGTGGACATCACGGCAGAATACCACAATGGTGAATAGCGTGCGATAGCTACGGCTTAGCCTTTATCGCGCGCCTTTGCAGCTTGGTCTCATTGAGCAGCTGTGTAAGCTAGATAAAATCAACGATTCATGAGCAAATATTGCAGCTGTGTACAAACTATGCCCTTGACGTCATCGAAGCCATCTGGCATACAGTCCCTTGATCGATCTAGATTTACCCTTCGTACGCAACAAGCGAATCCTGGTTTCTTTAATATAACGCTGAGCAGATTTGGAAGCAACAACATGCTTGTCCGTGTCGCGCCTTGATTTCGTGATTGGCTCTTGCACGCTAGCGACTCACCGTCAGCCCGCATTCACAACGCATCCTCTCTGCAAACCACACCAACCATGATATCCTAACTTCTTCCTATACTATGATTGTGCCCTCCTATCAATCCAAGGCAAGAATCTGTGGTTTCGGCATTCCCATGTAAATCATGCCCTCAATTCCAGCCCTACTACCCAAGCGCTTTCCATATTCATCCTCCACTCAATGTATTTGCGCTAATGTTCTGCCAGACCCATCCTTTTCGTCTCTACCATAATCGTCTTCTTGCTTTACTTCAGCATGAGTACTTCGAATCACTCGTCCGTGGTGCCTGCCCCGGCTGAACCGGAACTGGATTACCACTTCAAGTATACCGTGCAAAAGGGCTTCTTCGCTCAGAGTGAGGATGAAACTGATGACACGACTTTTGATTTTGTATGTTCGTGCCTTCTTCCTCCATGTCTTGACACATCTCATAACATCTCCAAACGCCATTCCGTCTTGGCTTGCAAGGTGGCTGACTAACGCATCCAATAGAAGGCACAAAATTTTGGATTAATCAATCGTTCTTATCCTGGAGAGACCAACAGTGAAGACCGACAGTGGAGGCGCTTTGAGACATATGTGACCGGTCTGGAGGCAGCGAAGAAAGAGGGCGAGAGTTACAAAGTCCTCTTTCTGGGTCGTCATGGTCAAGGATGGCACAATGTCGCAGAGGCGAAGTACGGAACGAAGGCTTGGGATGTATGTTCCTCTTACTCCTTTACCACTTGTTACATTCCATCTCACCTCCTCTCAAACTCCTTCCAAATCGGGCAATCTGTCGAAAGGCGTAGATCACGGCTTCACTCCTACTCTCCTACCCATGTTGTTTTTCACTCTTTTGCTGTACCGTTCTCTCGCTCTCAACTGCGTCTTGTAAAAGTCGCTGTTGAAGAGCTATGTTGCTGACATGAATAAAGTGTTACTACGCCGCCCTCGACGGCTACGACGGCATAACCTGGGCAGATGCCAACCTGACCTCTACAGGTCA
>Ga0058698_10001054_pt1 | contig 13140 bp, 14 predicted proteins | sample AgamicAsSfe_FD_67288 | JGI IMG/M metagenome (GOLD analysis project Ga0058698, IMG submission 67288) | Agave microbial communities from Guanajuato, Mexico - As.Sf.e | ecosystem: Host-associated > Plants > Phyllosphere > Phylloplane/Leaf | place: Guanajuato, Mexico | collected 2012-05-30
TGGAAGAGGAGGGCGATGAGGTGCGCGAGGGTGGGGGTCGTGATGTGGTGGAGGTGAGTGAGAGCCTGCGCTGGGTCGAGTGGGCTAGGTGAGGAGGAAGCAGAGGGGGTGGAGAAGATTGCTTTGAGGCGAGGAATGGCTACCTTGGCAGCGCCGTCTGTGTTCTTGCATTAGTGATGGAGGTGGTGGTTGTAGGAAGTAGACAGACCTATCCAGACGACTTCATGGCCCGCTTTCAGGGCGGTAGCTGCTGCTTGCATGCTTGATCTTGTCAGGCCCAGATTCACCCTCTAACATGAGCGCAAACTGACCAGAGCGCAGTCTTTCCAGCACCTGGTGGTCCATATAGTTCTGTCACACGACCACGCGGTATTCCCTTCGGCGTATCTGAATCTTCTCGTTGTCCATTTAGAAGTCTGTCTAGGCGGTCGAGGCCGAATGATGTAGGTGGTGGGGATTCTTCCTTGTTCAGAAAGAGTGCTTGAGATGCGGAAACCGTTGGCAGTCGGTCTGAGATTGTGTCAGGGCTGCTCAGATATTGTGAGGTATTGGACGGTACTAACGAGATGACGCAGAAGCAGAGGCAGCTGAGCGCCTTGCGTGGTCATCATGAGCCATCGGCCATAGGTATTGCCGTACGCGCAAGCAGGGAAAGGTCGCGTACTCGTCGAATTTGTTGCATGGTCTTTTCGAGCTGCGTGAAAGGACGTCCCGTTCCCGCTGAACGTTTCAGGTTAATGGATCGTGTTTCATCTTTCGTCACTGCGGCCTACCCAGCGTAATCAGCATAATAAACACTTCACGCAGAGCAAGAAAGACAGGATATGGCGGCGCAAGCAGACTCGGACGTATCAGTCGTGTCTACGAACGCTCCCGCCTCCCCCCTGACTGAAAGTGTCCATTGCAATGCACAAGGCAGCAGCAGTGACAATAGCAAGCAGCAACGGTGCAAAAGAGAATCAGCATGAAACATTTCGTAGAGTAACACAACAAGGATACAATGCCTCCAACCATCGTCCATTTCATGCTCATTCGTTTCCCATCCACGTCGTCAACACCAGGATTCTCATCCGAATGTTAAGCCATATGCCACTCTGCCACAGGCCTGAAACTTTCCTTCAAGACCTCCTTGCATACTCTTCCCCACCGAGAAGACCCGTCTAGTGACATCAAACAGCCTATCATTTGCAATAAAGGAGCGTCATATAGTGAGAACGAGTGTTACAGGCCGTGTCGTGCCACGAAGTCGTTCATCGAATAGTCGAGAGTGAGATCTAGCCATCGCGCCGAAATGCATCTCCGCTTGTGTGGTATCATAAGTCTGACCACGACAACGTCGAATCCAGAGAGATCCAGCGGTCGAAGATAATCCGAGGGGACTTATTGTCTTCGCCCAAACCTGTACACACAAAAGCTCGTATACTCATTCTTACTTCTTTTTGGGTTTGGCAGGACTGGCTAGCTGGGCAGGACGGCCGAAGCCTCCGGGAACGTACTTTTGTTTCTTTTCTGCAGGCTTCAAGATCTGAGACAAGACATTAGCTAGAGTTGTGATATGATTCTACTCAAGGATTGCATACCTGGAACGAACACAACAAACTCTCATCAACACTCATCATCGCACCTGCATTGTCAAACTCTCCGCAGTAATTCGGCGCGCTGAAGAGTGTGACTAATTGTCGTTTTGAGAAGAATTCGTAGCCGTCTTCGACAACTTGATGTGCTCTGCAGATAAGATCCATGTCGTGCTTTTGCAGGAAGCGCGAAACAACGTCCGGCCCGAAAGTGAAAGAGACACCACGATCATTCTCACTCCAGCCAGTGATGTCCTTGTCTGGATCAGACCATAGCAGATCGCAAAGGAGTCCACAGTCAGGAATCTGTTGATAGTTAGCATATGACTGATCCTCCTCATTTCACGAGTTCCAAGTCTGGAGTTACTCACATCTGTCGGGCGCATCACTCTGCGGATCTGTTCCATCGAGTTGAGGTCCGGGCTAAGTCCACCATGCATAGTGAAGATCTTCTCGTCGATGATAGCCGCAATGGGCAAGCAGTTGAAGCAGTCGGTGAAGGTCTTCCACAGCCTGATGTTGTACCTCCTCTTGCACTCGTCGTAGAAGCCATAGATACGATTGATCGATGCGCACTCGTGGTTACCGCGAAGGATAAAAAAGTTCTCCGGGTATTTGATCTTGTATGCCAGCAACAAACAGATGGTCTCGAGAGACTGCTTACCTCTGTCGACGTAGTCGCCGAGGAAGAGGTAGTTTGCTTCCGGTGGGAAGCCACCATACTCGAACAGTCTCAAAAGGTCGTAATATTGCCCGTGGATATCACCGCAGATCTGTTGATTCACGTGGTCAGCATACTGATCTACCAAGATCTCGCTGAGGCAATAAGAGTCTGCATGCTGCCCAGAAGACCAAACGACATACCTTGATTGGTGCTTCAAGCTCAAGCAAGATAGGCTGCGAAATGAAGATCTCCCTAGCCTTCGTGCAGAGAAAGCGGATCTCGGCCTCCAATAGCTGCACCTGCTTCCCAGGTCTACTCCCACGCACTTCTAGGAGTCTGTCGATGATGGAGTCCAAGTCCACGTCATTCTGGTCGGCCATCGCCAAGATGTCCTTTTCTGGTATTTGTCGGCGATTGAAGTTGGGGGGATCAGGATATTGAGGCAAAAAGAGGGTGAGAACGCGCTAGTCTAGATGTCGCTTGTACACTGGCAGCCTGCATGTCGCTGTGTTAGGACCGCTGGTATGTTCAGATGAGATGAGATGAGATGGGACGAGACGAGAGTTTTGTGACACACGACGCTTGCACGTGCCATCTGCTTGCCGCCACTCCCTCCTTAATTGGTACTTACGGTCTGTATGTGTTTCTTGAGTGTTGGGATGATATGGCGCTTTGAGCCTTGAAAATCTCTCTTGAGCACGGAAGTCTTTGTCAGGCGACCGGATGACAAATGTGATGGAAGGGTGATGTCGTGACGGTGTCAGGAGATGTCGACAAGGTTGTGATTCTTGTTAAGCTGGTAATATCCTAAGCTGATATGTGAAGAGTCCAGAAACGTGGCGTCGGAAAAAGTTGCGTGTTGATGTCAGTTACAACAGAACAGAGTTTGTTGCACTTGTGATCGAGGGGTTCGCGCGACGGCGGATCTTGCGAGCAGGGCCGTCTGATCTATTGGTGCTAATGCTGAGTGACAACAGTCGAGAAGCGTGATGCAGTGTGTCTCAAGGGCAGAATCGCTTTGATGTCGGTTTGGTGTATCAAGCGTGGCCTTGATGCAAGGTTGAGAGTCCTTGTTCGTGGATGAGAATTCCAGAAAAAACGGAAGGTGGGACGACAACACAACTACCGGCGCGGCATCTGTCAACAAGGCATTTTGGGTACGACGACACTTCACATCTCACACCGCTGGAATATGATCTATACATAGTATCCGCACGTAGCATCTCGTTCTGCAAATGCCCAATGTAGATTTTCAATCTAGATCACTGGTCTACCTCCTTGCCATCTGTTTTGTGAATCTGATAAGCCTCCATGGTACGCTCAGCCTGCTTGATACAAACTCAATTTCATAAGACTCTAAACACCCCAATTCAGAAAAGCATAATTAGAGTCGTGGCTTCGTGGTGGTTTCATAACATGTCCGTCAATATCAACCGCTGCGCTATCGTCAAAGAGGCCGTGACGTGTTCTGTGCAAACGAAACAAGCAAAGTCCAGATATAAGATGGACGTTGAAAATATGTGATTGGGAGATTTGAGTGAGAAGTGGTTGATTCTTTCAACCAAGTCGCCGGCTGCTAGCCATTACAGGCGTGTTAGCACTGGCAGTCAATGGTGGACTCATCAAAGGCGGGCTGATCATGGGCGACTGAGGAAGTGGCGAAGGACTATCCCTCTCCCTCTGCCAACCATCATCGCCCAGAGCACTGAGCCAATTACTGCCCAGATCGTTCCTCAGTGCTTCGATCTTTTGTCTATACTGATCGCTGCTCAAGGACAAGTCAGCCCGCTCGTCGGCCGATATGTCTTCAACGAGAGTTGACGCAGAGTGTGGATCTGGAGATTGAGGGATAGGCGAAAGTCCAGGTGCATGCAGCTCGAGTCTGGGATCTTTTGCAAACTCCCCAAGGGAGGGCGGCCGACGTGCGAGCGGAGCACTTTGCACGGAAGTGAGGAAACTAGAGTCAACAGTCTCTTCCATGCTGGACTGCTTGGTGTTTTCAATACGAGCAATATCGACTATTCTCCGTCGAGGTGCTTTCCGTCTCCGCTGAGATTGCATGTCATATACTGATGGTGCGCTTTCGGCGGCCGAGGTAGCAGATATACTGTAGTTAGAGTGCTCAGGTGCTTCATCCTCAGCAGGTGGACGGATGACTGGCACATTCGTGGGCTCCGATACGCGATCAACGAGTTGGCGTTTCTCGCTGTATGAGGGCGGCGTGGCATCGACCATGACATCGTCTGTGTAACCCGGAGATTGTCTGAAGAGGTTGAAGATTGTGATCCTGTGGTTCGGATGTGTCTTGACGAATGTATTCTTTGATACGTAGACGTCGTGGAAGTCAGGCATTCCTGTAAGTCGTGCCAGCTCAGTCGGATCCCGCAACTTGTTCTCTCTCAAATCAAGCCTTTCCAGTGATAGCAGCTTCTCAATGCCAGACAATGAGGATATGCGATTTCCTCGGAGATTCAAAACACTGATTGCAGGCAGTGGGCTCCTAGCCAGTGACTGCAGTGATTCGATCATGCAATTCGACAGATTCAGCGCTCGCAGATGTACCAATGCTGCCAAGCTCTCAGGTATCTCTGTGAAGAGATTTGACGATAGATCGAGAGATTGCAAAGTCGATGTGATAGGATTCAAGCTTGTCCTGCTGATGGTCATAAGACCATTGTCAGAAAGACTCAGATGTCGTAGAAGACGCCATCTATTCGCTTGCTGATGCTCCAGGAGAGCGAAATTGGACATGCTATTCCTGTTCGATGCGCCACCCACACTCGGTGTACAGGTGCCAGACGACTGTCGGGACTTTCCAGGTCTTCCAGGTGTGTAGTTTGTGGATCGCCGCGAGCTTTGCGGCCGTGGCGGAGATGCGCTTGTCGTCATCCGACTGTGCAGTGATGGTCGAGCATTAAGTGATTGTGAGAACTCGCTGCCCAATGTCCTGTTGTCATCTGACGCCCTACGTTCTCCAATGGTAGGCGAATCTGGCAGGATTGGTGAATTGAGTTGATCTGTGCTCCTGTTCGAGAACGAGTGTTGCATGGGCTGTGATATCGTTGGTGATGCACCCTGCTTTGCTGACCTTCGTCTTCGGCGCTCGATATCGTCGAGTACGATGTGGACAAGGAGGTCTGAAAGATCGTCTATACCCGCGCGTTTCAAGGTCAAGCTTCGCAACTGTTCTGCCAGCCTGTCCCAGCCAAAGACTTGACGAAAATCTGTATCCGCAATCTCCAGCGTGCTCAGATTCTTGAAGACGTACACCGGTACAGCGCTATCAAAGGGGAATTCTTCATAACCCGCAATGCGCCGTATGCGATGATCGAGCGCCAGCTTCAAGCAGGGGATCTTAGTGAATGCCGAGTAGAGATATCGCAGGTCTTCCAATTCCGCCGCCTTGCGCTTTTCTTCCTTTGCTGTAGAGTGAGACAGACTGAACCCTGACCACATGGAAGATATGCCAGATACCACACTGCGAACACTGGAAACGGAATGTATAGAATCTTGATCAGAGCCGCGCCGCCCAGTCGGCCGAGTAGCCTGTGTCAGAAAAGACACATAATTGCTCGACGCATGATCAGCATGGATGTTCTCCAGGCGGACGTTCATGGGTCCAGCATTGACACCGAGCTCTTCAAAGCGTGACAGGAGATAGTACAGCTGATTCGGCGTGAGATAGAGCTTGGCGGGCTTGGCATTTTGCGAGGCAATTCCCAAATATGACAGTGATGATGATATCGCGCTAGGGCCTCCCGATGCTGATGGTGGTGGTGCTGCTGCGGATGAGACAGCTAAGTATTGGCTACTTGGGCCGCTTGCGCTAAGCGAGACTGGTCTTGGTCGAGCGTTGGTTTGCAAGGAGTTCGCAAGTGCTTTCTCATGAGTGCGCACATAGTAGGCGAGGTTCTGAGCTCATATCAGTGTCTTGAATCTTGTGTTGTCCTTGCCAAGAGTATGGCAGTGGGATCGGCGCGCACCTTTACAAAGAGCTGGCCATCTTCTGTGTCCATTACTATGCCAGCCGGCCTACTCAAGCAGGCATCGAAGCGACAGTATGGCGGCGAAACGGGTGTGCAGAGCGGTGGAGGTGTGTGGGCAGAGTGCAAAGCGCGCTCGCAAAAGCCCCTCTTGAGTGTTGATTACAGTCCAAACGATGCGCTGGGCGAAGTGGACACAGTCCGCCGATTAACTCCGTCCGCCGAGAGAAAGATAGAGATCAGACTGTTGTTCCAGACGGAATTCCTCCAGAGATGGGATGAGATGAATGTCGGAGGTTTAATTAAGGCTATGGGGGTTCTTTTCTGTGCCGGGCTTGGTTTCGAAGCAGCCCAGTAGATAGTGATAGGTTGCTCTGTCACTGCTACGCTTCTTGATCGTGGAGAATAGGTGTAGCGGACGTGCTGGTCACGAAGACAAGCGCAGGCACCTGAGACAAGGCAGAAGTCGAGGGTTGCGACAGCGTTGGGTGAGTCTGGGAACGAGTTGTCTTTAGGTTAATTCACCAGCCTGCCCCACTTCATGGCACTGGAATCTGGCACGCCATTGTGAAACATCAGCTTTAAACTATTACGGTATAGAACGTACAGAACCTGCCAAAGGACAGTACGCTCACCGCTGGGCCGTAGCACCAGTCGTGCTGGCCGTAGAGCAAGCCCACTGTGGTGGAATCCTACTTCCTTCTCCTCACATTTGTGATCTGTGTAACACCTGCTTAAAAGTACTAGTACTATATTCATCACAACGGCAGAACTGATGATCGTCTAGACGAGGGAAAAGCATTCTGGATATTGGAGACTACTACCTTACTACGAACAATACAACAGGAGATACAGACGCCCCTTCTGACACGGTCTCCCCCGAGGATGCCATGTCGCCAGTTACCTCTGCACGCTGTGATGAGATTCTAATGCTCGAGCTTGAGCTTGGGACATGCTGCAGAGCGCTAAGAGAAGCTACTCTCGCCCGTTGAGCGCTAATCATGCAGCATCGCCGAGCTAGTAGTGCCGACGCGAGCTAATCAGCATTATGTGGTCTGAACAGACGATGAGGGGCAGTGACTTTCGTTAGGAAGAGCTGATGCTCAACTATCTAGTCAGCTATATAGCCTGGTATGCATTGCGACCATGCAGCATTCATTATCCGTGACCCATGTGTACAGCGTCGACTGTACTGACAGATCGATTGCGCCTTGATATCTAGACTCCAGCATGTTCATCTTCACGTCATCAGCCGAAACATACTCGCCCGCGCCCATGTACATTGGCAATAACCCATCCATCAAATCATGAGACCGCACAAGGGCGTGACCCTGCTATGCCATTGCTCGAGCGCAATATTCCATTATCCACAAATGCGTAACCAGTTAATACAGAAAACTCCCAGTTCATTCCATTCCATTCATGTGTTCGTGTATTCTCGTACTCTTCTGTCATGATATCATTAGGCACCTTGCTTGCGAGTCCTGGAGCTCAGACCGGGATCGCCGAAGCCATAGTTGAGGGGATGTCCGGGAGTCTCATTGGAGGAGGTGCTGGCATGGCGCAAGCCGGGAGGGCTGTCCACACCATCGACCGGTTGACCAGACCCATATCCACGCGTCGCAGACGGAGACTGCTGCTTCGGCTGTCGTAGAGTCTCCAGGCCAGGTAGAGTGCGATGGTCCTGAAGCTGGAGCTGACCGGCGTTGTTGTTCGTTTCGTTGACGCCGACTGTTACTTCGTAATTGTTTGATCCTCGACCAAACTCGCCCGACTTCCAATCAACAGCAGAATCAATAGGTGTGGCTCGTGTAACGTGTGTACCATTTTGACCCTGCTGCTGTGCTTGAGCACTGCTTGAAACACCCGCCAATCGACCTCCAGCGATGCCTGACTGTGGCACACTGTCCACCTGCGTGTGGTGTGGAACTGAATGGTCCAGAAGACAGCCATCGTCCGCAAGCTGCGTGTTCTCTGGCTTCCATATGTTCAGCCCGCCAGACGGTTGTGACTCTCCACGAGGAGTACCCCGGCCATGATCGACAAGAGCACCGTTAATTCCAAGCAAGGCCCAAGCGAAGACAGCCATCTCCTTGATACTATTCATGAAGTCCAATCGAGGTCCAGAGCTCTGTGGATACAGTGAAGAGTTTTGACCTGACTGATGGAAGCCACTCGTAGGTCCATAACGCAACTGCTGGTCCATGGGCGGCATCTGCGCTGGAGTCGACCACGGCGCAGCGAACATACCATTTGCATTGACCGGGTTGTACTGACGAGTAGGACGTGCTTGTTGACTCGGATGTGGTCCGGATTGTGCTTGGAGCCGTTGTTGTTGTTGTTGTTGTTGTGCAGCCCCGTGCATCTGCTGTTGCTGTATCTGCTGGAGTGGTGCTTGCTGTGCTTGCTGTGGCTGCATGTTTGCAGGGCGTGGTCGACCGTAGACTGGATAATCCTGAGGATTATACGTTGGTCGAGGTTGCTCTTGCCACGGCGGCTCGCGCTCGGGTGTGAATGGTGCGGCGATACGAAGACAAACAACGAGACCATCAGAGGTGCAAGAGATGACAGCTTCGCATTCAATCGGCTGTGATGGAGATCGTGACTGACGCTCTGATCCGGAAGTGGCTGAGCCACCTGACTGTTGATGTCGTGGTTCGCCAAAGATACCTTCATGACCATTAGGTCCACTGTCAACACCAGAAGATGAGGAGTCTCTCATGGAGATAGGGGCAGGGGCGGCATATGAAGAAGCAATTGGATGATGTGCAGCAGGACTAGTCTGACCTTGAGACGACGAGTCATCCTCCGAGTCGTCTGATGTCTCTTGATCGAGGATCCCGGGCAAGTCTTCGTCTGCATCTCTCTCAAGACGAGGATCCCGCCACCAGAAACGAAGGTAAGCGATTGAGTCGTTAGCTTTGGCATTCTCGAGGCACGTCACAGCATCTTTGAGGCAGCTACGCTCGATGCAGTAGTAGAGACTCTTGCCGTGCATTTCTGCACCAGTAATACCAAGGACAGAGGATAGGCCTTCGGTAGCGTACATGATAGTCTGGGTACGGGTGTAGCGGTTGATGAACAGTGCTGCACGGGGCTCTCGACTGACGGCAGCTTGTGGCATGACGGAGAACTTGGTTGAGAGATGTGACAACATGTGGTATCGAGGATCATTCGGGTTGTTCGCCGAGAAGAGTCGTCTAATAGTTGGAGCTGCAGTAGCACGGCCTGATTGAATGTCAACGTTCTGTATTCAATATGAAAGCGAAATTATTCTGCTTACTCTGAGCCTGCAAGCCACGCTTATAGATACTGGTGCAACCGATCAGTACATCGTAAACGATGGTGAAGACAACCTCGCAACCGATCCAATTTCCATCTTTATCTTTCATGCGACAGTAGGAGAGAACGGCCGCCTTGTCCATCTGAATGCTTCGATCATGCTTGGCGCGCGCAACGGGCAGCTCGTCGGGGTGGAAAAAATCCCAGCATGATCTCCCTTGGAGGTCGTCTGGAGTGTAGCCTATGATATCAACCACGGAATCAGAGGCATAGAGAATGGTCGCTTCAGGTGACAGATCTGTAGAGATATTTGAGCTCTTGCGTTCTTGGGATCGTCACAACAATTGACGCACCATGAATTGAGATAAATGTCGTCTCCATTACGATGGAAGTGTTGGATGTGTGTGTCCTGTGAGCGAGCGGTCTGCCGTAGCGTCACTATCAATCCTGCTTTTTCGCGCTTAATCGCGCTCTCCAAAGATTAAAGTGCAGGTCCGGTTTGCTGTTTACTTCTGCTCTGCAATTTAGGAATCGTGGCCTAGCCTGAGCAGATTTGGTAGTACTTCGCTTCCTTCTTAGGAAAGTAGTCGATCCAGCAGTAGCGAAGGCAAGCGGCAAACGGCAACAGCAGAGGCAATGGCAGGTCGTGAGTCCAGAGAGAGCGGTGGCAAAAGGCAGGCAAGTTGATTGAGATCGCAAGACGTCAAGTCAGGTTAGCGAAATGTGCGCTGATATAATCGAGTAGCCGGTCCAGGAAATATCAGGGTAGTGAAAAGGTCATCCTTGAAGAGAAGGCAGGTTCTGAGCAGGATGGCAGGATGGTAAGAGTATCAGGTGGATTTCTTAGATGTGACGTTTTGGCGCTTGTGATAGGGTCCGGGGTTCGAGCCGGTCGATGTAACCTGGAAGCGAACCTAGCTGTAAGCTCGATCAGCTCGATCTCCGTTTCACTGACACCTCGGGGAACCTCGGGACGAGTTCTATCGCCAATAGCCATCTCATATCTGACAAAGGCGATACTCATCGACCCTTCATTTCTTTTCAAGCACAAGATACACGATTGGTTAGGAAGAAGTGAGAGAGCAGTGATAGCACAGTGAAGTGATATTTTCGACGTGTTCAGGGCCAGTTCGTGATCTTTAGGCGTAGAAAGCCTAGCTCTTCACTTCATTTCTAATTTACTTCACTTCAACTCTCTCTGCTTCTCTTCCTCATTGACGACTACCATTGGCACAAGCACCCGTAGTACACGGACTTTGTCATAATCAGCTTGGTTGACACGACTTGCCGCGCTGTCAGGGACAGTGCTTGCGTCCGACACGATCTAGGGAGACGAGTCTCGGAGTTACAGGTCAAGTCTTGGAAGATTTCCGGGAGAGTACCATATGGGTCTGCCTAGGCTCATGTTCCAGCCCGGTAATGAGTGTTGACCAGCTCAAGACACGGTTGCCGATCTTGAAACAGATCATCAATGTTGAAGTATAGCAACTGTCTCAACGAGGAAAGAAAGTTCAAAGTAGATCAGCTGATTATCCCGCAGGATTCTGTCTGGGATGTCCAATTCTGTCCCTATCTGAAGCCAAATGCAGACCCTGTCTTTGCCTGGACGGGCGAGTCGAATGTTAGTGGTATTCCATCACTGTGCTAGACCATAAGTGTAGAAGAATCTCGGGGAGAGTTGCCTAAGGATCCTGCTCAGACCTTTGCTCTATGACAATGAATCGATCACTTTCTCTGAATAACCAAGATATAGACTGTTGTATACAGAGTAAACAAAGGTGGTCGGGGAACCTTAGAGCGATTATGCTGGTTTGTCGCTGAGGAAGAGGTAATGACAATCATATCTTGCTGAGAACTAGCTTGAGCTGATTTCTCAATTAAGGCGGCAACATCGTTCTCATTGACCTGGAGTATTGACTCCGGAACGAAAGAACCTCTACTATGCGTTGCTGGCCCAGATGCAAAGATCAAGATTCTCAATGTAGCAACTGGAAAACTCGTGAAGGTAACATACGATATGATGCAGAACTGCCGATGAAGATTTTGGATTGACTTGTATATGCAGATGTTGTATGGACATGGGGCTGTAATTACGCCCATAAGTGATGGCATGACTGCAATCTAACAGTATAAAGACAGTCAACAACATAAAAGCGTCACCTGTCGATCCTGGAATCATTGCCACCGGAGCAGAGGACTCTTCCATTCGCATTTGGCAGCTGCATCCCAATGTAGCACATCAGCCATGCGCTGCTGTTCTCGGTGGTGATGGTGGGCATGAGTCTGGTTTGACACAAGTGGTACGTCGTCACGACCACAATAGTACGGCTGCGAATCTTAATCGTGATAGGCTTTTCACTCAAATGGTCGATACCTGCTTTCGGGTGGCTACGATACCAGAATCTGCCTAGTAAGTAGGATTCTACATTCTCTTGCAAGTACTAAGAAGAAGCAGTGGGTTCTACCAGAGTATCAATCTGCCCAAGACGAACCATATGGTTTCGCTGGCTCAGACGACAATGCCATGACACAGTATCCGCACTTCTGTTCAACTGCAGTTCACGCTCAGTATATCGACTGGTATACTATCCCACCTCTTTGCTGCAAACAATCCGCTAACATCCCACCTCCAGCCTAACTTTCCACAACGACCTCATCCTCTCCAAATCCTGCGGCCGCAGTGGCCGTCTCCCCGAAGAGACCTACAACCGCATCCTCCTCTGGCGCATCACAGGCTTCAACTCCCGCAAACCAGTGCCACCTTACTCTGCAGCGCCAGCTAATATGCCCCGTGGTATACATACCACAGTCTCAGCGTGGTCAGACACGTCTGCAGGATCCGGAGGCTTTCAGGTCTTGATGTCATTTGAGATTCCAGGCACGGAAGCGACGTGGATGAGGTTTGGATTGTCTCATCCTCCAAGGTCCAGCGAGTCTGCAGCAGCTGCAGCAGTAGCAGCAGAAGAGAGGAATATAAAGACAAAGACATCAATCACATCTGGTCCACAAAGCCCAATCCTCGCCATAGCCGGCCATACCTACAAAGGCAGTAAACAACGTGGCGACAAAGCTACGGTGGAGACCCGTGTTCACCTCTGGGATCTCGACTTGCTGTCGCAGAACATTATGGGGCAGAGACACGTGGAGACAGTGAAAGCCACGGGTGTAATACTTAATCCACCTTGTGTGATGCCCAAGTGGCCAAAAGGCATGGCGCACGTCAACACATCGCAAGAGACGTCGGTTGTGCGGATGGGCAATACGTCAATGAGCCACACGCACAAAACGATCGCACCTCCCAGAGCGGGTTCAAAGTTGCGCGGAAACTCCCTGTTGAGGTCGAGGTCGACATCTACATCTAGAGTCGCAAGTCCTGCAACCGCACCGCAGAAACCATCGCCAGCACCAGCCATCCCCGCAACCACCACCACCTCCTCCTCCCACACAGGCCCTCCAGCATCACTACTCTGGGGTCCCTTCACGCCGCAACCGGCTCACAAAATCATCGAGATCGACAAAGCACTCGCAGTCTCAAGCTTCACGCCGCGCTCGACGGCGTGGAGTCCTGACGGGAGGATTTGTGTCATTGCCGGGAATGAGGCGGCGAATGGGGTGAAGAGCGGGGGAGGTGGAAAGG
>Ga0058698_10001055_pt1 | contig 13132 bp, 17 predicted proteins | sample AgamicAsSfe_FD_67288 | JGI IMG/M metagenome (GOLD analysis project Ga0058698, IMG submission 67288) | Agave microbial communities from Guanajuato, Mexico - As.Sf.e | ecosystem: Host-associated > Plants > Phyllosphere > Phylloplane/Leaf | place: Guanajuato, Mexico | collected 2012-05-30
AATAAACATGTATCCATCGATGGAAGAAAAACTGTCTCTGGTTCCACTAGCCAGAGTACCCTCTTCAAGGAAACAATCGAACAATTACTAACAACGTTCTTCTTTAGCCTGCTAGAAAGGGGTAACACAAGTGTTCTATGCAACATTCATGATTTGGGCGTCCTTGTTAATAAGAGTGTTTCTAGGAGTTCTGCTATGTGCTCTTGTGCACAGCATTGTGGTAGAAGAGCTTGCGTAAGGTGTTCAGTTGCTTTCTTTTAACATGCGATAAGCGTGCATGTATCCCTGAACAGGATATTGCGGCTCCAACATAACTGAGCTGCTTGTAATTTAACCATGCCGTGTAGACAGTCATTAACAGCTAGGTTACTGAGAGGGCGCAATGTCAGCACAATACCGTGTACTGTGACATTCTAGGTACGCAACCTAGGCATGAACACCGGAAGCGCCCTCGACTTTTGGTCTCAACGGATGTCGTCAAGCCAGCGTCGCAGCACACGAAAAAAACATCACGTAAACATGTAATGTACGACCAATCATTGCGCTCTCTCCCACTGCAAAAGCAGGGAGAAACCGCACCCAAGATCAGCCAAAGTATTCCTCTCCACTTCACAGACGGTTTTCGTTCTCATGGAAACCTCACACCGTCCGTAGACGACGGGTCTCTCCAAAGAAAATGCTTTTCGTGAGTGTGCAAATTTTTTGCGTTGTTCAATGAAGAGGAAAGCAAGGGACGGCGGCGGAAGAGATTTTGTTCAGAAGACCGGCGGAACCTTTCGCCGTGGGCGCTTTGACGCTGTGCGCAGCCCCGCCACAAGTGGGCTGTTCCGAATCTGGGTTTGAGTCACTTTGTGTGGGATTTGAAGTCGAAAGTTGCCTGCCGCCAGTCTCCACAAAGGCAACACTACGATAGACGAATCCAATCTCTCGACAACCACCCACACTTACAATCCAACCATCCCCCGAATAGCCAACCCTCGGAACAAATTGCCCACCATGGAGTCCGAGTCCGACCACGACCACCGCGATGACGAGAGCGTGTCTGAGCAGGAGGACATCGAGGACACGAAGCCAAAGTCCGCGTTGAAGAAGGGCCGGGAGCCAGTGGCGCCCGTGCAACGCCCAGAGCTTCCGTACGTGTTGAACATATGAGGCTCTACGCCAGATAGCTAACGCGCACAAGCGAACAACCAGACCCAAGCACACTTGACCTCACTACGCTCAACCCGCTGTCGCCTGAGATCATCTCCCGCCAAGCTACCATCAACATCGGAACCATTGGCCACGTCGCTCACGGAAAAAGTACTGTGGTGAAAGCCATCTCCGGTGTGCAGACCGTCCGTTTCAAGAACGAACTAGAGAGGAATATTACCATCAAGCTCGGTTATGCCAACGCGAAGATCTACCAATGCGACAACCCAGAGTGCCCACGCCCAACATGCTACCGGTCATACAAGAGCGACAAGGAGGTCGACCCAGCTTGCGAACGTGAAGGATGTGAGGGCAAATACAGACTGAAGCGCCACGTCTCTTTCGTCGACTGCCCTGGTCACGACATTCTCATGAGCACTATGTTGTCAGGTGCTGCCGTCATGGACGCTGCACTGCTTCTGATCGCTGGAAACGAATCTTGCCCGCAACCGCAAACCAGTGAACATCTTGCTGCCATCGAGATCATGAAGCTGAACCACATCATCATCCTCCAAAACAAGGTCGATCTGATGCGGGAAGACAGCGCTGCGTCGCATTACGAGTCTATCCTGAAGTTCATCCGAGGAACCGTTGCCGATGGCTCACCCATCATTCCCATCTCCGCCCAGCTCAAGTTCAACATTGATGCTATCAACGAGCACCTCATTAGCAAGATCCCCGTTCCAGTACGAGACTTTACTGCGAAGCCACACATGATTGTCATTCGATCCTTCGACGTCAACAAGCCTGGTGCTGAAATCGATGAGCTCAAGGGTGGTGTTGCTGGTGGCAGTATCCTGACTGGTGTACTAAAGCTGGGAGACGAGATTGAGATCAGGCCCGGTATTGTCTCAAAGGACAGCGCCGGAAAGATTCAGTGCAAGCCCATTTTCTCAAGAGTAGTGTCTCTATTCGCTGAGCACAACGATTTGAAGTTCGCTGTTCCAGGAGGACTGATTGGTAAGTGATTTTTGTTGCAGCATCATCAAGTCCTTGATTAACACGTTCTAGGTGTCGGTACACGCGTTGACCCTACTTTGTGTCGTGCGGATCGTCTCGTCGGTTTCGTTCTTGGTCTCCGTGGACATCTTCCTAACATCTACACTGAGCTCGAAGTCAACTACTTCCTTCTCCGAAGATTGCTTGGTGTCAAGACTGCAGACGGCAAGCAGGCCAAGGTAGCCAAGCTTGCAAAGAATGAAGTTTTGGTAGGTCTCGATCTAGTCTGTGTTCAGAATATGGCTAACAATTGCAAAGATGGTCAACATCGGATCAACTGCTACCGGTGCCAAGGTTGTGGCTGTCAAGGCTGACGCTGCTCGTCTATCGCTCACCTCGCCTGCATGCACAGAGATCGGTGAGAAGGTCGCGCTGTCTCGACGTATCGAGAAGCACTGGCGTCTTATCGGTTGGGCCAACATCGTAGCGTAAGTTTCACGGCACTTCTAGTTTCGTCCACAAGCTTACAAGTCTTTTAGCGGTAACATCCTCCAACCCATTGTCGACTGAGTGGGGGTAGAGAGTAGTGGGGTAGCTCACAAGGAGTGGAACGACAAACTTTATGACGGGACGACGTAGACGTGGGGCGTACGATGGCAAAACATGTGCATTTGGTTCCTCAGCATTTCCTGCCGGAGTCGGTTGTGCTTGGAGAAAGGCATCAAAAGTGGGTTTTCTCGCAGCTGTGTTTTGGACAGCATCTAGAAGCCACAACAGCAGAGGTCTAGCGTCACTCGAGAGCGAGCGTCTTGTGTATCAGTACGTTCTCCAGCTCAGGGTAGCCGCATATAATGAAACATGATCGATCCACTAGAAGTGTTGAGAATGCGGATGACAGCGGATCCACAGGCGGAAAGTTGGCCGATTTTCACATGAAAGCCATTCTCAGTGACACATGCGGGAGCATGGCCTAACAACGTCAGATCAGCGTGCTAGCCTACATGTGCCTCATAGTCCCCTCACTGCACGTTCGTACGACTTCTCCGCTCACAGTATTTAATTTGATTGCCTATACGAGGTATGTTTGCGAGGCTCCAGTAATTATGCCTGTATAAGGCCGAGCACACGTTCACGTGCACTGACTCGGGGTTAGAGTTCAACTTACGTTCCATTCCAAACAACGCAACAATTATACGAATACGCGGCTCTGTTTGTGCTGCGAACCATAGCTCGTATCTTTTTTTTGCTTCTTGACGCTCGCTGTTCATATTGCCTTTATCCTTTATTGTAGTTGCAAGCCTCGATTGCGTCTGCACACATCACAACAAAGTTTGCGGAACCCTGCCCGCGTCGGAACTGGAGCGCGACGGCTATGGAAGAAGACCCTTCGAAGGCGAACGCGGCACCACCTCCGCTGCATATCTACCGCCCCATCCCGCGTCGCAACTTCGAATCCAACTACGACACGGCCGATTCGCCCACACACGCCTTCTCGCAATCCACGCCTCCAAGCGCGACTGAGAATCGGAGATCATCCGACTTCCTCGCTCAGCTGAACGCTCGCTTGCTGGGAACATTCAACTCTCGCGATGACGACTCGGACGACCAGGAGAGAGACAGGGGTCCTCCGCAGCGGAACAAGAGTTACTTGAACATGACGAGTAGCACTCTGTCCGGAATATACGATGAGACGGGTGTCAACACAGCTGGCGAATTGAGCACGGCGGAAACGCCATGGGGAACTGGTGCCGAGACACCCGCACACACAGCCATGGGCCTTCAATCCTGGGAAACCGGTATGGGAAGCCCTGATGGCGGAATGGCCTTGAAGAACCAGGCCAGGAAAGGGTCAAATATGGGCAAAGCTGAAGGACGGCAAAGGAGTCGCTCAATCAAACAGCCGCGCCGCGGTGTATGGAAATACTCTGTGATTGCAGGAAAGCTTGTAGCGTTGTACGTCTTCGGTGTCATCTACGGAGTCATTGTCTCGCATCTTCACGAGACGAGGCAACTGGCAGCTGTACACGTTGAAGGTGTCGATCGCAAGAGTCAGGCATACCTTGTCTCCTGGGGGTTATTCGGAGTTGCTCTAGGAAGTTTGCTACCATACGTTGATCTCTTGTGGGATGCGCAGCGGAAAGAGAGCCAGATGGAAGACAAGGAGGCAGAGACACATGATTCACCCATTAGTGAGCAGATCAACGATGTGGTGAGGAGTGTGGCAGCCTTTGTAGGGATTGCATTTGCCATTGTAAGTCTCCACCGACCGACTCCTTCTATGCTTCGTGATACATGGACATGGACTAACGTTACTCTTCCCAGCGTCGCCTCCCCTGGCAATCAACCCTCCAACTGACCTTGACTCTGGCCCTCGTGAACCCCGCCCTATGGTATATACTCGATCGCTCGAAACCCGGCCTTTCCGTCTCACTCACCGTCACGTCGATTCTCACCTCTTTCATATTTCTGTCCAATCCAGATGTTCTTCCCTCGCCGTCTCTACCAGCCACCACAAACGCCACACAAGTCCCACCCATTGGCAGCCATACGCACACAAAAGGAAGACCAGCTCCAGTTGTTACACCAGAACTGTTTGCTGGTATGGTCAGCTACGAGAATCTAGCTGTCGTTACGTGGGTTGGCAGTGTCCTGTTTTGTAGTTGTGTTTGCTTCGGGAGTATAGGCAGGAGGTTGGCTGTGCTGGAAGAGAGTGGGTGGAAGAGGTGATGTTCCTTGGTTGAAAACTATAGATAATTGAGGGATTATATTGGATATTGTTGCACAACTACGGTGCTGCCTTGTCGGATAGGTTTTGCGGACGGTTTGGGGCGTCCGGTCAAAATTAAAGCTATTGATCCTATGTTGGACATCTCTGGATTCCGGTTTCATTCCTAATTGGTATATGCTGAGCTTTGGTATGACTCCAACCACGGAAAGAATTGAATGTCGACCCTCTCTCTAGACTACTATGCTAACTCGAACTGCGTAGTCATGTAGGCGAATCGTCGATCCAGAAGTCTGTATGAGTACAGAAACCTCGAACATGTAAGGATAATGTATCGTTATGGACTGCAGTGTAGTAGGAGAAATCTCGTGCGTCCAACGCTTTCTTTATTGTAAGTGATCACATTTCTTTCCGTACTAGCACTGCAGGAGAGATATGACCGTAAAAGAAGTACCCTAAAACCGCCTTTTAATTATATCAGCCAAGAAAACTGGAAGCAAAAACAATCGTCTTTTACCACGTAACCCGTAAGATTCACACGGAGGCAAAAAAGATGTGTCGCAGATTGGCGGTACTGGGAACTATAGACATGTTAGTAACAATGTCTCAGTAAACCGACTCAATGTAGGGGAACGTACTCGAACCCAGGCTGGCGCGGATCTGGATCAGGACAAGCTAAGTTGTCCGCCAGCCACAACGCGACGTCATACCACTAGACCATACCACGATAGGGCTGTTAGCTGGTGTGTAGTCAATATGGAGGTATTGATGCTTACCCTTAGTGATTTGTTTTGATGGAAAATTTTGAAACCATTACATTCATATAGTTACCATAAACCAGGGAGATCTCATTAGCGCTTAATTTTTTGGTAAGTCATGTCCGGCAACGTAGAGAAATTTGATCAGTGAACTCGGTTGTGGGCAGCGGTACATAATGGGGACTATGAGTCAAGTTAAAGGCATCGTGGGGAAAGCATGCAGAGCCGAGTGGAGAACATGAGCAAGTGGGCACGGTTGGCACCTTCGAAAAGCGACTACAAAGACTCTTACTCGAGACTTCCATCCAGTACAGAATAAAATCTCCCTTGCACTTGGACTGTTCCTTGAGCACACTGCATGTACAGGTCGGAGAGACGCGTAGGATTCTTCTATGCTTTCTCGGATACATCATCTCTTCATACATGTCCTTTGTCTCATAATCATCAATGCTTTGCAAGCCACTATAGGCTGTATAACATCAACGGCTGACGCCACTTATAACTCCAACTTAGAGAGAATACGTTCCTACTCTATTCCCTGGCTCGGAGCCCCACGTCTCTCCCTTGTAGATTTCGAATACCATCTTCCGTGCTTTCTTTGGTTCAATCTCGCATTCAATGCTAAGTGATACACGGGAAACATCTTTCTACAGGAAGCTTACTGCGCCTTAGAAAGCTTGGCCCTGCTAGCAGCAAGAGCAGCGGACAGACTGAACTGGGTGTTGATGCCGTCAATGCGGTGGACAGCGTTAAGGTTCTTGACGCAAGTAATCTGGAAGCAAGTGGCAGATCCCTGGCGGGAGGCAATCGTAGAGTAGGCGAGGAAGTATTCCCAGATCTGGCGGGTGGTTAGCACCTAGCAACAAAAGGACAAGAAAGTTGTTCTTACCTTGAACCATCGGATTCCGTACTTGGCAACAACCTTCTCCTTGTTGGCGAGCCAGTTGCGGTACCACCTCCAGAGAGTGGCAGAGTAGTGTACACCGATGGTGTCAACCATCTTGACCTCAAAACCAGCACCCTCGAGGGTGTCGATGACGAAACCCAGAGGAGTAGAAGCATCGGCACCAGGGAAGACGTATTTGTTCATGAAAAGACCCCAGGTGAAGTCCTCGAATTGCCAAGCCTTACGGAGACCAGCAATCTGAAGGAAGAAGACACCGTCATCATCGAGCATATCATAGACCTGACGGAAGAAGCCGCTCAAGTGGCGGACACCAACGTGCTCAGCCATCTCGAGACAGGTAATCTTGTTGTAGCCACCAGGAGGGAGAGGGATGTCGCGGTAGTCCATGCAGAGAATCTTGGATTGGTCTTCTTCGATACCAGCCTTCCTGAGGCCGTTGTTGCCCCAAGCAGTCTGGTTGCGACCGAGAGTAACACCAGTAGCGTGGGCGCCGTAGTTGACCGAGGCAAACTTGGTAAGAGTACCCCATCCGCAACCAATATCAAGCATCTTCTCGCCCTTCTTCAGTCCGATCTTTTCACAGACGACTGACATCTTGTTGTCCTGTAGCTGTTCGAGACTCTCCTCAGTGTTGATGTCGGAGATGATACCGGAGGTGTAGATCATGCGGGGACCGAGGAACCAGCCGTAGAAGTCGTCACCGCGGTCGTAGTGGTCGCGGACCTGTTCCTCGTCTGATGTCGGGTCAGCATGTATATAGTTTGCGAATGATGGGAGCACCAACCCTGAGACTTGGAGTGGACAATCATTTCTGGGATCATGCCAAAGAGGAAGTGCTTGATCAATCCGAGAGTGAAGCGGGGCTTGGACCAGTCGTGGCGCCATTCGAGAATCTCGAGCATGTCGCCATTGAGCTCTACCTCGCCGTCGAAGTACTTCTCCTGGAACGTCTCGATGGGGATCTGCTTCTTGCCATAGTATGCGTCGCGGTCCTCGGGCTTGGTGAACTTGAGGTAGTGCTCAATGGGCTTGCCGGGAAGTTTGGCCTTCTCGTTCTTGCGGGGTGCAAATTCAGAGGTGAGCCACCAGAAGGGTCCTAGGATAGGGAGGAACAGAACGAGGGCTAGGAAAACCCATGTCTTGAAGCCCATACCCCAGCTCCAGGTGATGTAGGCGGGGATGCCCACCAGCAGCGAGATGAGGGCATAGTTGTTGAACGAGTCACGACCGGAACCTTCAGCGGGCAGGGGAGCATTCGCAATGGTCGGGTACTGTCAGACATGGAACGTCAGCGTGCTAGCTCTTTGTGTTGATGCTCAATGGCTGGCGGGGTCGCTCGTTAAACTGTCCAGATGGAACAACTTACCGAAGTCGTCTTGACGCCGCAGTCGAAGGCGGGCGTCGTGGGCGAGGGCGCCGGTGGCGTCTCAACCCACTCAAAGTTCTCCTCAGAGGTATTGCTGCTCATCTTGCGCACTGCTGAGCAATTTTGCAAGATGGGAAGCAAACGTGTTGGGATCTGGGAGGCTTTAACGGCGGTGAATCTAAGCGAACACCCACCGGGGTTGCGCTTGCCCCTGCAGATGGTCGACTAGCTCCAAACATTTAACAGCACACCGACGGCGACTCCCATGGATGTGCGCGATATACGTTGCAGTATTGCTAGCACAACTCTGCTGGTGATAAGGATTATGAGGCGTGAACAAACTTGCAATATCTACAACTCCGTACGCTTGGATATGGAATACAGTCTCCAGCCTCTTTATACAGCATGTGCACTCGCTCTTTCTTCGGTCGTATACGCGTATGATCCATACACGCTTCTTCCATCAACAATCTGTCTTTCAATCCCGTACAGGTAGGGACAATTTTCAGATTCTGCCAAGCCATGTTCACAAACATAGGCGGGGCACGCTCAAGACACGTTTACTAGTAGCTTCCCCCTGACAAAGTCCACCTGCTCCTTGGCAACACCGGCTTTCTCCAGGTACCCCTCAACGCTGCCGTACTTTTCCAGTAGATACGAGTGTACACTGCTCACCAAGTCTGGAGGACATATCGCAAATTGTTCTGTCAGACCAATAGATGCCATCTCTTTCAGCCTTCCTTCTTTCTCTGGCTCAAGTTCTGGCTCAGACAGTCGGTAGTCGTCATCGATCGTCTTTTGGTCGACACCGAGAAGCAAGAGGACCAGCATAACTATGAGCCCGGTCCGGTCCTTGCCCTGTGTACAGTGGACCAGAACTGGCCAATTCTGCTCTTCTCCCAATACATCGAAGACCTGCCTGACTTCTCGTGTGCATACGTCTAGGGATTGCTCGGCCAGACCGACGAGCCCCATGTCTTCCATATGAGGAGCTAAAATCTTGATAGCATCCTTGCGGTAGCCGACAATCATAAGTCCTGCCAGCCTGAAAAACTCGAGCCATGTAAGCTTCGAGAGCAACATGCGCGAGAAGGCCGAGCCATTAAAGTTGATTTCGTGATAGGTTATGCCGGGTATCTTGAGGGGCTCTGCTACATCGTCGTTGCTCTGAGGAATTGCCGCTGATGCTTTGATCCTTGCATCATGCTTTTGCGCCTGTTCGATGTGCTCCGTTCTGTGCTGGTCAGTACGATATCGGCGCCGGCCACTTGTATCTACGTACTTTGTTCGTAGATCAATAATGCTCTTCACGCCGAACTCTTTCAAGAGTCTCTGCCTGTCTTGGAAAGAAGCCTCATCTTCTATAGTCAGCCTCGCGCCAAGATACGTGTGTAAGATACGCACCAGGTCGGGCGCTTCGGAACAGTAAGCCGCTCCTTAGATGGCTGCAGCATGGTCAGCCAAAGATCCACTTCGCCGTGCTTTAGTGAAATACCGAGTTCCTGTCGTCTGATTGACAAATTCACTGACATCGCGAAAGTTCAATATGCTTTTCAGTGGCGTTTGTAGTTCAGTCATGTTTACTACGCTCAACCTTGCGAGGCTAAAATTGGTGGTATAGTTATTTGCTGGATCAGGGCGGAATGTCGAGATCTGGTGACGTAGTTAAGTTGGCACTAACCGCATCTAATCCAACCTGCAACTTTGCTTCTGAAGCCAAACACCCACCAGTGGAGGTGCTCGGGCATCACGACAATAATCAGGACAGAAACGCGCCATAATCGTTTGTAGCTCTAAGATCTTAAATTACGCTGCTATGATCACCGCGTTCTAACTGGATGCAGTCCATAAAAACTTATTGATCTCGCAGACGTACAGTACAGACACTGGAACTTGGCTTTCGTGTTCCACGATGCCACGGCTCAACGTTGTATCCCAAATGATGTGCTTCATTGTTTCATTCGCACGACGCAGGTTCGTGATCTCCAGATGTGCGCAAGGGTGCGGACAGACAGGATGGGCCCTCCTGGACGCACTTGATACGTGATTTGACCACTTCGGTCAGTCCGTCGCATTGCTTCCGTCTGGAAAGGCAAGGTCATGGTCTGGCGGAGGCTAGAACCAGACCCAAGAGGGTAAGGCTGAGATTTTCCACGCGGAACGCACGCTCGTTCACGGCGATCACAGTTATATGACATCATTGCTACCTTCTCGCCATTTAGCCATGAAGGGCGCCACAGTCTGTATCCCTCGCTGGCGGTTGCCTTCCCTTCTTAACTCTTGTGATCACCCTCAAAGTAGCGCTTGGTTCGATTGCATCTTGCACCGACACGCTATTTCACAATGGCGACGACAGCCCTTGCCGCGAGTGCGCCCCCCACTGCTGACAGCAGACCCTTGAAGGGGACGGAAGAGGCGGCTCCACCACGATCCTCTGCCGAGACGAACATGCGTTGCCCTGACCCATCCGCGCATTCGCATCAGTCAAAGAACAGCGCATTGCAAAATCAGGCGTCTGCAACAGCGCTATATTCCCATAACCACGGTGGCCCGGCCAAAGCAAACGTAGCGAAACCCATCAACCCGCTCGGAGCCGACGGCAAGCTCTCATCAGCGAGTGAGTGCGAAGTTGTGATGATCTAATTACATCATATGCTCACAAACATTCGTAGGCGCTGCTGCAAGTCTCAAATACGCAAAGGCCCAAGACCTTCCCAGCTATCCCGTCGTTGGAATCGACACTCAATCTTCTGCCGGAGCTGCCGCACTGCTCGCGAACCAGAACAAGAAGAGCCCGGAGTGGTGGAAGCCCGAAGCATCCTCCGCCGCAGGCAAGGCTGCATTGCTCGCAAACGGTTATAAGATGGCTCCCATGTGGCAACCAGAAGCAAGCGCGGCAGGCTCAAAAGCAGCGCTTCTCGCCCATAGAGACGGCGCAAAGCTGAACCTGTGGCACCCCGAAGCCAGTGCTGAAGGTCATTCTGCTGCTACCATCGCTATGAGCAAGAAGGGACTCGGCCCAGAGGTCGACTATGGATACACCGATCAGGGCAGGAAGAACGCCTTCACTGCGGCTACCGATGCGCACTCTGCATCGAGGCGTAAGCGCGCTCAGTCAAACCCACCAGCTGCGCCCCTGTATCCAGACTCGAAGAACTCGGCCAGGAATGCATTGGGCGCAGCAACACTCGCTCATAGTGCGTCCACTCGAGCCAAACCACAAGCTAGTCCTGCTGCTTCCAACCACCGCGGACATGGTGCTATGGAAGCTGCACGCATTCAGCATGCAAAGAGCATATCGCGCGACATGTACACCAGCACTCCGCCTGTTGCGTTAGAGACAGAGGAGAAGAGGCACAACGACGCTCTCCGAGCTTCTGCCATATCTATGGCTAAGAAGATCTACGATGTGCAACAGCAACACATCGATGGCGCAACGGGCCAGTCTGTCGCCCGCACTGGAGCGACTGCAGCACACAGTCAACAGCCAGCGACTGGTGAGGCTGATATCAAGCAGCAAGCTATGCGCTACATCGGGATCCAAGAAGCTGCACAAAAGCTTGCTCAAGAAAGGCTGGCAAAGATAGGATATGACGAGAACGCCGCCTACCGAAGCTACTACGGCTACGACCAGCCAACCAGGTCGAAACTCTCCATGCGTCGTGGGCGTAATCGCGCCCACAGTGCTTCTGAGACAGCCCCTGCGGACACTTCGGACTCTGACGAAGACGACTTTCGTTCGAGGCGAATTCGTTCGCAGATGGATCAGCTCAATAAGCAACTGGCTGATGTGGACGCAAAGAAACGCGAAAATGATCGCAAATCCTTGCTTGCTGCTGCGCAGCGCAAGGTTCAAGCACAGATGCAGGGCATGGACAAGAAAATCTATGACGAAACGGGCAAGATGTCGTCTGCCATGGTGGACGATTGGGATGAAAAGGCGAGGCAGCGTGCCTTAGCGAACTCTGAGGCTCGCATGGAAAACCACGGTAGGGTGCATATCGGTAATGGCAAATGGATGGATCAAGGCGAAATCGACGCTATCGCCCAGGCCAGAATTCAGCCTACTTTAGACGAAATCACCGAGAAGACCGAAAAGCGCCTCGCCGAGGACGAGAAGCGGCGTGCTGAGGAAGAAGAGCGCCGACTCGATCAGGAGCAGGAGAAGCGCCGTATTCGTACCGAGAAAGAGCGGGCCGCTGAGATCAAGGCTGAGGAGAGGCAAGGAAGGGGTAAGTTGTTCTTGTTGAGTCGTTCATCACATTACTGACGTGCAAACAGAAGAAGAGAAGAGGGCTGCCAAAGCGAAAGCTGCTGAAGAGAAGCTGGCTGCGAAACAAGCAAAGGAAGCGGAGAAGACCAAGATTACCGAACAACGCAAGTCCAAGGAGATCCCGCTGGCTGAACCAGCAGTCGTAGATGCTGAAGCGCCGCGTGACAACGAGGATCTGTATCAAGAGCCTACACCTACAGAAGCTCAACGTACTGCTGAGCATGATTCAACCGACCCGACTTCGCCCACGTCGCAAGGATCATCGAAAGGGTTCAAATCGCTCCTGAACAAGTTAAAGCGCCGCTCAAAGCATGCTCCTGGGACAGAGACTGAAGGTAATACGAAAGAAAAGGAACCTGGCTTCATTGGTGGCGCAACCCTTCGGAACTCCACCTCACAACCCCAATCTCAATCTCAGTCTTCGAAGAGCGCTATCCATCCAGCTCGTGGGTCGATAGACAGCCGCGTATCTGCTGATGTCGAACCACCAAAAGATTTAGGCGCCGTTGAGCCTACTTACGTTCCTCACGTCGGCCATGTTGACGAGGATCGCTACTCAGACGTCTCATCCTTGTCTAGCGATGGGGAAGAATTCAGCGTCGCACGTGGGAGACCAGCAGAACGTGTTATAAGTGGTGCAACAGCGACATCCGCGGGAGAGAGCTTTGAGGAAGCCCGTGATCATTTCGACGAAGCTCTAGCACCACCCCCAGCGTTCGGCTCTGATACAGAGAAAGCGAGGATAGGGAGTCCAAACCGAGAGTCAAAGTTTCAGGAAGTGGGACTGTAGCCCTCGCAACGGTACCTCAGGGGAGAGCATTGATCCTAACAGAATGATGTTATGATTAAGCTGAAGCATGTACTGATGAGCTATATTTGGAATTACGTTGTTACGTGTACTAGCCTACAGGGGTACGGGGAGCACAAGTACGGCCTTTGGGTATAATTTAATGTCTTATTCTGTAAAAAGGAA
>Ga0058698_10001056_pt1 | contig 13128 bp, 17 predicted proteins | sample AgamicAsSfe_FD_67288 | JGI IMG/M metagenome (GOLD analysis project Ga0058698, IMG submission 67288) | Agave microbial communities from Guanajuato, Mexico - As.Sf.e | ecosystem: Host-associated > Plants > Phyllosphere > Phylloplane/Leaf | place: Guanajuato, Mexico | collected 2012-05-30
CATCCCACCTCCCTCCATCATATCCGCCGGCTCCGTCGCCTCCCTCACCAAGCTCAACGCCGGCGAATGCGTCTGCCACTCCCCACCCGACCCCAACTCCGGCGTCCTCGGCGACAACAAGTTAGGGAATCTCGCCGTCTCATCCGTCGACGTCCGAAACGACTCCCGCTGCGACGGCGACAGCAGATTCGCCTGCGACATGCCCGGACTATACAGCTCGGCGTACGACTCGCGCGGGCGTATCGTCGATATCGGCGGCGGGCGTGGCTGCGCAATGCTGATTTCTTTCTCCTCATCATCCTGCAGGTGCGACGGCGCATACGACCTGACCGTGCTGCATCCGCTGGAGCTCATGCTTGTGGGACTCTGCAGCTCGCCGCCGGCCAGTGTGAGGGAGTCGCCGCTGCCGATGCGGTCGCGGATGCCCCATGCGGCTTGCTTGTGGTCGGCGAGGAGGACGGACATGCTCTGCTGTGTGCGGACGACTTTGATATCTTTTGCGTTCGGGTTGGAAGCGGGTTTGAGGCCGCCGAAACCGAGGAAGCCTGCGTTTTCGCCGCGCGGACCGATGTCTTTGACGCAGAGGGTGAGGAGGAGCATTGTTCCTGCGAGGCCGCAGAGGACGTACCAGACCGTGTGGAGGGAGTCGTTGTAATCATTGATCAGGGTGATGCGTTGAGGGCTGTTCTTGGGGTACTTGCCGATGACTTGCCCTAGACTCGCAGCGTCAGAGGCGAGCTGTTGGCCGGCGCGGTGTTTCATTTGGTTTGTGAATGCGGCTTGTGCGATGACGATTCCCAGAGCTTGGCCGAGAGTGCGGAAGAAGGGGTTCAGACTCGCGGCCATGCCTTTGATTCTTCGGACGTCTTCGGGGGTGCGGGTGCCGCTGACTTCGGCGGCAGCTTGTGTGGCGAGAGCGAGGCCGCCGAAGAGGGATCCAATGCCCATTGCGGAGGGGATGTTTAGTGCAATCCATTTCGGTATGCTAGTGTCGGGTTCGAGGAAGTTGAACATGGCGCAGCCGAGAGTTAGGCAGACCCAGGATGTGAGAATGAGCGGTTTTACGCTGTTGGTTTTAGCTATGACAATAGCAGCGACGGCGGAAAAGGGCGCTGCGATTACGCATTGCGCTAGCATAGCCACGCCGGAGATTGTGGGTGAGTAGGATAGCACGGTTTGGTAGTATAGTGGTAAGTAGTAGAGACCTCCGAATTGAACGATGCCGTGGACCAGATTCCCGAGGTAGTGCAGGGCTGCGGTTCGATTAGCCATGATCGACAGCGGGATCATGGGGTGTTTTCGAAGGAAGGTAGAGTACAGTAGCCACAGAACAAGCCCTGCTGCTCCGACTGCAAGCGGAACGTATGTGCGCCAAGAAGACCAAGCGTACATTGTGCCGCCCCACGAAAGTGGAATCAAGAAAGAAGTGATCGATCCGACAAAGGTGACGGAACCTAGCCAGTCGATATTTCGTAATCCTTCGAGTCGAGACTGTGACGGCACGTATGTTGTCTTGATGAAGAAGATGATGACAACATAGCTGAGCACGCAGAATGGAAGATTCAACCAAAAGATCAGCCGCCAAGTGGCATGCTCAGTGAAGCCACCAGACATGATTGGTCCTACAACAGTTCCGACAAGCCATGTCAAGCTGAGTGCGGTGATTGCTTTGTGTCGTTCTTGTAACGAGAGTGAGTCGGTCATCAGGACATATGTCATTGTCAGTAGCCCTCCTCCACCTGCGCCCTGCACGGACCTGCCGACAAGAAGAATGGTGATGTGGTGAGCTACGCCACATATCACAGAGCCGGCAGTGAATAGTGTCAATGCTGTTAGTAGTATCGGCTTTCGCCCAAAGGCGTCCGAGAAGGAGGCATATATTGGTTGGAATGCAGCCGAGCATAATGTGAATGCAGTGCCACACCAGAACGCTTCTGTACTTGTGGCGTTGAGCTGTTGGGAGATTGTCTGTAATGTGATTTAAAATGAGTAGGATTGGTCGAATAAGATGTTGACTGACTGGTAAAGCGACCGATAATGCTGTCGAGTCAATAGATACAGCCAGGTTCCAGCAGACTATGCCTATGAAGAAGAATTTGAGAGAACCTGCTCTTTGCGGTTCCGTCATGTTGGTGTGGATGAGTAGAGGAGTCGATTTGTGAGAGATGATTCAAAGAATGAAGAAGTTTCAGAGAAAGATGTACAAAAAAAGAAGCAGAATCAAAAACGAGCGTGGGTGAGCAGAGCAGGAAAGACTGTGGTGTCGAGCTTTTCGACCAGACTTGGGTTGTTCAAGTTGAGAAGCGCGTGTGGTGCTGAAGGTCAAGAGAGAAGCTGAACCACTCCTGACAACAATCTCACAGACAAACGAAGGCGTCCAAGCACACTCGGAGAAGGAAAGCAACACCGATACTGCTTCAAGAATTGCGGTGCAGACCACGAAAACGAAAAGACGACTAGACGACCGCAAGCCACGTTGGCGACAGCAAGAGTGTATATGACAGAGATTGGCTTGGACCCACAAAGGAGAGTTAACCGCAGCTGACACATACTTGTTTGTGCTTGCAAGCCGCTCCCCTTGCACCAACCCGGAGAGGCCCCATGTCCAGATTGAGCAGCGTAGTATTTGAAAGTGTGACATATTGCGTACGAAAAACACGCTTTTCCATCGAGTTGTCGAGTCGCTTCAGCTGGCTTGATGGAGGACAAACATTGGACGATAACGGTGTAAACTCTAGATTGAGTAGCTTTGATTCGTCTGTGGCACAGGATATGTGACAAATCCCCGATTATGCGTCTGTCTTCCCGGGGCGGATGGCAGATGAGCTCACCTCACCACCATCATCGGTGGTTCAGCATTTTCGATTGATACTGACAGGAGAGATTCTACCCGCATCCTGAAGGCGCGCATCACACAGCAACACACACACTGCACTTTACAGTCCACGCACCGCACACCACGCCTTACACGCGACACACACATCCCATGAGCGCCCGCGCACAATGGCAATGGCAGGAAGTCAGCATTAAAGACACGAAATGAAAGCCAAGCCAAGGCAAGGCAAGGCAGATGTTTGTTTTAGAGTTTCCCTCCTGATCCCTGATCTACACAGCAGCAGTCCACCGTTTTGCAAAAACCTTCCGTGCCGTCTTGCCCTGCCTTGCCCTGCTTTTCCCGCTTTTCCTGTTCCGCTTTCTTTCCGATCACGTCGTCGTCGGAAGATTCGCCGTCACGTCACGTTCAGATACTGTGGACGGATACATACTGTAGACGCGATTGTTTTGATGCAGGATTGGAGGAGGTGCCTGGCGCGAGACCTGTGCAGCAGGACCTGGGGGCGAGATGGTGAGATGGCGACGGCTGGGCGAGGCTGTCTAGGTTTCTATGACGTCTTGTTGTCGTTGAATAAAGGAGACCGGATGAGACAAGCCTTATAGGGATTGGGCATACAGTATTATCATTGCATCGTGAAACATCGTTGATTACTGCCGTATCGTCGTTGTGATCGTGAAGATCATGCTTCGTATGGCGCATTGGACAGCTCCCTCAACAATACCATCTACAAGGATATCATCTCTCCTGGACATCGCCATCTCTCATTTCGCAATTCCATCTCACCCATCATCATTTCTTCTTCCCCTTCGTCTTATCCACCACCTCAATCCACCGCTTATCTACCCCCCTCTTCTCCAGCGCCTTGACCACCGCATCCCTCTGCGGGCCCTGCACCATAACCTCCATCCTATCTTTCCCGCCAGCCCTCCATGCCTCTACACTCGTGCTGCCCGCACAACTCTTCCTCAGCTCATCCGCCAGCGGCTGCGCACGTATGCCATACTCCTCGAATCCATGCACCCTCGTCGCCGTCTTATTCCCACCGCGTGTTTCCATAATGATTTCAATCTTGGGCGCCGCGCCGGAGCGCGGCTTGTTCGTTGTGAGGTCTTCCCCATCGCGGAGAATGGCGTGGTAAGGTGAGCAGGCGGAGATGAAGCGGTCGTTGAGTGCGTCACGGGGCAGGGAGCCACGGGCGAGGATTTCGTTGTCGATGCCCGAGGAGCTGGAGGCGAAGAGGGAGGATGCCAGGGCGGGATCGAGGTTGATGTTGCGTTTGTTGGTGGAGGAGACGAGGTGTTGCGATTCGAGGTAGGTTGTGACGAGGGTGCGTAGCTCGGTGGATGTGTAGAATGTTCTTGTGCTAGATGTGTGTTAGCGGGTGATATTGGACTGTGTGTAATGTCATGAGCATACCTGGCATTGCTGGCTTTGAGGATGTCCGCGAGCTTGTCGTGTGGTTTGTATAGATCGACCTTCTTCAACTTTTGGCCAATCGAGTCATCTACTCCTGCACTCTCTGTTCCATTGCTATTGCTATTCGACTTTTCCGTACTCGTCTGCTTCTTCGGTAGTCTGTATGGCTGAAAGTCTCTGATAGAGGTATCCTCGAAATCGATATCCAGGATATCAACTTCATTGCCAGGCCTGTCCTTTGTAAGGACTAACTTCTGCTTGTCTAAAGACTTGATGAACTTTCTAGCGTTCTTATAACTTGTTTTCTTGATGACGAGGGACTCTGCTTGTTGAGGTGTGAATATTGGTAGAAACGGAAGCACAAGAGTAGACATGACCACGGATTGTGTGAGTGGAAATGTTAGGCCGTGCTTAGGGAGGTCTGGCTGGGAGGTGTAGTGATGATGCACGCCATAACAAAATGCTTCGTGGAAAGCCATATCAATGTCTATCCATCGTTAATACTCATTATCCGATCGATTCATGACTCCTTACCATTCGTCGACATCTCCTCCTCCGGCATGTCGACCACTTCTGCAAGGTCTTCCTTACTAGATAAGCTTCTCTTCGACGACTGGTCTTCAAGCGAAACTCCTCCATCCACATCTTCGTGGTCCGGGTCGTCCTCAAGACTTAGATCCTGCATCCCTCCTGCTAGCCAGCCATCCAAGCTTTTCGGTGCAGCTGAACCAGACTTTCCCGAGGTACTCCACTCCCATAGCTCATCGCCCGACCAGTGTATACTCTTTACTGCATGACCTTTTGCTCCTATTGTCGTCTTCAATGCGCTTATGTCAATCTCACAAATGCCCACTGCTATGGGAACGCTGGGATTGTCCAGATCCGCCACTGCGGCGACTGCTCCTTTCGTAGCGCCTGCGGGGAATGGAGGGCCATATAGTCCAGGTGTCATGAGGTCTGCGCCGCCATGCATCTTCTGTATCACAACTGCTGGTGTATGCAGTAGAGGTACTATTCCTGGACAGTGCCATAACGTGTAACATGTTGGATATATCGTGTCATCTATGCTGAACCACAGTACTCGTTGCTCCCCAGCTTCATGGCTCCCAATATACACAGTCCCGTTCACTTGTGTAAGACTTGGTCCGCTCGTGGTTGTGAACTTCGCCGACAGAGCACTATCCGGTAGTAATGAATTCCTCAAAGCTGTCCTGGCTTCCGTTGCTGCAGCCTTTGCTTCTGGAGTGTCATCATCTGCTTGCTTCGGCTCGAGCTTGTAATCTGCAATAATTCTGTCTGCTGTTCTTCGCCGGTCTGAGGATCGTAGGGGACTCAGTGTCTTGATCTGTGGCTTTTTCTTGAACATGCTCTACGTATATGTTGTGATGCGTGAGTATGATAATTGTAAACAGTTTGCAGGCTATGATACTATCACAGACGTAGCTATAGCTGTAGAAGAATGCTGTCTTGGCGATGTGACTCTACTAATCTTATCTGTGCCTCGGTTGAAGAGAGCAGTTGCGATGAGGTGAGACAGCACCTCCTCTCAGCTCTCATCTCATCTCACAATGGGACAAGACACAACCGCCGTGCCAATGGCAAAGTCACCTGCACCATCGTCGAAGTGGTTCAATCTATATGGCGACTTCATCTCAAAAAATGCCAGCGCTGTGTCGCAGATTGAGTCTGGTCTCCGCTCGCTGACCTACATCATACCTGGTACATCATGCTAAACTCTGTCGGCAGCTCCCATGACTGACACGATCTGTAGGACGCTATCGAGAATCAGATCTTGCATCTGAAGCTGGTCTGTCTTCCTATACACCCCAGTCTCATCTCAAAGCTCACCTTCTACAGTACACAGCGGTGTTCAAGTCCTATCTCTCTACCATGACCGCCTTCTTAGCAGCGCATCATCCAAGCTCCCGACGGCACCAAAATCACGACCTACACCACATACCCGCTACACCAAGTTCTGGACACAGCGGTCACCAATCTACAGTCGCCTCGCAACGGTCCTCCAAGTTGTACAATATACCGAGCTTCTATGGGAAATGGCCGCAAAGCGCAAAGGCGAGCGCGTTCGCTGGAGTGTGGTCGTGCTGCTCGAAGCAATCAAAGCACTATGTAGACTTCTACTTCTTCGACTTACGAACTCCCGCCCACTAGTATCACCACCACTACCTGCTCGCGAGGATCAAAGCATGCTAGAAGAGTCAGCACAACTCGACGCCGAACATGACCAGCACCTTCACACCGACGAAAAGGCTACATGGTCCATGCCGCGCACCGGTTGCTCTCTTCCTCCCCTCCCAGCTACCTCCGACATATCCTCGTACCTCCTCTCCCGCGTCCTCACCGCCGACGAAGTCAAGCCCGCAAAAGCACTGCTGCCTCGAATCTCCGGCAAAGGTGAGATCGCAGAGTGGCTATACATCCTGCGTCCTGTTATATATGCCGTGGCGATGGCTCGATGCAGCCAAGACAAGCGGAATTGGCGTCCTTGGCTGTTGGGCTTTGGCATTGAGTTTGGAGCACGTCAGTTGGCGAAGCAGGATGCTTCGGAGAGAGCTGCAAGTGGCCGCGGCGGGTTAACGACGTTGGAGCGGGAGGAGCTTGCGAGGAGGGGTTGGGGAATGGCGTGGTGGGCTATGCGTGGGGCGTTTTATGAGAATGTCACAAAGTGAGTGCCGCGTTGAAATACGTAACGTAAATTTCAGTACTGACATGCTGGACAGGAGCTGGGTGCATGGCATAACGGGGAAGATGCGTGGCAAGCTACTGCTGGACATGCTGGGCACGATCATCGAAGACTACGAGTTCCTATGGGATCAGTACTACTTCCCAACAGCAACGATGTGATTGTGGCAGTGAGGAACCGACAGTCACAATCGCCTTGCTATCGCGCTTTCGGTGGCGTCAGAATCTATGAGCATAAGATGATCGAAGGATCTCGATCGGCACTCCCCAGGCTGAAATCTTTATATATTCACCACCACAGGCACGATCCAACGTCCAACCCCTTTGGTCTCCCTCTCCTCCAGCCCCTCGACTCGCCACCGAAGAGCGGCCTTCCCTCCATTACCACCATCAGCTCCAGCACTTTCGATCCTCCTCAATACGAGCTCAGCAGCAATACACGCTCGCATATTTGCTTGGATCTCTTTCCTCCACGCCTGGTCGCAGCCCAACGATCCGAGTGCGGCACTGCAATGATAATCGGACGCTGAGGTTGAGGATGAAGGCTGAGAGTGGAGGAGCGACTTGTAAGATGTCCGTGCAGATGCGAAAGAGGTACGAGCTTGTATGAGGAGGGTTTGTCTCTTAGCCATGAGAGCTGAGGGCGCTAATGTTGCTGCTGCACTTCCTCCTGCTATAGTACTCGACATGGGTGAAGGCGCAGGCGCATATCGAAGGCTCAGGAACGGCTTCATACGCAACTCCGTCTGTAGCGAGGCGCGAATGTAGGGACTCTGCGAGTGGGCCGTTGCAGGTACATGACCTTTCTGTTGATCGTCGAGTAGGGTATACAGGCTTGCCAGGCCCTCTGCAAAGCTCTGTTCGGCACGAAGGACAAGGACGCGAAGTTCGTGAATCTGAATTCGTGACTCGAGGCGACGGGCGCGAGGCCGTGGAAGGGAAGTGTTGAGGCTGCGGAGGAAGGTTGTGTGTGTTGTGAGAGATGTGAGGTGGGTGAGCGTTGTGGTGGAGAGGTAACTTGGTTGTACGGAGTGTTAGCATGTATGTGGCTGGAGGACTTCCTCAAGGAGTAAGGGGGGTCAACATACGAGTACATGGAGCTCAACTCGTGCGGCAGGTAGAGATCTTGGGAGAATCCTAATGAAATTACCCAGGCTAACATTTGGTATTCGAGATGTCGGGCAAGCTGGAACATTGAGTTGTGGATGAGAGATGCAATTGCTGATGACTTGATGTCGCCTGGAGTAGCCAGAACCAAAGGATTCATCTTCGAGTTGAAGAATGGTTCTGTTGCAAGACCGTGCCGTGTTTGTATCTGTGTTTGTATATCAGCCTTGATACATTGCTGCTTTTTTTTTCAAGAAACGAAGAAAGCTCACTCTACTACACCAAGTATCCACATCCTCCAGTGCATTAACAAGACACCTCCTAATCCTGCACGGATTCTGACACAAGCTTCTCAGCACACCCTCCATTACCGGCGCTCCTTCACTCAGAAAAGTGTCAACATCCTTGGCAAGCTCGTAGCGCCAGTCATCAGGGATCTCAATCTGCCACCAGGACTCTGACAGTGCAGCGTCTTCGGGAAGAAGCTCGCGCAGGGCGTCGATAAGGAGTGCTTGCATGTTGCCGCCTGGGACGTTGGCTAGGCGTCCGTCTGCTAAGAGGAGCGCTTGGAGGAGTGCGCGGGAGAGGGCGGAAGGTTGGCTGGGACGATTACAGAAGGCGAGGCTTGTTGTCTGGCAGGAACAGGATTAGTCTAGTCTTGGTGTGACCCGAATGGAAGACGACGTACCATAAGATTCGCGAGCGGAAAATTAGCATCATCCGTCCAGATCTTGCCCAAACGTAGAACTTCTTCCAAATCTACGTACAACGCTTTGAGCTGTTGACATGCTTCCTCGAACCTGACGTCAATGATTGGTCGTGGTGGCTGAGTGCTTGCGAGTCGTCTTTGCAGCTTTGCACTGAATGCTTCTGGGATCGGTGTCGCTAAGGGGTGTGTGCTGAGTAGATCTGTGACTTGTTGTGTCAAGCGGGACCAGTCCTTTGGTGCGTACAGAATACTTTGATTTGGCAGGAACGTCAGAATCAAGCTTTTCCTCATCTGTAGGCGTGTGATGAATGCAGCTTGCACATCGCGGTCCAGAGTCGTCTCGGATTGCAGGTATTCTATAGCTTGATCGAGCAACTTGATACAAGCATCATCGTCGATATCGACCAGAAGCTTCCGGTTGAACGTGTTTGTGTTGAAGTCCTCTTCTTCATAGTATTGCTGTCCCACGATCGTTTCGACGACAATATCGCAGCATTTGATCACACCTATACAATAAGCTCTGAGGACGCCCTCCACGAACACATCGGGCTCATTGTCCGGACCGGATGCGGAATCGCGGAATGTAGGTATAGTTTGAGGTGGTCTGGATTGAGATAGCAAGTGATCGATGTGGTGGGATGTGAAGATGTTTTGTGCTAAAGGATAGCCTTGATGCCAGGACATTTCGTAGCATAGAAGTTGGTCCATGATGGCAAGGACCTCGACGGGCAGGAGAGAACGACTGATGGTGAAAGTGTCGTCGAGTGTTTCTCCTAGGGCGAGCATACCGCTGTCCATCTTTGGATCCATGATCTCCAAAGACTGGACAGACTCGAAGAGACTGAAGGAGTCATCTTTGACCAGTTGCCCAATCTCCAGAACTGTATAGTGTTAGCATAGAGCCGTATCGAGTGACCTAGTGCAGGAATCTCATGTATACAACCTTTTGCAGCATCCGTGAATTCAGCAGTTATGTCACGAGCGTGGTGGTGTTTTCGTATGACATGCCGAAACGGATCGTCCTTCGCATCATTGCCGTCAACACGTAAGCCAGCAAACTCTGTAAGCAGGGATCATCAGCTCAGCACATTGATATCTCCAGATAACGTACTATGGGCGACGTTGCCATCTCCGGTCGTCGAGCTCATCGCTGCGGAACTTTTTTCGGACGTGTTGTTACAACTTCATAAGGCGAATGTAATCATGTCATGTCATTACTTATCATCACAGACGGCGTCACGTTACGTCAAGGTGTGATGTAGACAAAATAGATGAAGGTTTTCAGATGGATATTGATTGGGATTGTTGCACTTTTGAGATGCGGAGCCCGACCCAAGTCCAGCGGCTTCTCAGAACGAACACATCTATACAGAAAAGCGTCGCTATACCCTCCATTGTCCTCCTTCACCTAGTCTTTCTTGCTACATCACTCTCCAAGACTCTCTACGATGATCCAGCACCTTCATGTACAGCAGCGTCGTTGGCCTGAGCCACGCTCTTCATCTCGCCCTGCTTGCCGTTCTGTATTCCACCCTTGTTAGCTCCAATGCGTCTTGTGCCCATTTTTCCGCTGTTCCAACTGACCTGCCACTTTGCAAATCTCAAGTCCATCTCTCCGCGGCGCTCAGCAGCCAATCTCTTGTCTTCCTTCAGGGACCGACGCACGACACGGGCAGCGATTGCGAGGTAACGGTTGTAGCTGTTTCATTTGTCAGCCGGACCCAGCTGGACTTCGTAAGAGTTGCGGCGTACGAGATGCCAGCGGCCTTCCATGCGAATGCCATTGTGATTGAGTAGGAGGGTTGAAGCTTGTAGTTGGTGGCTGATTCGTGCTGGAGGCTTCAATGTTCTCGTCAATGCGATTGAGCTCCAGATTCCCTTACACGTGATCACATTAAAAAGTGCCGAGCACGTGGAAATGCGTCAAAGTGTGTGTGCTCAGAATACCATAGTCTTTTCTACTGTTTCTTCACTTCTCGACGCTTCTTCGCGTCTCTTCTCTGTCTTCCGACCAGAGACACATGCTGCGGTCGCGGTAGCCTTGCTGGTTCTGGAGAAGTGAGATCTCTAGAACCGTTACTATCACTTTGAAAACATGTCGAAAGTACTTGGAGTCCTTCTTCGCCGGGCCTGGCGCATAAGGGAACCATACTGATCACTATCACAGAACCTCGCCGAGCTCTGCGCGCTCATTATAGATGCCACCTACGGAGAACTACCTGCTGTAAGAGACTCCTTGCAGAAGATCAAGACGACTCAGCAGCACATCCTCAGTGGAAACTAACAAGACCAGCGCATATTCACCACACTCCTAGCCTACGGTCGCACACCCATAGCCGACCTCACTCGTAACTGCCAACTTCCTCCAAAACACATCCGACATGGCCTTGTCGTGCTCATCCAGCAAGGTCTCACCTTGTATCACACTTCTCCCGATGATGGTATCACATATTACGAAGCCAATGTCCGAAATGCATATAATCTTGTACGAGCTGGGAAACATGAGCAAATGGTACACGATCTTAGTGGGTTGATTGGTAAAGATGCTGCGAATCTGATGTCAACTTTACACTATTATGGACATGCGGGTGGGAAGGAGATTCTCGATGATCAGGATGCGGAGAGTATTGAAAAGGGTATTGAAGAGGAGGAGAAGCTGGAGAGGAAGGAAGCATTGCCAAATGGTAACACAGATATGGTGGACGGAATCAGTGATCAGGAGGAGTGCGGCACAAAACCAATGGTGAATGGAGAACACAAGAGCAATGGAAGGCCTTACTTCGCACCACGACGAGAGGATGCTGCCGTCAGTTTGTTCACGGATGAATTCGCTGTCAGGGTCCGGGATGAAGATTTGATGCCTCAGGCTGACTTTCATGCGCTTGTCGCAAGGACTGTGACGCAGGAGACGTTTGGTGGTGAAGTCAAGGGTACCAAGGCAACCAAGGAATTCAACTTGACCATGGCTGTAAGGAAAGTCGACTGGATGGACAACAATCGGGCAACAAGAGGACTACTGCGGGAATCACAAGCGAACGGGGTGACGAAACGGAGTCGGGATGGCAGTGAGGAAGTTCAAGCACAAGCTGGTCAGTCCAGTAAACGACGGAAAACAAATGGCGGTGAGACTGTGTCTGTGATCTTGCAGAATGCAGAGAATAGTAATGATGCAAATGATAAAGAAGAAACTCCTCCGGTAAGTCATCGCTTTGCTGGGTTAGCCTTGCTGTTGCGCACAATACTGAACGCAGCCCTTTCAGTCATGGAACGCATTTCGCATCAACTTTGAGAAAATGCAAGTCTCGCAACGCAGCATGTACCTTCATGACTTGGCCGTGCGCCGCTTTGGCGTTGATACAGCTTCGGTATATCTTAAGACATTACGATGCCTAGAACGTCGAATACCACGTTGCCATGATGAATATCCAGAGGAGGATGAAGATAATGACGATGGGGACGAAACTAATATGGATGACAAGAAAGATGAAAGAGAGTTCAGAGTTTCAGCCTATCAGGTTGCCGAGTCGTGGGGTGACTATGACTATCGACCAAAGGCGGTGGATACTGGAACGAAAAAGACAAAACCCGAGCAAGCAGATGATGAAGATATGACTCTTCATCTCAGTGATGACGACGAGGAGCCTTCGTATGCTCAAAAGAAGAAGAGCTCAAATAAGGAGACTCTATTGCTCACTGGCAAAATTGAGCAGCATCTCCAAATCCTATGCGAATCCTCGCCACCATTTCTCAAAGCCATGGGTGACAACAACTACGGCTGTGATTATCAAGTCATGGCAAGACATCTTATGCAATTCGAGCTTGACAACCTCATCTCCGCACGATTCGGCGCTACAGCGAAACGTATCGCTCGGATTCTGTACGAGAAGGGTAAGCTCGACGAAAAGCAGCTTGGCGCGCTGGGTATGATGCGGCAGAAAGACTTGCGCGGCAAACTTACCGCTATGCAAGAAGCTGGATATGTTGACACCCAGGAGATTCCTCGAGACAACAGTCGACAGCCGAGCAGGACAATCTATCTCTGGTTCTACGATCAAGACCGTATGCGCAAGCTCGTGCTGAACGATATCTACAAAGCCATGTCGAGGCTGTTGCAGCGCATAAAAGTTGAGCGGGACAAGATGCACACCGTGATTGAGAAAGCCGAAAGACTGGATGTAAGGGGGCATGAAGACAAATATCTCACCAATGTGGAGAGGGAAGCGCTGTGGGCGTGGCGGGAATGCGAGGAGAAACTCCTGGTACAGTTGAGCAGGCAGGACGATCTTGTGGCGTTGTTGAGGGATTTCTTACCTTTGAAGTGACTATGGTGCGTTGCTTTCTTGCATCAGGTCGGCTTCGG
>Ga0058698_10001057_pt1 | contig 13124 bp, 8 predicted proteins | sample AgamicAsSfe_FD_67288 | JGI IMG/M metagenome (GOLD analysis project Ga0058698, IMG submission 67288) | Agave microbial communities from Guanajuato, Mexico - As.Sf.e | ecosystem: Host-associated > Plants > Phyllosphere > Phylloplane/Leaf | place: Guanajuato, Mexico | collected 2012-05-30
ACTCTATAGGTAGACTAGGACTCTATAGATAGACTAGGACTCTATAGGTAGACTAGGACTCTATAGGTAGACTAGGACTCTATACCTTTCTCTATAGATCCCGATGAGAATTCCTTGCTCTTTACCTAACTTAGTTAATATAAACGCTGAACCTCTATATATATATTATTCTCCCGTAATATATAGTATATACTATACGCTTAAAAGCACTAGCTTACTCTATATTGTTCCATGCATGATCCTTTAGTTAACGTCTATAGTTCAATATCTTGATACGTACTTTCAGCGTTTGAGGTTAAAAAGGTTTGACGAGCTAGCATTCACAACAAAAAACGGCGCAGCGGTAAGTAGAGTTAGGTTAGTTTCTTCCTTTATTTATATTAGTTTTGATAAGATGCTATCTATTTGAATGTTAACACTATAGAAAGAAGTTAGCGTTCATCTGTGCGCTTCGTTGTTGACTTGGCTGCGATGACAAGACGTCGTCTTTGGCCAGCACGTCACGATGATCTAGCGACGCAACCTGATCTTTAGCGTGCGCCATTCGCTTCGCAGAGCCGTGCGCCTCAGAGTCATCCTTTACGGTCACATCTGGGATCTCGGTATGAAAGTTCTCATCCATCACCGGGTCTGTGTTGGTGCTGAGCACTTGTTCGTCAACCTCAACATCGATGTCGAGTGGGACACTGGTACTCGCGTCACTGCCTGACTGCTCGACATCATGCTCTTCTGCATTGTCATTCATAGGCACTTCAACATAAGACGAAATACCATCGACGCCAGCCTCGGTACTCTCTGCGGTTGTCTCATTCTCCCGCGCTAGCATCTGCTGGATGGCTTGTTCTCGCCTCTTGCGCTGCTTGTCAAAGTCAAATGCCAATCTCTGCAGTGTGTCTTCAATGCGGTGTTCCACAAGCGACTTGACATGAGCAGCCAGCTCGCGGTTGATGAACACTCCCATGAAGCGATAGCTGAGCCACATCCATATGATGACAGCTTTGTGCAAAGTCTCAAGCTTGCTGAGATACTTGCGACTTGCCGTATAATTTTCACCGAGGAGTTCAAAGTCTAGCTCCGGCACGTCCGTGATCTGGACACCGCGGTTTGCTGCCACAAGGCGAGCATAAGCACGAGCAAGAGCGGGTTCTCCAGCTTTGCGACATTCGATTGGTGATGACACGATGATCAATCTGTCGGAAGTAGTGAGGTCTTCCACAGTATGGATGGCGTCTGCAATGGAGATCGCCGAGCGGAAATCGCAAAGATGGAATCGGGTACTGGTCCGCGAAATCTCATGTAAGTGGATCAGGAGATATGCAAACGGTGTGTTTTGTGGATACAATCTCGCAAAACGCTCGATGATGTATGCCGGAGGTTGAATTCCAGCAGAGACCAGAGGCTCCGGTTCGGAGGCCATAGCTCGCTCGATGATTGGAAAATCAATCTTGTCCAAGGTTGTTACCAAACCAACAGTTGGCTCTACTAGAACTTCGACAGCATCCGACGCAGCGGTGATATCAAGATTGGATTCTTGATCTTTCTTGATAGCTTGACTGGCAGTACGATAACGCCCTGCTCTGCCTGCAATCTGCTTGGCCTCGGCAACGCTCAGAGGCTCATACGTTGAGCCGTTGAAGCGGTGAGCGGTATGGAAGATGAGGCGCTTGATACTCAGATTGAGACCCATGCCAATCGCATTGCTGGCCACCAAGATGTCGTAGCCACTGTCAGGATCATTGAACAGCTGTGCTTGCTGTGCTCTTGTCTCGGGGGGTAGAGAACCATATATGACAGCCACTTTGCACTTCAGCTTTTTCTCGATTATCTGTCGCAGACCATGAATTTCCATGATTGAGAATGCGACAATGCAGTCGCCCTTTTGTAATTCTCTTAAGTTCCCATCCAAGCTCTTGTCCATCATCTTCAAGGGGCTCAGACGCTCGTAGTGATGAACATGGAGTTCATCTCCGGTCAATGCTGCCAATGCTCTGATGATCGGTACGGATCGTGCTTCACCGCACATATGAACTTCTCGTGCTTTGACACCAAGAACCGCTTGTGTCCAGGCCCATCCACGATCTTCGGATCCAATCATTTGGATCTCGTCGATCACGGCGACATCTATCTTCGGATTTAGAGGTATCATCTCCACAGTGCAAGCGGACATTGTTGCTGCCTCTGCCTCTGCCTCCGCAGCCCTGCGATCGTCACCAGTCACCAGGTTACAGGCCTTGCCGGCTGCATTGAGACGTGTGTAGACCTCATGCGCGAGAAGACGTAACGGACCAGCGTATAGGCCCGAGTCTGCCTGTTCCAGTCGCTTGAGAGCATGATACGTCTTGCCAGAATTTGTCGGGCCAACGTGTAGGTGCATTTCCCTGAATCTTGCGCGTGTGCCAGGATACCAGTCCGAAGGAAACCTCAAATTCGCCAGACTCTGCTGTTCTTCCATATCACGTTTGCTGAATCCGGGGGCAATGAGGTGTCCGTAGAATGCATATTTGACCTCTAGCTGAAATCCGGGCTCATCGGCCACTCCAAAAATCGATTTCAGTCTTGCGTAGTGCTGGTGTGACTTTGAGTCCTCAGCCACGGCTTGAAGTAATTTGTATTTGAATACGCCGAGCTCCGCTTCCAGCTTGGTTGCCTCGAGCTGTAAATGCTTGAATGTCACATCACTTCGATAGTCGTTTTCCAGTTCGTCCAAAGCTTGATTCACACTTTCAGCGAAGTCCCTCCTCTTGCGCGGTCCTGACCTTTCAGGTCCTCCTCTTGACCTCGGGGAGGATTCTCTCAGAGGATTGTAGTCGCTCCTGCTCCGGTCTGACCCACTTGGTCTTCTGAATGCTTCGACGCTGGGATTGAAAGTGAAGTGCGCCTTATTGCTAAAGCTTTGATCCTCCAGATACTGCATGCGTGCATGAGGGGACGTGCGGCGCTCCCAGAGGATGTCTTCATCGTCCAAGCGGTGTCGCCTTCTGTTGGATCCTTGACTGGAGTGGCGATCGCTGATATCGTCGTTCTGACCGCGCATGTGCTGGAAGCGATCTGGTCGCACTACCGGTCCCCTGGGGCGTGATCGAGTGGAATCATATGGGCGAGGATGTTGCAGAGAGCTGTGCGATGCACTCGAGAAGTCCGCGCTCGATCGATAGGCGCAGAAGGTGCACGCCCTCGGCCTTCTGAGAACATTTTGCATTCCAGAAGGCAGAAGATGCGAAGGATACTCACTTACGAAACTCCACCGCCGCTCAGGAAGACGCACTTTATCAAAAGGTAGTGCACTGAAGGAGGAGGCAACGGGAGATGTGAGCATGGATTTGTGACATATTTCTCGAATGACGGCACTCTTCACGGCGCAACTCCGGGGCGACAACAACAATCAGACGGGAGCAAGAGCATCCCCGCCGTCATGCAATTGTCCACGACTTCCAGCTCAGGTCATTCAGCTCACGGACGAAGGCACCGACGTGCGGCCTCACAGAAGGATCGAAGTGACGCTCGGCGATGAAGGGATCCCTCAAAGGCAGCACATGAAGACACGAATGGAAGCCGCAAGCTACGCAATACCACCACAGATCCTATACCACCCGCACAGCTATCACAATGGGTGTCTCAATGTTTGACGTGCAGCACGATGGTATGGTCGCCGGGCTCACGATATGCGCCTCGTCTCGTCCGGGTTCCTCTACTGCAATCATCTGACCTTTCTTAGCTGTACTGAAGGCAATTCGAGATGCGGGACGTGGCCAGGTACGGCTCCAGCCATGTCTGTTCTGGCAGAGTGCTCTGCTAACACGGTGTCAAGTGGAAAGTCCTTGTTCTCGACGAAAAGAGCTCGAAGCTCATCTACAACGTGGTCAAAGAGGACGAGATCCTGGATCAGCGCATCACAAGTACGACACAAGAATCACATCCCATGGACTTGGCCTAGCGTCTAACATTGACCCAGACATCGAACAGATAGAGCACAGGCGAGCCATTAATGCCGATGTGGAAGCCATATACTTCTTGTCGCCAGAACCGCACATTGTCGATTGTCTGCTGGCCGACCTCGAAAGAAAACGATACCAAGGAGCATGCCTCTTATGGACATCTCGTCAGTGAAGCAAGTTGTGCAATAGAGATTGAGAGAGAAGCTGACGCCGACGACAGTCCTCGAGCCTCATCTGCGTGCGCGAATCGACAAAGCAGGTGCTGCCAAAGCGCAAATACGATCGTTTAACACACTCGACATCAGCTACTATCCTCGCGAATCCAACGTTGTCACCTTCCGAGATCCTTGGAGCTTCCCTGTCCTTTTTCATCCTCGCTGCAATCACCTCGTCAAGGATCATCTAACACAGCTAGCACAAAATGTAGGTATCATCTTGCAAGCGCATGCCACCTTACTAATTGTTTCTTGCCTAGATTGTAGCAGTATGTGTATCTCTTGGAGAATATCCCACGATACGGTTCTATAAGCCTCCTACCACGAATCATGAGGCCGCTGTGCTCTGTGCTCATCTTGCCAGATTCGTGCAAGAACAAATCGACATGTATGCGACATACCACAACGACTTTCCACCTCCTTCTTCCCGCCCTCGTGGCACGCTGTACATCTTGGATAGGACAATGGACTTGGTGGCTCCACTTGTGCATGAGTTTACCTATCAAGCCATGATTCACGACCTTTTGCCGATAAAAGAAGAGGATAATGTGACGTATAGAGTGACTATAAATGAAGGTGAAAGCAACGCAGAGACGAAAGAGGTAGCCATTACTGAGAAGGACAAGCTATGGCTTGCAAATCGACATAGACATATGAAGGATACCATCGAGAAGCTCATGGGGGAATTTCAGAAGTTTTTGGACGCCAATCCGCACTTTGCGAGCAAGAACGCCAGCAACGCGACTAATCTTAACGCTATCAAGGATATGATGGCGGGTCTACCACAGTTTCAAGAGATGAAAGAGGCATATTCCCTGCACCTCACAATGTCGCAGGATGCTATGAATGTCTTTCAAAAGCGGAGATTGCCAGATATTGCATCACTAGAGCAGGTATGTGGTTGCATTTCTCTGCCACAATATACGCAGCTCTGTAGCTAATCGCAGGTCAGGTCCTTGCCACGGGATTGGATGAGGAATACAAAAGACCAAAGAATACTACAGACCAGCTAGTGCGAATACTGGACGAGGACGAAATTGTCATGCCTGATCGTCTCAGACTCCTCTTACTTTATGTACTATTTCGAGACGGCATCATCCCTGCAGACACCGCAAAGCTACAAGCACATGCAAGACTCGAGGCACAAGATGGAGATGTGCTTCGAAATTTGGGTTTATTGGGAGCAAGGATAGCTCGACCTCTGAAAGACACTACTCCAGTGAAGCAACCACTGTTTGCACGGGCTGCTCCCGGTCGGCCCACGAATCCAGAGGAAGATTACTCGTTGTCCAGATATCAACCCGCTCTAAAGTCACTTCTGGAAGCTCATTCTCGTGGAACATTGGACCAAGATGCATTCCCTTACACCAAGCCCCAACTCGAGCCTTCGGATCCGCCTGCTTCAGAGTCCGCGCAGAGTTCACTCCGTAGTGCAAAGCCAACATGGGCAAAAACTCGCGGAATGAATGTCAACGAGCCGACACAACGCGTCCTTGTCTTCATGGCTGGTGGCGCGACGTATTCTGAGTCCAGGTCGTGTTATGAAGCCGCAAAAGAGCTCAACAAGGACGTCTATCTGCTCACATCGCATATGTTAACACCTGGTCTGTTCCTGCGCCAAGTCGGAGAGTTGAGTGTTGACAAGCGACATCTTGGCATCCCTGCTGAGCAGCCGAAGATGCAGGCGCCGGCTCATCTGTTCGAGCCTGAGCCAGAAGTTGCTGCTCGGCAGGCCGCATCTAAACAGTCACAACCTGGACTACAACACCAAGCTCAGCGACACCTAGCTCCGACCGCAAACCCTCCAAGTGCGCAAATGGCAGGCATGCAGATTGGAGATGATGCTCGACCGTCTACAAGCAGATCGATAGCATCGACAGCACCTTCAGCAAAATCGAATTTCGAAAAGTCCGGAAAGGATGGCGAGAAGAAAAAGAAGCTGTTTTCCTTTTCATCCAAAAAGTGATCTAAGACGTAGCGCGGACAGCTAGGCGTCCTGCAACACCGAATCACATGCGCTCTTGTTCTGAATACCTGAGGTGACGCGAACTGTTTGCATTCCTTGCAATTTTAGCAACAAACGTTCCAATGAATGTGCCTACTTGTATGTAACGCTACCTTCTTGCTTTCGTGGACATACGCGAGTCTATCTCTTATACACAATGTCATTTTTACGACTATGCGGTGTAGCAGCATGCCTGTGGTTTACCGTCATTGCCAATGAGCATGGGCACTTGCATTCTCCTCTGCATTCCCGTGCGCTCTCTGGTGTACCAGACGGCTCCTTCGTGGTAGAACGACAAAGAAACGGCAATCACATTCGCAATGGTGCCATGGCGAAAGGCAAGGTCATGCGCAAGTACAGCAAATCGGAGACTGCCGGCTCTTACTTCCATGACATCGGTCAGAAGCAAATGCGACGCCTTGCGAAAAGACAACAAGACCAGACTGGCGAAGTGCAGGCCACGCCAGAGGAGTACTATTCTGAATATCTTGTGCCTATCAGCATTGGTGGTCAGACGCTGATGATTGACATGGGTAAGCCACGAAGGGGATGTCGGGATCAGGAAGTACGGTCCTAATACAGATTGGGCATGCAGATACTGGTTCTGCAGACTTCTGGATCTTCAGCACATATCTTCAAGGCGAGAATGGTGCCAGCAATCATACCCTGTACGATCCGACCAAGTCCGATAACTTCAAATCCGCACCTGGCGAGACTTTCAACATCACATATGGCGATGGTAGCGGCGCCAGAGGTATTGTCGGCTACGACAAAGTGTTAGTTGGCGCCGCCACTGTCACGTCGCAGGCCATCGAGATGGCAACAGCAGTAACATCGAATTTCATTTCCGACACGGACAATGATGGTATCATGGGTCTTGCATTCAGCTATATCAACAATGGTAAGTCTTTCCATTGCCTCTTGGACATCGTAGTCATGTTCTCCTTTTGCACCTCTCTGATACAGCCATAGTCTCACCAAATCAAACACTCACTGTCTTCGACAATCTCCTGCCCACCCTCAGCCTTCCAGTTTTCTCAGTCCAGGCACGCGAAGATAACTCTGGCTACTTCGCGTTTGGGGAGGTCCCTTCGGCGGGCTACGCCGGTGACCTGCATCTCCTGCCAATCGTCCCTCAGGAAGGCTACTGGGCCTTCATCTCTCCCATCTTCACTGTCAGTGGGGCTTTAAATTACAATCTAGGCGCGAGTATCGCGGTTGCCGACACGGGTACTAGTCTGCTCGTTGTCGACGACAATGTGGCGCAAGCCTACTACGCCAACGTCGATGGCAGCTACTACGACGAGAGCGAGGCATGTGGCGGCTATTGCTACCCTTGCGACTCAGACCTGCCCGAGTTCAGCGTATCTATGGGAGATTTTCTGCTTGAGATTCCAGCCGATATACTTACTTACGCAAGCGTGGACGACACGAATTGTTACGGCTCATTGCAGAACAATCTGGATGTCAATGGAAATAGCTTCGGACTGCAGATCTATGGTGATCCAGTCTTCCGCAGCGCATTCATTGTGTTCGAGAGTAGTGACGATTTGTAAGTCTAGCATCTTGACGTTTGCATGAACACTCGTTTACTGACCAAATTATTAGTGTTGGGCTGAAAGTTGCAACCAAGAGTTCTAGTGGGTAAAGATGCTTAGGCGGCTTATGGATGTGTCACGGCGCTTGTGATGCTACTAGAGAACTTGATGAGCGTCAATACAGTGACGTGAAGTAGCAAGATCTGCAGCTTCGGGTTCGCTTGACGGGGTCGAAGTGCTACATGATCACGTTGGCAACAAGCTGGAGTAGCATTTAACGTTTACGTCATTCAGGAGTTATTAGGAATGTGTCTATCATTGTCATGTTGTCCTGCTTCACCGTCCGCCTAGAAGTTCATGAGATCTGTAGCAATGTCAGCAAAAAATCCCTCCACCAGGAGACATCAGCGTGCAAAACTCACCTCTGCCAAACACAGCTCGCTTCGTCCAGTCCATGGCCAACAGCGCTCTCGTCCGCATACTCACGCTCTGCGCAAAGTATACACTCCTCCATAGATACACCGCCATCAGTCCACCACTGAAGCTCAATCCACCAAAGTCAAAGATGGCCGCATTACCAACGTAAGCCAAGCTGCCCATGTGCGTGTACTCGAAAGCCTTGTAGACAGCCTCATCCAGGTCGCCGTAATCGACCTGGTTCATGCTGAGGCCTTGCATGGCGTGTGCCATCTTGTTGAACTTCTTCGCCAAGTATACACCTTGCTGATGGGCGCGCTGGGCAGTAGCTGGGAGACTGGTCAACTTGGAGTCAATCTGCTTCAGAAGCTCGTGCAGTTCGTCGAAGCTCAGGGTGCCGTTTTCGTCCTTGTCGTATTGTTGGAACAGGCGATCTAGGCGTCGGAGGTGGCTCGCTGCCTGTGGGAAGCGCTCTTTGACGCGTTTGGCGACGTTCTTCCAGTCCTCGAAACTGATCTGCATTTCCTTGGGGTCGCGACCCTTCTCCCATGCCATGGTGCGCATGAAGGTGACGATGTTGGCAGAGACGTTGTTCTGTACTGTAGAGCAATCACCAATGGCGTAGACGTCACCAAGAGGTGCCGAGATAACGCGAAGATGCGAGTCTGTTTCGAGGGCGTGCTTGTTGTTTTGCTCGGTCAACTTTTGAGCAATCTTTTGGCAGAGCGGGTTCGCGGCGACGCCGGTGGACCACAGACAGAAACCCATGGGAAGTTCTTTAGTGATTACCTGGCCATTGGCGTCCTGCTGCGTGAAGATGATACGATCTTTTTGGACTTCCTTAACTCGAGAACTGACAAGGACATCAACCTCGTCGTGGGCAAAGCGGGACTGCAAGATGTCAGGGTCGTTTGATCGAGCTCGAGTGACTTGTAACATACCTCTGCATACTTTGACAGAGCTTCATCATATGTGTTCAAGATGTGCGACCGGCTTTGGATGACGTGTACAGAAATCTCATTGCGCAGAATCCTGGGGTAGAAGCGGCACAAGTCCTCGTTCAGCATGTCGTACAATTCAGCAGCAAACTCGACACCAGTCGGGCCGCCTCCACTGACAACGAATGACAGCAGCCGCCTTCGTTCCTCGTCGGCAGTCGTGGGCAAAGAGGCTCGTTCAAGGTTGCTAATGATCTGATTACGAATGAGACGAGCGTCGCCGATATCCTTCAGGAAGTGGCAATGTTCAAGACCCTTCACACCATGTGGGTTCGTGACCGCGCCTGTCAAGCTGTGTTAGCGCCGTCATATTGGGTTTTCTACTGGCCAATTCTTACCGACACTGATAATGAGTTTATCATACGGAACATAGAATCGTTGCTCTGACCCATCAGAATCAACAGCAGAGACCTCGACGAGCTTCGCAGAGAAATCAACATCTTCTGCCGAGCCCTTCAGAAAGTGGCCTCGTATTCTGGGAAGGATGCGGCGGATAGGCTCGACCAGCGAACGCAGCTCCAGAGTGCCAACAGTAGCGGAGGGCAGCATAGGCGTAAACAAGAAGTAGTTTGAAGGCGAGATATTGACCACATGGTAATCGTCCGGGTTGAGGTTCTTTAGCATAGCAACACTTCCCCAACCTGTTCCCAGCACGACCAGCTTCGGCTTGTGCTTTTGCGCGCGCGCCTCGGCTGATTCGTCGTCGTCAATGAAGTGGTCAACAATGGGAAGATTCTTTGGGCCTCCCCGTCTCGGGCTGAGGGCAAGTTCTGATACCGGAATATCGCCGGAGGAAAGGTCTTCACGGTAGGTAGAAGCGTCGTAGATGAAGAAACCGCCGATCAGGATACCTAGACCCATTACGAAGATGCCGAGATATGTTGCGCTCCTATGCAGGATCCGAGAGACGCGACCACGTTTTGGCTTGTGTCCAGGGAGGACGCCTGTGGCAGCGAGCCGGCGGATGATAAGGTTGGAGGAGCATGGTGCTGCATGTTGGCGCAGAAGGGATGCGGCGATAGGTGACGACTGGAGTAGATGACCATTTCTAGACTGCTGGCTGTATTGGCGGAAGGAGTATAGGACGGAGCGGGAAGCGGGAAAGGCGGATCGCATTGAGAAGATGGTCGTCCTCGTAGCCGTCTGGAGGACTGGCCGGGACATCTTCCTGGCGTGGGCCGCGCCGAAGTCGCAGAGTCGCCGAGAGTGAATTTCGGAGTGTTTAAGAAGTATAGGTTAGCTGAGGCATGATACTTCATACGATGGCTGATGGTGGTGCAAGCGAGCACACCAATTGGAAGAAGTCACAATCGCATTGGCAGGCGGGTAGGTTCCGGCAACATTGGCGTCCATGACGTCAATCACATGGGGAACATGAGGATCACAGGATGCATCTCAAGACGATTGGGCGAAACTGGAGTACCAAGCACAGCTACAATGGAAGTCCGCAAGAAGCAAGAAGCAAGAGGTAAGAGGCGAGCAGTGAATGCAAGTGGCAAGGACCATTGAGCAGAGGAACGAGGTCTTGACGGAAACATATATACGTGTCCGACGACAATCACTACCGTAGCGTCTTTCGGCCATCTGTGTGCCTTGCAATGCTCTTGTTGAAAGCTTCCACAGAAGCAGAAGCCGAAACAACTACAATCGCAGCTCGACAATGTTCCACTTCAGTGTTTCCTCGTTACACAAGTGCTCTTCGCCATGCCCAAGCTGAACACCTCGTAAATGCTGTATTCCCAACTCCTACTAACTCCTCAAAGGTATACCTATGCCCTCAGCTCATGCATTAGTGATAGCACCTCGACTCTTCCTTGGCCCTCCACGAGTTCGACGAGGACCACGAGGCGGGGCAGATTCATCGATCGGGGAATCCGCCGCGTCGCTTACATTGCCAAGCACAGCAAACAGGTTGTTGCTTCGTGGTGGTGGTGGTGGTGGCGGTAGTGGTAGCGCCTTATTCACTTTCCTGCTCGGACGTCTCTCGTTCTCAACACCACTTTCAATGCCGGAAGCCCCAGTAGTATCTTGCACAGTAGACGTGTTATTGCTCTTATAGAGTTTGGGTTTGTTTCTCTTCTTGATCTTGGGAGCATCAGCCCGGCGATGTTGATGACGACTTGTCGTCATCTGCAAAGTTATGGATTCTCGCCCAAGCAGATGTACGACGATCTGTCCTGGTATCGAGGAGAGCATCTGGGAGTCGGTAGGAGACATCGCATGCGACGTCGAAGTGAAGTCCCGGCTCAACTCAAGCTGTTGGTATTTTGAAGCGAACGAGTAGCGCGTAGGCGGTGAGGGTAACGTTGTGACCGGACGTGTCTTGACGTTAGCTTTCGGTAGCTTGACTACTGGCAAAGAGCCAAACTCGCGATCCGCCCAAATTTCATCCTCCATTGGCTTTGACTCAACACGGCTATCGATGATCATATCAATTGCTGGCGCTGGGGTTTGTCTTCCATTGCGCTCCTCTACACGGCGTGGAAGCCTGATAGGTACGTATGGAAGCTTAACAGGTACGAAACTATTCCACGGCATCTCGAAAGCAATCCTCGACAAAGACTCGGTAGGTACCGAAGAAACCATGGGTACAGCAACAGCCAAGACTGGAGAGGAAGCCATCGGCGAGGTGGAAGCACTCACCGCTGCATCGATCCTGCCGAACAGACCATTAAAGCGTTGTTGCCAATCCGCACTGTTGACGATGGGCTGGACTCCCGTGCGAAAATTGCGTCGCGGCATCTGCACCGGTGCGTCGTCGGTAGAGGTAGCTCGCGACTGGCGGAACGGAAGCCTCACCACAGGTGGCGGTGTGGGTAGCTGTACCACTGGATGTTCGATTGCACCATGCACGGGGTGTTCAGCATTCTCATGTGGCGGGCACTGTGGGCTCGCTGGCCAGTTGAGGCCGGTCTCGATCCTGGACTGGACACTCGCGTGGATGATGTGTGGTCGGTCCAGCAGGCCGGGCCCAAAGTATCTTGACGAGGTTTTCGTGGACGTCATGGGCAAATTGACCGGAATATGACTTTGCTGTGCGAGTGGTGTCCCGGATGTCAGCGGTGTCCCGATCGGTGCCTGCAATGGCGGCATGTCTTTCTGGCCAGCTTGCGCGTCGTGAATGGTCTTCGACACGGAGACAATCTGCCTTTGTCCCAAAGTCTCGCCTGCAACAGTCTGCTTGAACGTTTCACGATACGTTGGAATCACCTTGGGCAGGTTGCCAGCGAGGCGAGCAGCATACTCTCGCTTCGCAGCTTCTCTCGCCTCTTCGTCCTCCCGAGCTGCGACGTCACCGAAATTCTGCCAAGCGCTTCTGGCTGCACGTTTGTATTCATCTTGCACCGGCTGTGTCCCGTATCCACGGTCGCGGAAGTCATGCAGACGGCCAGGTTGAGCAAATGAGAGGTTGTGCGAAGACTGCTGGAAGTCTGGTGGGCCGTAAGCTTGTGGACGGTGCATCATGGGATGCATGTTTTGACCAATTGGAGTAGATGTTGCCGTATTCACGATATTGTCGAACGAAAGTCCAGGCGAAAGCGATGGCCGGCGACTAAGCTCTTCTTCTGCGCTCGTTTTTGGACTGTCGAGCTGTGCGGGAAGCTTGACTTGGGGTAGAGTGCGGTCAAAAGCACCGTGGCCGATCGCTTGCTGCTTGTTGACAGTCGGTAGGCCCCAAACGTTAGAGCTCGGTGTCTTAAATTTAGGACTGCTAGACCAGCCAAGTGACAGCTCGCCACCAGAAGGTAGTGCAGTGTTCTGCCACGGGTGCGATAGGGTATCCTCGGGTGGTGGTTGACCTAAACCTGGCAATGTGATGAATTCTTCGGATCCAGCCTCTTGTGAGGTGGATTCGGATACTGGTCGTGGAAGCGTCTGGCCAAGTCGCTTGCGTGATGGCGAGTTTAGGCCTAGCGTTGATGTAGATTCCGATAATCGCTGACCAGGCTTATGCGTCGAGATTGCGATGGGTGTCTCTGGTGTCGGTGGTGACGGCACGGCGGTGACTGATGCGT
>Ga0058698_10001058_pt1 | contig 13115 bp, 6 predicted proteins | sample AgamicAsSfe_FD_67288 | JGI IMG/M metagenome (GOLD analysis project Ga0058698, IMG submission 67288) | Agave microbial communities from Guanajuato, Mexico - As.Sf.e | ecosystem: Host-associated > Plants > Phyllosphere > Phylloplane/Leaf | place: Guanajuato, Mexico | collected 2012-05-30
ATCTGGGTCTAAAACATTGAGTGCGCGCATATCCTCGTTGAAGCGTGCCTCGTACTTCTTGGTGAGTGTTGTGAAGACCGAGTGATCACTGGCGTCGATAGTTGAGCCATAGAGTGAGTCGAGGTATGGTAGTAGGACATCCTCGGCGCCAACATAGAAGATCTCAATATCTTCGGGTGTAGTCTTCGATGGAGCAAGTAACGATGTTACTGCTGTGCTAGCTGTTCGGAGATGCATCTTGATCTTCGCCTCCTTATCGCCTGGCGGGCCAACGCCATCGACAGACTTGCCTTGGATAACGTTGGCATACTTCTCTGCAGAATCGCTGTTGAAGCTGCCAATAGTAACGTCCGGATTGAGTAGGGGTAGGTTCTTCTTAACATATGCGTCGAAGGCTTTGATGGTAGTGTTGATAACTTCCTCCGTCACCGTTGGGTTGTCGGCCTTGAACTTTCCAAGGAGATATTGCTGGCGCCCGCGCAGAATGATCTTGTCATCAACGTCAGTGATGTTCTGGACGAACTTCAGCTTGTAGCCGTAGTAGTGAGCAAGAATTCTCCGTAGGATATCGTTTGTGACGTAGTTTCGAGCATGCCCCAAGTGCGCATCGTCGTAGACTGTAGGACCGCAGCTATACCACTTCACTTCCTTGCCTTCGGGATCGATGGGTACGAAGTCATTCTTTGATCTGGTCAAAGAGTTCCAGACTTTCAATTTGGCTGGACTTGAGCCTTCGGGTTGCTTCCATGGAGGTTGGGTGCGCGCCGGTGTTGCCATGTTGGCTGCTAGCCTTGGCGATATCTGACTTCGATATATTTGGCTGCAGTTGGTTTTCGAAAGTAGAAGTGGGGAAGGCGATTTGATGGTGCGGGACAAGGACCGGAAAGCAAGTACCATCAATGTGGCGGTAAACGGAACTGTAAGGAGTGACAGGAAGTAGTGCTTGTAGTAAGGCCAGGTGTTAGTTCAGATGCGGCTTACGGTGAGTCAGTAAGTGAAGTTCTGGTCACGTTCTGTTGGTGGTGTCTCGATGAGCAATAAGAATCCCTGTCGTAAAAGCCTTGGCGCTCCCCTCCAATGGCAATCTCGAAAGCTCCCCGCTGAATATCTTTTTGTTCTGGAGCTCCGAGTCGCGATCGCATCATCTCCACATCTTTTTTCTGTCGCAATTTGCCCAACCGCGCCCATGGCCATTACACCCTCCCCGTTCCTCGATCCAGGAACTTGTGCGACAGCAAACAACCTCGGTGTCATCCAATTGCGCCGCGACCATCTCATTCCTGCAGTCTTGACACCAGAAGCCGATTCAGACTACCCTGAAGGCAGAGTCGAGAACACGCGATTTGGCTCTTTTCCTCACAGCACACTTGTCGGTCAGCCATGGGGTACGCAAATTCTTGCGTCAAAGGTCGATACTGGATCCCGCGGCAAAAACAAAAAGCGCAAGAGGGACGCTAAGGATGAAGGCGAAGGCAAGCCTGTCGCTGAGCAGGAGGTCGAGAAGAGGGATATTGTGAAGGCCGCGGCGGCAAGTAGTGGATTCGCGCATCTTATTCCGCCTACGCCAGAGACCTGGACAATATCGCTACCGCACCGAACCCAAGTGGTGTACACGCCCGATTACAGCTACATCCTGCAAAGACTGCGCGCAAGGCCGGGCGACCATATCATTGAAGCTGGCGCAGGAAGTGGAAGCTTTACGCATGCAGCGATAAGAGCAGTCTATAATGGCTACCCTGGGATGCAAGACATTGCGACTGAGACCGAGACAAACGGGGACGAGGAAAATGCAGTAGGCATCTCTAAGAAGAGGAAGCGCAAGACGAGGACTGGCGGCGTATACAGCTTTGAATACCACGAACCACGCGCCGACCAATTGAAGGTTGAGATCAAGGATCATGGCCTGGATCCGCTGGTTACAGTAACGCACCGCGACGTATACAACGGCGGCTTTGGCCTAGACGATGCGGCAGGCCCAGATGCCGACTGCATATTCCTCGATCTGCCAGCGCCATGGCACGCTCTCAAACACCTTACACGCTCACCTCCTTCCTCCGCAGCACTGAAGTCTGTCGCTTCAGATCTATCCACTCCAGCTCCCTCAGACGACCCTACATTTCCTACAGCCGAAGCGCAGCCGACCACCGCATCCTCGAAACCCTTCCGTAGCCCCCTTAACCCGCGCAATGCTGTCCGCATCTGCACGTTCTCCCCTTGCATCGAGCAAGTCACAAAGACCGTTTCTGCCCTCCGCACCCTCGGCTGGGTAGAAATAGACATGGTGGAGATCCAGGCGAAGCGCCTCGACGTACGTCGGGAGCGCGTGGGTCTCCAAGAAGAAGGCGTTCGTGGCGGCAACGCACATCCCGCGAATGTTCAGGAAGCAGTACAAAGACTAAGGGATGTAGAAGGTCGAGCAGCTGTGTTTCACAGTATGCAGCGCGAGAAGCAGGAAGAGGTCATGCGCAAAGCCGAGGCAAGGAAACGGGGTGAGGCCGTGGGCGAGGGTGGTGAGGCAGGCAAGGGCAAGAAGAAGAAAATGGAGGGTGTGCCACCAAGTAAGCATGATAGGCTTGCGCAGACGAAAAAGGAGTTGGAAAACCGGACGCTGTTCAAGGAGGGTAGATTGGTGCATAGGACGGAGCCGGAGCTCAAGACGCATACTTCGTACCTTGTCTTCGCGGTATTGCCACGAGAGTGGACCAAAGAGGACGAGGAGAAGGCGAAAAGGAAGTGGGGTTGAAACATACTATAGCATTGAGCCTATGACAGTAATGGAAGATACCCAGACTCAGGACCACTATTCTTTGAGAAAGAGATGAATTATGATTGTCTCCTGATGAAGCACGTCTACGTATCGCTAAATCTACAAACCTTGTTCTTGTCTCCCCATACACTCGTCCATTATCCCCAGACAGCATCCTTCGCTCGATGACTTCCACTCCTTCCCGGCGGTGTGCTAATGGAATGCGTCCAAGCCTCATTGCCATCGATGAATAGCCGGTAGTTGACAAAGCTCTGCTCACCATGTTCAGGTGTAGTAATCTCCACAGCACCAAACTTGCTGTTGCCGTCTGGAAGGTACTTGAGACACACGTCCTCGTCATCCGTCTCTTTGTATGTGCGGAAGGGCAAGTAAAACATGCTCAACGGACTTGTGCTGAACTCGTGTACTGTAGCGCTAGTGGGCCACTTGCCATCCTTGGGTGGCGGGAATGAAGTAGCCGCGAACTCATGGCGATCACCGCTGAGAACTACAACACCGATGTCATGCGTGGAAGAGAGGTCCCATGCAGCCTCCAGTATACGTCTTCGCTCGTACAGATGCCCGCCCCATGTGTCTTCCGACCCAAACTGCCAGTTCTTTGTAAAGGGTGTGCCAGTCACGATGAACTTCCAGTGAACACCTGGAGGTGGCACTTTATGAATCCAAGCGAGTAGGTCGGAGAGTTGTTGAGCTCCAAGCATAGTCTTTGAGGGGTCAGATGCGTCCTTGCTCGCAGGAGTACGGTATCGGCGGGTATCGAGAAGGAAGAACTCGGCGGGACCTTGGGTGAATGAGAAGTAGGTGGCTCCTTCGCGGTGAGGAGGTGGGTTGGGAGCTGCGTTGTAGTGTGTGAAGGCATCGTACGCTGGAACCGCTACGCCCGTCATGTTGCTGTTCCAATCATTGTGGATCTCGTGATCGTCAATGACATGAATCCAAGGCAGATTTTCGCTCACTGCCGGCCATGAAGGCGATGAATAGACCTGACGGTACTCGCGTCTGTATGTCTCAACATCGCTGCCTTGGCGGTGTGGCACGTCCACGTAGATGAAGTCGCCAAGGAAAAGCATAAAGTATGGCTTAAGTTCTGGCAGCCATCGTGCAAGGTGCTTCATGCCTGGGAACTCAAGAGGATGCTGAAACGGTGTGTATGGGACGCGAGGCTTGATGCAGCTCGAGTGAACGAAGGTATATTTATTGTCTTTCAGCATCGATATGCGGCCTGGTCGTGGGGCGGTTGTAAAGGTGCCCGTGATGTTCCCACGCGAAGTCTCAACGATGTACTCGTACGGCAGGTCGGGTCGTAGGTGCTCGATGTTCATGACAGTTGTGAAATCGGTCTCGTTGGTTAGCCAGTATTCGGGTTGGCTGGCGCGGTGCGTCTTGTGCATCCACGACCGTTCGGTGCCGTCGATCGAGCGATAGAGGACCTTTACGTCGAAGGCATACGGCTCGCGTACCAAGATCTTTGCGCTGTTCTCAGATACGTATCCGACACGCGCAAAACTTGCATCATGGCATTGGTGAAGTAGTGGGGCGCGATAGACCACATCCAGGGCCATGGCAATCAAGGCCATGTTGATGCCAAAGGTGATCCAGCTCCACATGGCTGACGAAGGGCTTGGAAGCCCAGTGAGTAGTGTGCGCAGCACTTTGGGCTCCCTCTCTTCATATTGGATAGTCTCCTCGACGTCAAGCTCCTTCAGCGGCCCTTCATCTGCACCGTCGATGAGTTGTATTTCTTCGCTGGAGTCGTCGCCGCGCCCTCCGACAGTCTCCTTCACGATGATGTCGAGTTCATCGGATATAATCTTGTACTGCGCCGTGTCCTGGAAGCTGGTAAAGAAAGAGGGGATGTAGACGAGCGTGAGCGCAGTTGCAAGTGCAGGAACGATAGTCGTGGGTATCTGCAGACTGATTAGCTACATGCATTCAGCTATTGGTCGTTCTCCAGGCACATACCCATCGCAGGAAGATCCAGATGCTCAGGCGAAGAGCCAAAGAGCTTACGAGCGTAAGAACATCGCTCGCAGATGCCATGTTTGCTAAGCGACAAGCATCACTCGGCAGTCAAGGTACCAGAGGTTTTACGGAGAGAGATGCGCGTCCTCGGAGCTTGTGAAAGTGGAGCCGTCACGCCAGACACGCGAATCACCATGACGTCGCTCGCTGCAAATGAGCTAGCGCATTCCCGACGCGACGAGCAACATTGACAGCAACACCACAAATATCCACCAAGCATAGCTGAGATAACGAAAGTGTCGTAGCAACAGCATCAGGGGCCCTGTACTGCATCCGACCTTTCAGTAGAGCTTTTCGTTCTCGTTTTCTGATGAGGTCTTGACCCTTTAACTCACCCAGAGTCCAGCATAGACAGTAGTATGCGACATTGTAGTTGTTTGGATGTGTCTTGCCAGCACCCTATTGGGTAATGGGGGTAGGGGTAGTGTCCTTCTGTCGACCACCGTAAGCGATGAGGCTTAGCCCCCTCACCTCGTTCAGCCTGATCGCCAACTCTCGTCGCTTGAACCACACCTTATAGCCCTCCCACTTCGTCCTGCCTACCTTACGATATGCGACTCATCAACACCAGCACAGGAGCCTTCGAAGAGTTTATCGGTCGAAATATCCCGGAATATGCGATACTATCACATACTTGGGAAGACGAGGAAGTATCATATCAGGACTATCTCGGCGGCGCTTGTCCACTTAAGAAGGGGTACGAAAAAATCAGAAAGACATGTGAACTGGCCAGAGAAAGTGGTGTGGTATATGCTTGGGTAGACACATGTTGCATCGACAAGAGCAGCAGCGCCGAATTGACAGAAGCCATCAACTCGATGTATATATGGTACCAAAGAAGTCAAAGATGCTATGTGTATTTCTCAGATCTTTTGGCAGATGCAGATCTGGCAACACAACTATCAGCGTGTCGATGGCAAGTACGTATGAGTCAATGTCAGAATCAAGCTTACCTCTGGCGCAGGTTTACACGCGGCTGGACCTTACAGGAGTTGATAGCGCCTTTCGAAACGCACTTTTTTGATTCGCAATGGAACCAAGTGGGGACCAAAGCAAGTCTCTGCTCCCAGATATCACTAATTACTGGGGTTAATTTGGGCATATTACAGCATGACGAGGCTCTCTCGTCGGTATGCGTTGCTCGCAAGATGTCGTGGGCTGCAAAACGAATGACCACCCGCATTGAAGACATGGCGTATTGTCTACTCGGCTTATTCGGCGTCAATATGCCTTTACTATATGGTGAAGAATCGAAAGCTTTCCGCAGACTGCAAGAAGAGATCATCAGATCGAGCCCTGATCTTAGTATCTTCGCTTGGATCGCTGAGCCATCACGTACAGGTTCATCGCCTCTAGAATCTGACATCCAGCCTCATTGCGGACTTCTCGCCCAATCCCCTGTTCCGTTTGCACATGCTCGAAAACTCCAGACTGCATCATTTGGTGATTACTCTATTGAGTTTTCGGTTCGCAACAACGGTATCAAGACAAATTCCGTCTTCCATACTGACAGCATGGATGGATACATCAGTATTCTGCCGCTATATTGTCATTCTTCAACGGGACCTGATCTGGCTATACGGCTGCGCAAGGTTGGCTCGAACACTTTTGTTCGAGACGGCCCTTACAATCTCTATTGTTACAATGATACACTTCTTAAACGTGCAACTCAAGGCTACTGCTACGTTCTAGTTGAACAACCATCCACGAGAGCCCCACTGGCTTGGTCTCTTTCTGAACCCACTAAAAAATCCTGGACACCACTCTTCATAAGTTCGAGTCATCGGAATGTCTTGAGCATTAGGTGTGCGACATTTGACGAAACCGTGATACAAGTTCAGTTGGTTGCTACCTTGGGTTGCTTTGACGACGAAGACGGGGTCTTTTTTGTGCCAGAGGGTGATCGGACAGACTGTGCTGGAGAGATGCTCACAGTGCACGTATACGACGAAAGCTTCCAATTCATGATCTTGGCCTTTGGATGGTCCACGGATATCGACACAACCCAGTATACGGTAATAGACGCCCAAAGATGGACAACAGAAATTTCCAAACTGCAACCCTTGCTCACACAGGGAATAAATACTCGTACCCAGCTGCTTGAGAAAATGGCGTGCTGGGGTGTCCCCAAAGTATCACGCACAGTTTTGCCCATCTTGAAACCGAAGCGGAGTTGGGCACAGAGTGTTTGTATACAGTTAGAACCTGATTTTGAAAGACGAACAATCTGGATCCACTGCGGTGTTCTGGGAGGAGGTCAAACAATAGCAATGGTAGAAGATCGGGGGAATTGGGAATGGCCGAGTTCATAAGCTTTAAGCTCTTTTCACTTTCTTTATATAGGTGAAACATCCAGTTTTAGTAGCTCATCAGCGAAGCAGAGTAGAATGAACCTATTGGTACCAAGGCCTACATATATTATATACACATGACGAGTGCGACGACAATGTCCCCTTGCCTGGACAATTATCATAGGCAGCTAGCTTATGCAAAGCAAGGAAAATCTAAGAAGTTGCACATCAGTACGAATTGATACATTCATTCTCGAGATGTTAAAGGTTTCCTCTAGTGCAGTGTCCACTGGCACTAGCACATTTCGTCAGCAGAACTGAGGTTCACTGTTACGCTGGATATTGCAGCCTCAGGACAACAACCTAGACGCGTCCTGCTCGAAAGCAAGTACGCGCAATCACATGACACTCACCTGGCCAACCGCTCCCTCCACCTCTTTCCGTCCCTTCCCTTCCCTTATCGACATATCCTACCCACTGCAAGCCCCCATCCCCGTCACATCCATCTCATCTCCACCTTTGCATCCCTCGCGGTCGATCAAACGACCTTCATATGCATCCTTCTGCACGCAATACTGCACCTCCCGTGCCTTTCTCCGAAATCCCACAATCACAATCACGACCGATGTCTACTTCTTCCGCGTTCCCGTTTCACCATGCCAAGCCCAAATCGTTCCTTTTCGAGAAAATGTCGCGCGACTAACGCGTTTCACCTTGACGAACTACAATCACATTTTCCCCAAAGTTCAGCACAGCACGGTCACTGACTTATCGTGATACTGGTTCACTTTTCGATCATCGAGGAGCTTGGGCCACACGGAGAAATTTAGCAGACGCGGCAGCCGATCATGGGTTGTTGTGGTCGTGTAGGGGTAAGTGGCGACTTTGGTAAGTTTTAGATGACGGGTATCTGATCGGACGGTGGTTTGACGGCGAGATATGGGAAGCGCGCGGCCCTCCGAGCGGATGTTTTCTTCCCCTTGCATCAATTTCGGTGTTGCTATAGACAGGGGTGAGCCGGATATTATGATCGCCTGAATGAGGCTGATTTTCTTGCATTGTGAAAGTGGGGATGGGCGTGGGTGTGATGGCAGATTTGGTGGTGTGATGAGCAGATGAGGGCCTACGTGGTCGGGCGCATTGTGTGGGTGGGCACGTGGTGGAGAATAACGGTTGCGAGGGAACGATGTTTATTGTAGACTTAGTCAGTGTTGCCGAGCATTGATGCTGGAGTTGAGTAAGGTCGGTAATCTCATTGGTGTTGTGGTGAGGCGAGGAAAGTGAACGGAAGTTTGGCTGCCCCGAGAGTTTGGCAAAACAAAATTGTGTCCTCGTAGCACTGCAACTGCAACCGGAGAGGCGTTCTCGCTACCTTATTTCGTGCTCTGCCGTCGTTTGTATACCCGACCAAAAAGCATACTGAGCTCATTGTAGATGCAACCTTCCTGAAGCGAACAGTCAACCATTGCCTGTGACCGTACTAAGCGTATCCTGAGTTCGTCGGTGTTAGCCGATAGGTCGTGTGTTTCTTGTTCCCGAGGTGTTCTTTTCGCCATTGTCCTCCCAAACATGACCAGACAAGGGTACCTGTCCCCACATGACCCTAACATAGCCAAGCCTCAAAGCAACAGTTAAACTGGGGCATTTCACTCCTTCGGTCCGCTGCAAGGGTAAAGGTGGGAACGCCGAATTCAGTCGGCCCACTACCATTTTCGGAGGTGCAACTGTGGGAAGGGAAACTTGGATTTGAGGCCGAAGGCCCACTGTAGAGAGGGTCTGGCAACGTCATGCTGGACCGTGGTGTTGGGTAGGCTGGGCGTATGTAGATGGCGACGTTGGGAGCTGATGCCCGGAAACTTGGAGGTTGGAAACCTGGTGGTTGGGGTTGGGCATGCGTGGCGTCATGGTGCATGCACGCTGTCGATGTCGTTGTCGCAAGTTAATGGCATGGTGATCCGAACAAGTCTGAACAAGTACGTCACAAAAGCAAACTGTTAGTGATGAATTGTCACGTTTGTGGCGCAATGTGATAGGCAAGGTGTGTTGTAAGCGAAGTAGATTCTAATTCTCATCTCGCTAGGCGAAGACTGGGAAATGCCTATGGGATATCATGACCGTTCATTTCCAGACAAAGCAAACAAAAGCTACGGCTGTGCGACAAATTGTAAGATGACAAGAAAGTATGCATGCTGGATGCGATGGATAGCGACAGATGGTGTGTGTGGCGGCGAACACTTCGCAATTGCCAACAACGAAATAGGTTGGGAGGGTATCGTAACCTCTAAGGACAAACAGGAATGGAAGCTGATGACAAGGAGATGCAATGTCGTGCGCTGTGGGTACACCGGGTATTATGCGCTAAGGACTTAAGTGCCAGGATGGCATGCAGGGAGAAGGTAGTAGAGGTGGAGTAGAATGTACAAGGTAGTCGCAGACTGGTGTGTCGTCTATGCGTTTATGCGTTCGGGGGTGGGGATGCGTTTCGAAACAAAGTGAGGTCTTGATGCGTTTACAGCGAATCCATGAAATCCATTAGTGACTTGCGTCGTCGGATTGCGCGGCTCTTGACGCTGGACGTGGCATCGTCGTCATTTGCTGGGAATTCCGGAATGACAAGAGTAGGCTCACGCTCGTTGGCTCCGCGAGCCGTCATCCTGCCAAGGGTGGTTGCACGCTTTTGCTGCATTGTGCTGGCGTTGATCTGGGGAAGCGGAGGAGCCATCTCTGGTGTAGGCGCCCTCTTAGAGTCGTTTCCCCGAGATTTTGGTCGGAGGATAGTGGATGCGCGACGGAGCTTGTTTGGGCTGGAGAAGTTGGCTGAACCCTCAATTGGTGCAGTCTGAGGCGTCATGGGTCCTGGTGTCATCGGTGTAGGAGGAGCCTTGCCGTTGATGCGGGAGTCGTATGGCTTCTTCGCTGGTGAGATGGCAATCTTGGCTAGAGACAACTTCATGGATATCGATCTTAACCGTCTGTGCGCAGCAGGCTTCTTGATGATGGGCGATGCGGCGCTTTTATTTGAGTTCTCGTAAGGGTCGGAGCTGAGGAAGGAAAGTGCTGGTGAGTTGGGGGTCAATGGCGTGAATTGTGATTGCCTGTACGACGACGATTGGTACGATGACTGCGATGTTTGTATCCGTGCCAGGTCAAGGCGGGATTTTGATGGCATGTACACAGAGGAGCGGGCTGATTGTGCGTCTCCTGCGGTGGAGGAGGATGGTCGACGAGGTGCCTCGCTCTGTGCATGGCTCGGTGCGGGTGAGTAGCTGCGAGTCGATGCAGTCTGGAAGGACGAAGCGAAGGAAGCGGAGTCGGGGTATGTGGCAATCTTGGTAGTGATGGGGCTGTGACTGGTAGATGGTCGTCGAGGCTCAGGGTCGGCGACAGGCGATGTGGAGCGTGAGAGGGGAGGAGAAGCCAGACGACTTGTAGGCATGACCCTCATGGATAGTCGCTGTGCCTCGTCTGCCTTTCGTAGCTTACCAGCTGATGTGACGGGAAGCAGGTTCGCGACAGAAGCCGAGCGCTGCTGGACCGTTGGGCGATCGACGGGCGAGCGTTGGTTCTCGACAACTTTGGGACGACCTGCATGCGCGTATGACACCAGCACGGCCATGTCGCAGCTCTTTCCCTTGTCCCATCTCGACACTGACATGGTCCTCGCCTTGCACTCTTGTGAGAGATCGTGGACAACAACGTCATCGTAGTCGTATTCAGAATCAGAGCCAGACGCGTCGTCGGCAGTCAGGTCTTCTTCGCTGGATAGGTATCGCTCTTGGAAGACGGCGCCTTCCTTGTTGTTGCTGGTGGTAGTGGGTGGACTTGGTCGTTCTGTGGTAGCGGAGTCTATGCGTAGCGTGTCGGGAGCATCGTCGCACAGGTTAGGGCTCGAGGCGGCACTGTCGGTGCTGGAGCGTTGTTGAAGGCGTGCGACAACTTCGGGCTTGTCGAATGTCCACTGCTTCAACTGCGAAGTTACGGTTGCGTCGACCATGGTTGCTAGTGAGAAGCAGCAATTGCAGCTGCAATGGCTCGTCCGGTGGTGATGATATATCGGACTGAGCGGCAGCCGGCGAGGGTTGAAACCAAGGGCGTGCAGTCCTACGCGCCAATAGTCGGAGACGTGTGCGTGGCTTGGGAACACAAGGCAAGCCGGCGTCTGAGTGAGACTGGTCCTGTCGCACGGGTTCGGCTTCCTGGTGAGTAGCAACAACTGGAGTGTGAGATGTCGTGGAGGGGCACTGTGGGTATAGGGTAGCGTCGAGCAATGGGGAGGGGTGAAGTGCGGCCGACGCTATATTACACAAATTGGCGACGCCTGTATATATTGCAGCACTTTCCAGGTTCTGCCCCCCTGGCAGCCGTCGAGGTTTCAAGTACAACCGAGTACGGTGGAGACGGGCGAGCGAGCAGGGAGGGAACCCAAGAGTCAGTTCACCGTGTCGGTGCGCCATTCATCATCTCACGCTGGACTAGCACCAGGCACTGACGACTTTCAATGGCGCAACTCTCCAGCCCTCTGCAGCTTGCGCTTGCACTTGCACTAGCTGCCGGCTGGCGAGGTGTGCTGAGGGGCCTGACGTGAGTGGCCCACGACGAGTTTCAAGACGCTCAGCGCGCACACCCTCAGCACATGAGCGAGCGCCTACTGGGAACTCATGGCGTGCACACCAGACTGATGCCGTTGCAAAAGGACCCTGAGTCGTTGCGATGGCAATGTCACCACAGGACGGGACGCGTTCATGATCGCCATCCTTTCATCAGCGCGAACATGGCACCATTTCCTTTCTCGACGGTGACCTGACAGGTGTTCCTGTGCCGCTCAGGGGCAGCACCACTCACCGTCCGCCGTCGCTAGATGGGGCGCCCACTGTGTGGGGTTGGCCCAGGAGCGGACTACGCCATTGCCGAAAAGATCATCGATAACTGTCACCATGTCTTTTTTCTTTGCCCGCTCTAACCGTTGCTTGCATTGGCAAGCCCCGAGAGCCCTGGAAGACCCTTCTTTCTCAAAACTCTCAGAGCACGAGCGCAGGCTGACCCATCTCGTGGAGTTTGCTCCGACGCCTGCTGCCCCCGGGACCCGGAGTCGCACAGCTGCTGACTGCGCGAAAATGTCCTTGGCCGTCATGCCTATCTTTTTCAGCCAGGAACGCGCTGATCCACTGGCTCTATTCTCGGTCCAAACTCACCTGCATGCTGCGCTCCATTTTACGTGCAGACGGTGTGCACGGTCACCGCCCAGCGTACTATTCGTTGCTGCACCATCTATTGCCCGCCCACACCGCCAACACCATATCCAGGCCTACCCTGGCCCCCTCGCAGCCTATACCTACAGTTCATCGTGTGCCGCACTCACTCATCAATCACAAACCGCACAAGATTGCGTTGATGCATTGAGTCAAGATACGTCCCGCGATCTATCTGCGAGGGTCTTCTGATTCCCTGAAGAGTCAGTCACGTCGCCGAATGAAGCCACTAGCATCGACTCTCGGCAATCTGGGTATATTACACTACGCCTCTAGCAGCTTATCGTCGGAGTTTAGGACCGTGCTAGCTGCCCACAGTACTCAGGTGCTTTCCAAATAGGTGATCGTTGGACGGTGAGCCTCGTGAGGGTTGCCTCTAATGCCAGTCATTAGGCCAATCCTCGGATTAGCCTCGCACTCTACGCCAACATGGCAGGCCCTGGTCACAACGTGATCGGAAGCTCATCTCTCGTCTCACAATGCGACGTCCTTTGGACAATAGTCCATTCTTGGCCACTACCGCTCACCTCAGCATTTTCTGTGGTAGCCTTGTGGTAGCCTGTTGCATCCCAATAGTCCGGCCCTATCATCCTACGTCACAAGGCTGGTAAGGCACACCCAAAAGGGTCTGGTACTCCAACACCAGCGGCCGTTTCATCGTCTGGTTTCTTTTCATCATGTTCGCATCATCCTGAAGAACTGTTCGGTTCACGCTCAAACGTGCCGTCTAGGCCCTGCATCGAGTCTGCATGTCTCATATGCAGTGTCATAGCGACGGTTCCGCAC
>Ga0058698_10001059_pt1 | contig 13112 bp, 7 predicted proteins | sample AgamicAsSfe_FD_67288 | JGI IMG/M metagenome (GOLD analysis project Ga0058698, IMG submission 67288) | Agave microbial communities from Guanajuato, Mexico - As.Sf.e | ecosystem: Host-associated > Plants > Phyllosphere > Phylloplane/Leaf | place: Guanajuato, Mexico | collected 2012-05-30
AAACTCGACCCTCTCCCTCTCAATCTCAATCTCGACACAACTCTTCTTCCTCCTGATCACGCGCCTCGGGTCATCCTGCTGCTGAGGAGAAGACGGCAAAGAAGAAAAGTCATACGGGCTGGCGAACACCGGCGAAGGAGCATTGCCGTCGAAACTGAAACCCGCGAAGCCGGCGAAAGGTTGGAGTTGGGAGGGCGTGGGCGATAGCGTCAGGGTTGGCGAGGCGGAGGTGGCGCTGCTGAGGGGTGATTGTGATGTTGGCTCTGTTGAGCGAGTCGATGAGTTTGAGAAGACGGTGCGGAGCTTTTGGAGGGAGCGCGCTGGGGAGAGGCGGCGGGAGGGCATGGTTGTGGTTTGGTGGTGTGGCGTTGAGATGAGGGTTTGTGGTGTATAAGATGGTGATTCGAGCGATGAGAGCTTTTTCGCGTTTCGTTCGGGTTCTTCTGATATATGTTGTTGTAGGAGGATATCCCGCCTTATGTCTCGGAAGTTGTTGATGATGATGATATGATTGTTGCTTGAGGTGTGTGTTGTATGTGGTGGCAGAGATTGTTTGGAAGCAGTAGTCCCTCGTCTTCAGAAAGAGTATTGTATGTATTGAAAAAGAGTTGCAGCCTCATTCACGTGTACACCTGATCTATCCCGCGCGAACCCGTCGCCCGGCAGCCTCGTTGCTATCCTAACGTTCTTGACGCAACCAATGGCCGCAAGTAGCAAAAGCAGCAGTAAGAGTAGCGGCAGAACCAAGACACAGGTGTCAGAAGCGGAGAGAGAGAGCGGTCAAACCGAGACAACAGGCCAAAAAGACGCCGTGGGGGTGGTGTCTCAAACGGCACATACACATACATATACACCGTGGAGATTGCGCATCGATAAAGCCAGCCCTACCACTTCATCTAGCAGTAACCCACTAATAATCCGCAAAGGAGATGCATGCAAGATTAGCTTTGCGATCCTGCAAACGCAACGCAGTGGAGCGTCGAAACATTCATCTTGCATGCGAGTGGTGTCAGAACAGCCCGTCTCTTGCCTCATTCGAGCAGGCCGTTGGTCGCCGTGACGCAAAGTCTCTCCACCAACGATTGTGTTTCACAACGGTTAGAAAGGCAACGCTAGGCTTCAACGACAACGCTAGGGAGCAGGATCACGGGGGAAAGGGTCTCGCAAGATGGAAGTTGGGGACGTGGCAGGGATACGGACGCTTCCTTGACAACAATTCCATGTAATAACAGGATCAATGAAAGGAATTGTTCGATGTGGAGAAAAAGTATCGAATTGATTGCTCGGCAGCGCCGTGCAAGCGGATTAATGTCGATCTCTGCTATCTGCCATTCCGCATTGTACGGCACGGGAGTGACGATAACACCTGCGGCATATAGGGTCCCCGTCGCCGCATCAATGCGAAGACACGCGCGAATTATGATTGAACTGAGACTACTGATGTAGCATATCCAACAAATTGTCACTTCCAGCACGTGGCGCTCCGTCCGTCCAACGCCTCACGCGAGTCCATGTCCAATGGGTTGAAGTGCCAGCCATGACACTTCCGAACACCAAAGTGCGTGCTCACGGTCTTGCGCGCAAGCCTAATGTAAGGTATCGATCAATGCTCTGCACAAAATGCTCAATTCATCCAAAATTACCAGACCCATCGGTCTCATATCTACAGAAAACCAGAAAACGCCAGCGCTATGCAACGGACGGGCATATACATAATTGCCGTAGGCGCGTTTCCCATGCATGCATGCAAAAATTCAAAACGCCATGTACGCATTTACCATCAAAACATTCCATGCAAGAAGGACCAAACTCCCCCGATACCCCAAGAAACGCCATTATCATAAAACCAAATCAAGGTTATCTATCCTCCATCATCACGCTACGAGCTAGGCCAGTGTTGTTGCGGGCTGGGGCTCGGCGGTCTGCTACTGCTGCTGTACTGCCTAGGAGCGCTCGGTCGTCGTTGCGCGCTCGATTGCCGGCTTCCGCTGTGCTGTCTGGGATTGCTTGGACGTCTGTTGTTGTCGCTCGTGCGCCTGTGAGTGGTGACACTGCGGCGCATGCTTTCTCCCCATGCACTCGTTCCAAATGAGTCCATTATCAAGTCTGACTGACTGACGGCGCTGCTTGCTCTGCTACGGCCGAGTCCGCCGTCGCCGGTCAACCTCGGACTGCCAGGAGGCGTGATGGCATTCTCCAGGGCTGCGGCAAAGTGCCAGTCTGGCTGGATGCTACCTTGGATGCTACCCTGTGACGGCGAAGGGCGGTGAGCGGGAGACAGTTGAGGCGAGTTCGGGCGAGACCCGGTGGGAGAACCAGTCGGGGTGGTCTGGATTGAGTTGCTGCGATGGCGGGCCTCGCCTCGAGACCAGGACGAGGGCCCAGCGGCATCAGATCCGGCTGAGAGGCTTGACGCGCGGTTGACACCGAGTTGTGTGTCATCGGTATTGTCATCGACTTGCGTAATGCTGACGGACGGCACGTGGAACTTCTTGGCTTGTGTGACATCGTCGCCTGCTTCGTCTTGCACAAAGATCTCGGGCACACCAAAGGTCGGAACAGCAGTCATGCGTGCAGACCGCTTGCTCTCGACTGCGCGACGGAAGCGGCGCGACCAGTAAAGGGTATCAAAGAAGCCGACGACGACATTGCGATTGACAGCCTCTTCCACACGCTGTAAGCGAGCACGGCGTCGCAAGAACTCCTCGAGTTTCAAACTCCTGTTGTCGTTGATAACTTTGTAGTGCGCCAGGATCATGAGCAGCGCACCGAAAGCAATACCTCGATCAGGGTCCGCAGACACGAGGACTTCTTCGTAGAAAGTATTCATCCTGACTCGTCGTTTGCGAATTTCATCCACCGGAATCTCGTTCAGCCTTGCATTCAGCTTCGCAAGATCAATCTCTCTGGATTCGTACGCAGAAGTACCATCCAGAGGCAAAGATGTCGTCCGGTGCAAAGGGCTGTCGACTTGGCACTGTTCCATCAAAGCGCGTACCGTAAAGTCTCCATCGTAGACTCGCATCTCAAAGACGCCGGACAGCTCGCCCAAGAAGCGCGGGAAAGCCTCTTTGGAAATGTAGCCTGTGCCGACTGGATCGAATTCTGCCCAAGCTTGCTTGAAACGGCGGATCTCTTCTCTGCTAATGATGGAGAGTCCGCTGCTCCTCTGGTACACATACGAGAAGTTCTCGTAGATGAGCGAGATGAACAAATTGACGAAGATGTACATGCTCAGAATGTTCCAGGAGATGAAAAGGGCTCGTGCCCATTGCTCGCTGCCGCAGTCGCCATCAAAGTAGCGCTCGCCGACAGTGCAGAAGGGAGCGTGGATCTCGGCAAAGTCTTCCATAAGTCCGTTCCAGCCTTCTCCTACACTTGTCCTAAAAAGTAGAATGAGAGCCTTGGGTACCGTGCGGAAGTTCGTGTTATTGCTAGTCTCTTGACCAAACCGGGTGAGACCGAAGACTTGTGTGAGCGCGATTGCAAATACCAGGAAGAAAACAAACCAGGTAGCCAGCAAATTAACAATCGATCCAAGACTAGCAGCGCCAGTCTTGAAAAGCTGGTCGAGCTGATTGTTCCTCGGGATGATCAGCAAAGCCACAGAGACCAGGAAGAGCTTTTGGAATTGGATGAAAGTGCGGTCGTGGAACTCGGCAAGCAGCATGAGCGTCGTGATGAAGGTACCAGATACCGCAAAAAGCGAATACACGTCCCACGCACTCCTTCTGAAACGTATCCAAGAGAGACCAATAATCCTGATGACGATGTTGGCGATGTAGACGAGGGTGAAAACAAGGAACGCATAGTCCCTTGCTCGGCCCCAGGCCGACGGCTCAGGATAAAACTCAAGCATGAGTAGGATAAGGTGAACCACAAGCAAAGCCGTGATGCCTCGCTGCCAACGTCCGTTCTTGGTGACTGCTCTTCGGTAGCACCACTCTCGCCAGGTTTCGCGGTTCTCCTTCGGAGACGGACGCTTTGATGGTGACACCTGGCGTAGAAGTTTGCGCAGCTCAAGCCATGATCTTTGTTCAGCCGTGAGGAAAGCAACACCAGTCTGCTCCGAGTAATTGCGCATGAAGACAGAGACGAAAAGCGTAAGGATGAACACGGCTCCGAGCAAGTTGAACATGACAAAGTACACCGCATTGCCTTGCGTAGCGAAGTTTTCGGGCTGTGTGAAGATGCCTGTAACAGACTGACCGCTCCACATCACATCAGTCCAGCCTTCCTGGGACACGATTTGGAAGAGGATGAAAAGCGATCCTCCAAAACTGTCAAAGTCATAGAAGTCATTGCCAACAGTCCGCGGGACGAGGATGTCCCACTCGAATGGCGAGTCCTTGAACTCGCCAACGCAGTCGGTCAAGTTTGTGACTATGCCGCTGCCGTCGTTGCATTGTTGAAATTGTCCCGCAAAGAGATTTAGACCGTAGATGGCGAACGGGATCAAGAGACTGAGCGAGACCAATGCCGCTGATGTTAGCTTCCAAATTCCAAGCACAATCAGGGAGTGAAATGTGTTTCTAGCACTATCACTGACGTTGAGCAGTCGCAGGGCTCTAAGTGCTTTGAAAGCTCCTACAGCTCGGGATCCGCTGCCAGGGTCGGTTAGATAGGTGGCCACACTAGCCCAGAGGGTGCAAAGCACAATCCCGTCAATAAGACCCCAGGAGCTGCGGAAGTACGCATTGGGCGCAAAGAAGGCGCCATCAGCGATGACTTTGATGATTGCCTCAACCGTGAAGAGTGCCGCAAATCCGATGTCTGTGAACACGAACCAGTTTTTGCGACTGAAGCCGTGCTTGGCGAAATATTCCTTCTGGTACAATGGAGTGGTGACACAAGCGAGCAGAACCATTCCAACAATGGCGCAGTAGACGAACGCCGAGAAAGCGTACCATAGAGCCGGATTCGGAGCGACGCCCTCGATGCGCTCGCCACGTCCTGGACCGACCATTCGCTGGCAAAATTTGCGGATGGGGTTTCTTGTACCAAAGATGAAGAGTGAGACGTTGTAATTAGGCTTTTGTCGTAGGTACTCTCTCTGGGTGACCTTTCGTGCCTCGGTCGCGGTGACAACTTCTCTGGCCAGAGTTCTTGGGTCCAGTTCTTCATAAGGCTTGGTGAGTTGTAGCCGTGAGTAGAAGGGATTGGGCGTGCCGCGAAAGAGGCGGCCGCCCGTCTTGGCCCAAATGTTGGTCCAGAACCCTGGCTGCGTAGTACCAATGTGCATGGTGGAGAATCGCTTCATGACTGTGGGCTGATCTTCCTCTGGCGCGACCTCATCCAGGAAATCGCGGACAACAGCATCTTTCATTAAGAGCTCCGTGGTAGCACTGCCAAAATCCAAAGGATCTTGTCGACGAGCCTGACCAAACTTGAAGATGCTGGACAAACTCATCGTGCCACCATGAGCCGCACTGCCTTGTTCTTTCTGTTGCAAGAACATGCGCACTTGCTGCAATCGCTTCTGGTCTTCGCTGACATCGAAGTTCTCCTGGATGACAGCAATGAACATGTTGAGCGTGATGAAGTTGGCAAGAATGAACCAGAGGATGCAAAAGAGGGCACCGATCCACGCAGTTCCCCAGTGACTACTCGATTCGGTAACATTGTATAAGATGGTAGTCCAGTTCTCCGTTGACAAAATTTGGTACATGCCGAGGAAAGAGTTGAAGACGGTCCCGAAAGTCACACGCGCTTCTTCATCATTAATCACACCACGAAAGAGCTGGGTCGCGAAGATGGCAGCCAAGAACGTCAGAAGAAAGACGAAAAGGATCAAGTTGAGGACACCGGAAACATGTCGCAAGACCAGAAGAATCAAGTCCCGAGTGATGGGCACTGCTAGGACGACCCGATAAATCCGGACGATCTGAAAAATGGTGAGCCAGGCGTAAGGGGTGCCAGAATTGCGTATCGGTGGGATCTGGATGACCATTGTGATCACGGCGAGACTCAGGTCCACCCAGTTTTGGCGATGTTTGGGGAAATCTCGCCAGTCGCAAATGATGCGGAAGACGATCTCGGCCGCCAGCACAAGAGTCACAATGGTTTCAGAGATATCGATGATGTATGCGGTCGGTGTGGTCATAGTATCGTGGCGCATGCTTTGCATGACCAGGCCAAAAACGATGATGATGATCCAGAGCCACCGAGTCTTCTCGTAGATGCGCCTCAGTCCACTGCTACGACGCTTCCGGGTTGCTTCGCTCTCCTCGGCCTCGTCCACCAAGTCTTGCTCGCGTACCATGAAAGCACTGCTCCGACTCTCCTCTCTGATGACCTGAAAGGCGGACGAGATGACAGCGATCAACAAATTGAGCAGCCAGAGGTACAGAACGACAATTCCGAAGGCAAAATAAAGAGCAGCAACCAGATAGTCAGAGTCGGCCAGGTAGTACATGATGTCGGTGAAAGTGTTGGATGTCATGATGACGAACACCTCCTCCATCGAGTTGCCGATGTTGTCAAAGCTGACAGTGTTGTTGTATGGATTTTCACCTTCCACGCACCACGACCCTACTGGGCATACATAGCCTTTGGATTTGGTTGCACCCGGGCGGCCATCGTCTTTGATCCAAGGCATCTGCACCATTTCTGACCCGTTCATCGTCCACCAGCCACCGCAGTATTGCTCCTCCAGGGTATAATTCGCCTGTGGAGGATCTGCTCTGCTTCCGTCCCAGACACAGGTTCGCCTGAGACTCGATTTGAAGCTTTGGACGCCAATAATAGCGAACAACAGCCAGAAGAAGCCTATCAAAATGCCGATGTTGAGCAATGCAGGTGCAGCGCGCTTCAGACTGCGCAGAATCACAGATGTACCGCTGGTGATGTTCAGCAGGCGCAGGATCCGAAGGCAGCTCATCATTTTGAAGACGTAGAGGCGGTGGCCCCATTCGACATTTGTCAAACTCAACAGAAACGAGATCCAGAATGAAACGACTGCGACAAAGTCCAAGCGATTGAAGGAGTGTCGTAGGTACGCTCGGTGAGCCAGTCGTTTCTTCTGAGCTTGTCTGGAGCCACCAGGTACCTCCTCGAATGTGTGCATCGTCATTGCTCGTATTAGGGACGGTGGCTCGATTTCGTGCGGCGCAAGTGTTGAACTCTTGGAGTGTCTGACTGAGTTGGAGCGCTTTGTGTGGGGCGTCATGATTTCGTTGGCCTTCTTGCTGACAGCTTTTCCAAAACCGATGCTTCGATCAATTGTGCTGTACTCACTCGGGTTGAAGACCAAACCCGACACAATTATTTTCATAATAGTCTCAACGGTGTACACGATGAAAATTACGAAAAGTGTGTAGTCGGTCCAGTGGCCTCCCCAGGATTCTCGTCGTTCTTGTAATGGATTCGAGATGTCACCAGCAGAGTCGATTGCGAGGACGACTGTTTGGACGATGATCAAGAGCAGGATCAAAGGTTCTGTTAGAGGATTGACCAGTACGTTCAGCAGACCTCGTCTAATTCTGCTGTTCTTGCTGAACAAAGAAAGCGACTTCCCTCGCAATGGATTGGGATCAGCTCTGGGTGGGAGGCCAGGAGTACCGTGGAATTCGTGTTCACTGGTCAGCTCTACGGGCGGCAGTATCGGCGAAGGCGCCTTCTCGCTTGCAGGAGATCTGCTGGGGCCATCGTTATCATTTGCCATGTCGCCGTCGAGGTGAATGACCGGTATAGGAGGGAGATCGTTCTCGTGGTCTAGCGTCTTCACAGACGATTTCCGACGTATTGCTTGCTCGACGAGCTCTGGTTCGTGACTCAAGTTTACGACACGCTGTGACATCTTGCGCAGCATGGTGCCTGTGCGTGCGAGTGGCGATTCGAGAGATCCGGGCGATAATGAGCGTTTCCTGCTAGAAGGCGAGACGCTGAGTTTCGAGCTGGAAGAATCGTGGCCGGCTTCCAAGTTGTTGAGGTCATCGCCCAGACGCGAATCGCTATTGCTACGGCCTCTGTTTTGATGTGGGGAGAATCGAACGCTGAGATTTGAGCTGTGGCTCCTCTGCCTGCCTTGAGTCCGTCCCTCTGGTGTTGTCGGTGCCAAAATTGAGGGTCTCAAATGGGAAGAATCGGTTAAAGGTTGCGTATCGTCTTCGTCTGCAGCCCCAGGAGAGAAGAAAGCAGGGCCATCGTCTAGAGTAACAGAGACCATATCATCGTTACTGCGTCCCGATGTTGTGCTTAATCTTGGAAGGCTGTCGCGGGTGGCGCGAGAGGCCATTGTCCTCGGTGAAGGCATATCTCCAATTCCGCCATCGTCACTGATCCTTGGTTGTGATGCCGCCGCATTGAAGCTCAGGCCTGCGAATCCTATGGCAGCCTGGAAAGCACCTCGATCCGCCACAGGCGAAATAGGACCTTCATCATCCTCGTCTGGTATTCTTGATCGCTCTCCATCGGGCGACGACACATACAAATGAGGTGACAACGGCATGCGCTCCTGTCGTTCCTGTCGCTGCTGCCTGTCCGGCGGACTAGGCGAGTCCTCTCCAATGGGCGCATAGCGTCTCTCGTTCTCCGGCGACGTCTGCCGACTACTCCTGAACAATGCTCTTCCTCTGTCGCTGAGCGTGCGCCTGTGCCTGATATTGTGCGGTGCACCATCTGCCTCCTGAAGTCCATTGGGGTGCAGTGTTTGGAGGGGGATTCCTTGGGCAGTGCGATTGCGGCGATGCGACGGCGAGTCCTCGCCTCCAGAGGCCATGGAGACTGCACTCCTCTACGGGTGTGCGTAGGCTCGGTCCAGGTCGCTCATCTATTGGTAGGCGACATGGATTGCGTTTGCTGTTGATATTGAAGGCGGTGCTGCTGAACCTCGACCCCAGACACCGCTCGAGCTTATCCAGGCGGAGCTGATACTGCTGTTGTCGGGCTTGTTGTTGGGGCGCAAGCGTGGCGCGGTAGAGAAGATTGGATGGTGGTATGATAGATCCAAGAGCACCACACAGGAGTGAATTTAGCCTCTGGTCGCAGCAAAGGAAGGCAGCGGTCTTGGGCAACGCGTACGTAGACGCTTATTGCGGCTCTGTCGCGAAGTGATCGGCGAAACGGTTTGGCGCTCAGCTGCTCCCTGGATCCAAGGGTGGCACAACAGGGTCCGCTTTTCCATAGGGCTGTGATGCTGCAACTCAGCCTTACGGGCCTGTGCGAGATCACCAACAACCGCTGCCTTTTATTATTATGGGGCTTCACACTCCACGCCGTGTCAGTGCTCGAGACTATTGTTGTCACTCCGCGGATACGAGCGATTGAGACTCTTGAACAAGCCCTGAGGATTCCTCGCAATATACCTTACATCCTCAAACCACAAATACTCAAGACCACGAATTTCTTGTCTTGGAAAGTCTAAAGGGGAAGGTCCCAAACTACGCCTATTAAAGATATCAAAACGCTAGCACCAGCAGCCATGGCCATCCTCGTCATCAACCCCAATTCCACTCGAGCTATGACAGAGGGGGTGGAAGATGCAATCAAGCCACTGGGTTATGGGGTACAGCATCCTCGGTGCCTTTTCTCGAAGACTATGACTAACATATGTTGCCCAGAACATCACTTACTACACGGCACCTTCGGGCGTGCCGTCCATCAACAACGAGGAAGATGCTGCAGTATCGTGTCAACATGTCCTATCTGATCTGTCGAGCAACCCTGCGCCGTTACATGGCGTAGAAGCTGTTCTCGTCTGCTGTTACTCGCAACACCCCCTCGTGCCTGCACTACGTTCCATGTTCGCCAACACCGGAAGGTCAAAAATCAGTGTCGCAGGTATCTTTGAGGCGTCCGTAGCCACTTGTCTGCAGTCTATTGACATCAGCGAAGGCTTCGGCATTGTCAGCACAGGCGAGCAATGGCAGGTTATTCTGAACGAGGCAGTGGCGGGAATTCTCGGATCTGCCAGCTCAGCAAGGTATGCTGGCACAGAGACCACAGCTCTCAACGCGGTCGAAGTACATACTACCTCCAAAGACGAGGTCGATCGTCGCATGAAGGACGCCACCAAGCGTCTTCTTTCACGGAAAGCTAGAGCAATCTGTCTGGGTTGCGCTGGCATGGCCGGTATGGATCGCACAGTTCGCGAAGCCTGTATCGAATTTTTGGGTGAAGAGGACGGACGAAAGATTATGATTGTTGATGGAGTCATCAGCGGTGTGAATTACCTCCAAGGTCTGGTGCGATCAAATCGCGTCTAGGTCCTCCTGGAGACCAGTCGCCCTGCAGCACATCATTCCGCAGCGACAGCCATATTGCACGATTCAAGTCCGACATTGAAAACATGGGTCCTCAGACCGAACAGTAGCAGCAGATGTACCACTGCAGCTATCAGCATACCCTGCTCAATAAAGAAAGACTCTGTATGCTCTGCCAACAACGACCATACGACACAGTCAAATGTTGATCTTGTGAATGGGAATACTGTGCTCTCCTATGCCAAACCTCAGAAATCAGGATCATTGGCAAAGCCTAAAATGAGACTACTGTACCACTTCTCACATCAATTACATGTATGCGCTTCCTTTGGTCTTTCGGTTACTCAATCGTCGCAATGGTCGAACTCACCAACCCGGACTGTGCGACCACAAGTGTACGTGCCATATCCGGTCCGCGGACAGACTTATGCAGCCTAAAGTTCTCTTGGAACATGAATCGCCGGCACCGGACGCAATACCGAGCTACACAATACGTCATAGATGCATGTGCATGTCGATTGCATCTGCAAGAGAGCACCAATAATTCTTTATCTGTAGATCTGATTTCGTCGCATCTTCATACATCTTCACATTGACGTTTCCTTATCTCGTGCTGCTATTTTTCACCTGACAAAAAATTATTCATATCCAATAAAGCAGACGTAAATGTCCGCCGACCCCAACAATGCGCGCAACACCGACATCTGGATAGCAGGCGCCTTTGCGGCCTTCACGGTCGATTTGCTGGTGTACCCGCTAGACACGATCAAGACGCGCATGCAAAGCCCCGACTACAAGAAATTGTACACCAATGGCGTCGACGCAAAAGTCAGTCGGTCGATGTTCCGCGGCGTGTACCAGGGAGTCGGCAGTGTGATTTTGGCGACTTTGCCTTCTTGTACGTTGCTTTCTTGATGCAGACACGAATGCGCTTGGGATGGGAATTGATGTAGCTGACCAGCTTACGATCATAGCAGGAGCATTCTTCACGACGTACGAGGGGGTAAAATCCATCCTGGCAGAGCGTAATCCCAAGTCCGGAAATGGACATCTGCTTCCTCAACCAGTTATTCACTCAATTGCCTCTGCGACAGCCGAGCTGGTCTCGTGTGCTATCTTGACACCCGCTGAGGTGATCAAGCAGAATGCACAGATGGTGGACAACTCCAAAATGGACCGCCCACGAGTCAATGCCACGCTAGAGACTATGAAGCGCTTCAAAAGCAATCCGCTGGCGCTGTGGAGAGGTTACACGGCGTTGGCTGGTCGTAATCTGCCCATGACTGCGATTCAGTTCCCATTGTTTGAGAGGATACGAGCCTCGATCAAGAGCTACAGGGACGAGCGCGGAATAAGGACCGGGACAATCTACGAGAGCGGTTGGATCACAGCGCTCAGTGCTGGAAGTGCAGGCAGTGTGGCATCAGTTATCACGACACCGGTGGATGTCGTGAAGACGCGCATCATGCTGGCAGCAGCTGAGAGTGCAGCTGCGGATCAAAAGCCAACTCAATCCACGGACGGACTGGTTGATGCGACGGGTAAATCGGTCCAGTCCGCCAAGGAGAGTCTGAAGGAGACAGTCAAGAATGTCACCAAGCCTGTGACCAACAAGGGCAGTATCCAGATCGGCAAAGAGATCATGGCTGAGTCTGGTGTCAAGGGATTGTTCAGAGGAGGTGCCTTGCGAGGAGTCTGGACTTTCGTCGGCGCCGGCCTTTATTTGGGCGTGTACGAGAGTGGTAGGATATATCTGGCTGGCAGACGAGGCGAGCAGCTGGACGAAGAGGATCTTATGTGATTGTCTTGACTGTGATAAGCAGCGAGAACGCCTTATATACCCTTGAAGCATTGCATGTAGATATACACATAAAGTAATTTGTGAGTCGCAAGACTTCCAATGGTATGTGTTCTGGTACCTTGCACAGCCATGCATAATCTGCGTCACCAGTATCGTGGCTGCTCTACATGTACACCATTGCACAAGCCGTCCAATCTCCATCACCGTCGTTCATGCACACGTTCTTGTGGTTTCACATGCACATGCATGCGTGACCCACGTGACATCACATGTTGTTGTTGTTCGCTGTTCACTGGCACACGCAAGGTACCCTTGTATTTGGCCCGCCAAGCGACAAACGCGTGGCGCTAAGTCGATCCCCTGAACCGGCGCCTCGACCAGGCGCATCTAGGTCAACATCCTTCCAGCGTTTCAAGTTCACCTCACCCGTCAGCACAACCAATTGCACTTTCTCTCCTCTCTTAATCCTTGCATCTCATTACAACACTCCTTCTGATTTTCCACTCTTTCACATCACCTTACTCAGTCAATTCACGACTGACACTTTGGGCAACACACCGCCCACACCACGACAGCATCTTCACTTGAAACATCTTACCGAAGACACTCGCCAACATGCGCGTTGCAACATTCACATCCCTGGCCCTCGCCGCCGCTCCTGCTGCCCTCGCAGCCTCCAAGGGCAAGCTCGGCTTCGCTCTGGGCACCAAACTCCCCGACGGTACCTGCAAGTACCAGGCCGACTACGAAAAGGACTTCGATGTCATTGCCGAGAAGACTGGCAGCAAGCTCGTCCGTGGCTACGCCGCCAGCGACTGCAACGCCGCGCAGCAAATCCTGCCTGCGGCAAAGAGCAAGGGCTTCCAGGTCGTCCTCGGCGTCTGGCCGGATACCGAAGAGAGCTTCGCTGCGGACAAGGAGGCTCTGACTACCTACGTTCCCAAGTACAAGGACCAGGTCTACGCTGTGACTGTCGGCTCTGAGGCCCTCTACCGCGGCAACTTCACTGGCGACGAGCTTCTGGAGAAGATCAACGACGTCGGCAAGGCGCTGCCCGGCACCCTCATTGGTTTCGCGGACTCCTGGAACAAGTTTGCCGACGGCACTGC
>Ga0058698_10001060_pt1 | contig 13111 bp, 12 predicted proteins | sample AgamicAsSfe_FD_67288 | JGI IMG/M metagenome (GOLD analysis project Ga0058698, IMG submission 67288) | Agave microbial communities from Guanajuato, Mexico - As.Sf.e | ecosystem: Host-associated > Plants > Phyllosphere > Phylloplane/Leaf | place: Guanajuato, Mexico | collected 2012-05-30
GCAATGCACCACTCTATGCAACGTAGAGCAGGAGGAAGGACATCATGAGAGCGAAGAGACCAGTGGCTTCAGCGAAGGCGAATCCCAAGACGGCGTACTGGAAGAGCTGACCCCTGAGGGAAGGGTTGCGGGCAACACCCTGGATGAGGCCACCGAAAACCGTGCCGATACCGACACCAGCACCGGCAAGACCGATGGTAGCGAGACCAGCACCCTGGATCTTAGCGGCAGCGACCATGGCGGCAGCGGTGGACTCGGCGACGATGCCACGCTTCTGGATGACGTTGCGGGCGGCGTTGTTGCGGAAGGCACTGCGGGCAGCGACGAGGGTGCTCTGCTGGGGCTGGCGGGCTGCGAGATGATGGTCAATGGCTGCTTGATGAGCTTGCAGAGCTCAAACCCAATGGCTTGAGCTGCTGCGGCAGGCGCGAGACATACCAGCGTTGGAGAAGCCGCGGGCGGCCACGCGGGCGGCGCCGAAGGAGCGAGCGATGGCAACCATGGTGATGGTGTTGACGGTCGGAGTGGAGATGAGTTGGAGATGAATTGGTCCTTCAATGGATGGGGAGTGGTGGGAGGAGGATGGAGGAGGTGGATGCAAAAACTCGCTGAAGGGTTGATTAGCCGCCAAGAGTCCGTGCGGGAGCTCACATCGGGTTAGCGCTCCCCGTTTACTCCCGATAACCACCACTTCGACCAATGTCTTGAAGCCAATTAAGGCATTTTGGAATTGCTGTGAAAGATGAGAGATTCTATGAGACTTGGTGCTGAGCTGGGGGATCTTGGAGACCATTCCAGCCTTCCGTAACCTACAGTCACCTCAAAACCACATTACTATCAACCGAAAGAACCGAGCCGACTGTCGACATCATCACGCTCAATGTGTCAATTGAGGTTCTTTGGCTTGAGTTTAGACATGGCCTAGATTTATCTGTTGACGAGGACGTTGCAGAAACCTTCTCTACTGTGATATGACTCTTTCTTATGCTCTGCACTTCTTTACATTGCAAACATGTGGCCCGAGTCGACCGTATTCCATGGCACAACAGACACCATACTTCCGGCAGGGAGATCTTTTTCCGATACGACTGGTAGTTCAGTCAAGCAAACAAGGAAAAACCTCAAGCTCATATTTGAGTATCGGTATCATTCACATATTTCGGAGTGCGAACAGGGTTCAAGAGTCATCATGATGAGATGAACTCAGTACAATCCTGACACAAGATCCTAATGCCACCCAAACTGGGATGCAATGAGCAAGAATCAGTGGGTGGGCTTGAACAAATCAAAGTGAACGCACCCAACAACTATATTTGCAGTGTGATGTTCAACGCAGCCGCCATGAATACGGACCAGTCGTCGTCTTGGTACTCAGGTGGTTCTGACTATAAGACCAGTGCGTGATCATATTAAGTTTGCACAAGCTCTCACATACAACATGAGACAAAGGCAAGTAAATGTAGTGCTCGCATCGCATTGAATAGCGACTAAACTAACCCCCATATAAGACTTTTGGTAAGCATGGCCCGTTCCCGCCTCATCCCATCCATCCCAGCCCGTCCCACCCATCTCGGCCGTAACAGCGCAGCTACATCTCCTCGCATCAACACTTGGTATCAGACTCAAAAGAAAGATTACAATACAATCAAAGCCCCAAGGGACAGTGATAAGAAGTGGTATTCAGACATTAGATGGTCGTAAAGACCGAGCACAAAGTAGGCGTCGACGCCCAACTCTCGTCGCAGGGAGATGACAGATGCAACTCGGTCTCTCCCCGCATGCATGAAACAGTCATTAGATAATCAAAGGAAACGCCTCATCAAGAGCCCATGGTGACTATTCAACCATAGCACTAATAGGCGTGCCAGCGCGGCTCTCGTCCACGAATTCGCTCATCTTCATCTTCTTGTGTCTTGGGCTGTCGGCTTCGATTTCGTCAAGCCGCCTCTTCAGGTCGGCCTCCCGCTGTTTGATCTCCTCAAGCTCTTGTCTTAAGGTTGATTCTGTCTGCCGCGCTGATTGCTCGCTCTGTTCGAGTTCGCTAACGCGGTTCCGGAAGAGATCGTTGATAAGTTCCATTTCCGAGACACGTGTCTTGAGTGCAGTGTTCTGTGCGGCGAGAGTCTCATATGGGAGAGGAGCTTCGAGATGGGAACCGTTGATCGACGAGTTAGCGGGTGAGGGAGCACGAATACCGAATCCTGGGAGCGAAGGCGAGTGGAAATCACCACCATGCAGCGCCTGCTCAAACAGGTGCGACGGTGCGATGTTGGAGGGATGGTTGAAGTTCGGGGTGCCGGTGCGTGAAATAGGCGATTGCGAGCGGTCGGATAAGCCTGAAGAGATCTTGCCTGATGCGCGGCGGTGCTGGGCGAGGGCTAGCTGGCCATCAGCATCGGGATGCGCGGCAGGAAGACCACCTTGGTCACTTGTCTGTCGTGTGTTAGTCGTAACAGTGACTACGAGATGACCTGCATACCCTCTTGCGTCCGCCTGGCCCGCCAGTCTTCACGCGGTTGCGGCTCTTGATGACATCGGTCTTGAGTGAGATAGGTCGTGGCCTGCAGAGATGAGGATGTCAAGTCAGTACATATCTCCTATGCATTTTGTACAGTCGCAACTTACCGGCCGTGCAGCTTCAGGAAAAGGCCACAGGCGTTGCAGAGAACAGCGCCCGTTTCATCGCGGCGCCACAAGGGGGTAGTGCTGGTGCTACAGTTCATGCACGAGGGCTAAATAAATCAGCACGAGTATCGGTAGGAGGTATGGTACGCAGGAGCTCGTTGCTGGGGCAAAGGGTTATCGATAGGTGAGATAAGCCCATAATGATAGAGCGAAATGCCTCGACCTAAAACACCAACGATCACAATCATACGTACCGGAGAACCAGCTTGTCCACCAGCGGTTGCGGGCGCAGAAGTTGCATAAGTCATGCTGAGTCCATTAGAGGGTTTGCTGGTTTCCATGTTAGCGGGCGAGTTGAAAAGTCCGTGGTGCAAGGCTTGGCGTTTGCGATAAGCCAGTCACGGCCGGCACCCGCAGCGCTGCACGAACGTTTTTTGTCAGTCGCATCTCAGCCATACCGCATCCTCAAAGGCATACACTGCTACTTTCTCGATAGGATTCCAACATAGATTGCCATGTTCACCTCGAGGATGTAGTATAGCCGGGTCGCGACTCATCAAAAAACGACCTGTTTCGTAGCCCGCCTGCCTTTCGAATGGAACATACCTAAGCGGAGACGGCATTTTCTTCTCGGGCGTCCCTTTCCTCATATTATCATTATCATTACTGTTCATGTTCGCTGCGGGGCAGTTCGATGCAGCTGAAGCTAGCGTCGCCAGCGAAGGCAGCTGGATCGAGGCATTGCTGCCATGCCGTTGTTGGGTGTATGAAGCCACGGTCGAGCTTGAGGACGGGCGTGATATATCGTGGCCGATCGACGGCAGCTTGTCTTCGAAATTGGTGGTTGGCGTCTTGAAGGCGGGCAGGTCGAAAACCTGCAGAATCGAGGGTCTGCGAAACGAATCGTCGACCTGGGGCCGAGGGAGGATAGAGGTAGCCAGTGCGGAAGCCGTGATGAAGTATTAGGGTCGAGAAACGCGTGGCGCCCCTCGAGTTGCTGATAATGTACTGGATGGGATCGGGCACGCTTTGATGATACACACCAAAGAAGACGCGAACGGGTAAGTGGTGCTTCAAAAGAGTGTGGTATTAAGTAAATGAGCGACGATAAGGAGCGAAGGACAGAAGGACCACAGCTACAAAACAGTGTTGAAAGAGTGTCTGTTGAGAGGAACGAGCACGACAAGAAATTGAGCTGCAAGGTACAAGATACGTTCTCTGCGCGTTTGTGGGTAAGTACTAAGGGGTCATGACAGTGCGTATCGACCTATCGATATCCACCCATCTCATTTAACCCTAATCACCTGCATGACCTCAGAACTGCTACCCCCAAGCGCCCCTCCAGTCTCTTTTGAGCCGGGCCGTTTTACTGCTGTAGTACAAACTTCGCCGTCGTGATCTAGAGTGAAGGATTGCCTTTTCAGCAATCAGCCTTCCGGGATTATATCACAAGCAAGTTCAGCACATATCACAGGTTCAAATTCACTTTCATCAACGCCACGCCCCAACCTGCGAGACCCACGAACAGATATCGTTGAAACGAAACAACCGTCCCGTCAGGCGCGTGATGGTTCACGCAGATTTGGCGCTTATGCTATTGCCCCTGAGGCTCAAATCACACTAGTCCCACAACAGCCATGCACGTCTGTGCACATACCTTACACTAGACCAATCACGGCTCACCTTGTCTCCAACTTGTGGCTGTCACGTAAATAAAGGGTTCAAATTGGACGGGCAGCCGTAGCGTGAACCATGTTGCAGTCTGGAGAAGGGCATGTTCAGGGTCTTTGATCGTGCTATATCACGTACCTGTCTGTACGGCTGTAGTTGAAGACCATTTGATCATAGTGGTAGCGTTTGAACGAGCAACCGTGATCCCACGGATACATCCCTGCGAACCGCGCGGCGATTGCTGATTATCTACCAAAGGAGAACCAACCCTTCTTGGCCTGCGGCTTCTCCTCCTTCTTCTCCTCAACCGGCGCCTTTTCTGGCTCTGGTTCCTGCACTTGCGGTGCGCGTCCAGGATACTCGACGTAGTTCCACGCTACATCGAGGAAGAGAGGCTTGACTGGTACAGGCTTCAACTTCGGAGGCCATGTAACAAGGTTCTTGAGATCAACCGAGCCTGATGATGGGTATTCGTTCAGTCTCTCAACAACGGGTGCGGCATTCGCCAGTCCGGCCTTGGACGCGGTCTCTGAGTTTGCAAACAGTTGCGAAAGCGCCACAACACCTCGGTAATGCGAGTTCAGATTCTCCAGATTCTTCTTTAGCGTCTGTGTCTGTTCACCTGACACTTCCATCTTGGGTGCGCTCGAACTTGAAGGTGATTGGGATCTGGGAGCTGATGCCGCTTGGCTTGCCAACGTCAATGCTCTGTTGCAAAGCGCCAACGCTTGTTTTGGTGTCGACAAAAATGCATACGAGTGCGACAAGTTTAAACACTTTAGCGCTTGGAAATATGCGCGCTGTCCGTCGAGTTCAGAAATGAAGCCAGTATCGCGAGCAGCACCTCTTAGGTCTTTGACCGAGTCAATACTTTGCAGGATCGCATCGTACAGAGCGATGCGCTCTCGCAGACGTGCCAGCTTGCGGCCAGTGGGTTCCTCCCGTTCAACCCATTGCTTGCCGTCTTTACGCGGCCGTCGCGGTTTCTGCGGGGGATTCGCAGGAAACGTGAGCCCATCGTCTTTGCCAACAAGCACTCTGTTCCGCCCAACTCTCCATGATATCAGGTCATAGTTGACAGCCAGGTTCGTGACACGGAGATCCTGCATACGCGCATCGCCCTCGTCGACACCTTCCTTCTCAAGCTCCTCGATCGCCCTTCGTGTTGCATCAACCGCGTCCTGGCTTGCGATGAGGATATCGTCGTACGCGTTGGCTCGGTCCTTGGGGGATGAGGTGGAGGTCGCGGATTGGTCAAGAGCAGCAGAGGCGGTATCGACAGATGCTAGAGCCTGCCCAATTGCGGCATCCACCACGTTTGCTGTTCGGCCTCGCCATGTGATCTGGGTGTCTGTGTGACTGTTAGCGTTGCCTGAGTCATCGGATTCTGTTACTTACGAGATGAGGCTGCTTCCTCTTCCTTCAAGGCTGCCGAGTCAAGCTTCTGCACAGCCTGGACTAGCTCTGCATCATCCTTTGGGAAATACTTGATTGCAACCGCCGGAACACCCACAGTACGTGGAATGCGACTCTGGTACGCAGCATAGCGTATGCTTGGGTCGGTGGTACCTGCCATGACATCCTTGAACAGGTCCTTCCTCGTAGCTTTCAACAAAGAGCTGTAGATGACGCGCGCCGCCGAGTAGTTGGTGAGACAGGGAGCCCAGCGCGAGGGCGAAGCATTCTTGCTCTTGATACCCTCGGCTTGCTTCTCAAACTCGTGCGCTCCAGCCAGAGTGTATGCATATGCTTTTGCTTCAAGCACATCCGTTTCGGAAGCGCCGCTCGCGCTCGTGTCAGAGATGAGATCTACAGCCTGCTTTGCATATTGAATGGCCTTGTGCAGGCGAGAAAGGATGTGTTGGCGTGTAGAACCAGTGATGCTCTTGTCGGCGTTGTCTTCAGAGTGAGAAGCCTTTGTGGCCATGGCCTGCGCCCATGCGCGTTCCGAGTTGAGCAGGAGCACGTGAAGAGCCCTGCTACAGTCAGTTTCCGAGACGGCATTTCCGCAAGGTGCTCCTACTCATTGTTGTTCTTGATATCCTCTGCCGTCACCGGGGCCTTTGCGGCATATTTGGCGTTCTTGGGTGTTGCCCGCCCAAGCTTCTTGTTCACGATTCGGAGACGGCGCGACAACTGGCCGTGGTAGGTATTGTAGTCGCCTATCAGGAAGGCCGACTCGCGGTAGTCGGTCACAAACTTGGTGATGTCCATGGCCCGGTTGGTGGTAGGGGAGTGCAACTGTGGGGATGCGGCTCATGTGGAGGGGCATCAATTGGCGAGCTATCCATGGCCCTGCCAAGCGAGTCGGAATCTCAGGTCATTGTCGCGCCGTAAACTTTTCGAGACATCATAGACGTCGGGCCCGCCATTGCCACGCGCACTACCCGGCTTTTCTGCTGCGTTCTTTGCTTTAGGCCCCTTCTTTTGAGTCGACGCTCTTTTTTTTCGTTTCCTGTCCTACAACCTTCCCCAGTAATCGCAATTGCACAGTTTGGAGGCATGCGCAAGTGTGGGCAAGCCCCAATACCAATTCTGTCACCACCACAACAACTGACTGTCCTAGTTAATAGGACACTTTGTAGCTTCTGGTAATCTGCGCTGGCACCATCTGCACTTTCCACAGTCCAGGTGATGCTCGAGCGTGCTTCGACATGCCTCGAATCCGGCGGACGCCAGCTCTTCCGCGCTCCGAAACCATGTCTACGCAGCCGGCGCGCGTTGCCTTCCACCCTTTGGCACCACGGTGCAGGCGATCTCACTCTTCCCACCTGGTCGGCCGCGGCCTCGATTACCCAAAACACAGGCGGTGACGTGGATGATGCAGCGGCAAAGAAAACTATTGGGGACCCAAGACGGCAGGATGGTGTTTTGCTCGACTTTCTGTACCCAGAGAAGACACTTGCACTTCTTAGACGACCACCCGTTGAACGGCTCAATGCACCAGAAACGAAGCTACGGCGGCCGTGTACGAACGGAGTTCGCTATTTCTCGACAGCACAAGCGCAACCCTCAAGCCACGAGGCACAATTAGACATGGACGTGGTGGAACAGGCCAAGAAGGAAGCAGCAGAGCTATCGCAAGGCTCAGGTGCCCATAGAGCGCTTCGAAAATTTCTAGATTCGCCGCAACCTGGGAAGCAAGAGTTAGCATGGCAGCTGTACACTGCTGTTCCCGAACACCGCCTGGCAAGTCCATATGCAAGAGCGCGACGTCATCTCATAGATTACCTCAGCCAAGACGTCGTTCAGGATGGCAACTCTGCGGTACCGGAGCGAATTCTTCAGGTGTTTGGTGAGCTACCATCAGCCGTTCGCCGGCCATCAACACGTCAAGCAGCTATCAAAGCATATACTGCACTAGGAATGATTGGGCCAGCAATCCAGCTGCTGGAGGAGCCCGGACATTCGAGTCTTAATATGTATGCCGGCATGGACGTCATCCTTCGACGAGCCGTTCTGGACGAGCAGTGGGATCTTGCTTTCCGTGTCTTTAGGACGTTCAGACGGCGGACGCCCAGAATCCGTGGCATGTCTGTATACAAGGCGATACGCTTTGGAGATACGCTCCCAAGCCTATGGGGTGAGGTGGCACAACTACCAGAACTGCTAGAACACTTCCAGTCTTTCTTGCGATATGTCGACGAGTTTCAGCACGAACTCAGGTCTTCGCGACTATTGAAGCGTGACTTGGACTGCTTTGTCATGAGCTTCGTACCCCACGTAGTGGATCGTGTTCTGAGCACCGGAGAACTTGATGACGATTTTATTTGGAATTATTTCGTCGGGCTTTTCGACGACCTCCATGATCTTCAGCTCCCTACTCCCGCCTGTTATGAGTATGCTATTCGACGGCTACTGGAGCTCCCACGCTACCAACAATACAACAACCAGCGAAAGATTCCGCTTGAGCTATATAGAAGATACCGACAGCTATATCTCGACCAGACCGAACCCACCATCCAAGCAAGGCCATCAGTGAATCTGATAGAGTCTCTGATCTACCAGCATTCTACCAAGGGTGGCCTGGGACGTGTCCAAGACCATGTACAAGATCTGCGCGCTTGGTATCCCAATCAGCCGCTACGCCAACAAGTTCTTAGGCACTTGATTAACGTATATGCGGATGTTGGTGACACTGAGAAGGTGTGCAGATATGTCGATGAGCTTAAGTCAGCTTACAAAGACGAAGTGACGATCAAGGTCCTGTCATCACTCCTCTATGTGTACGCTCGAAGCGCAGATGTCATCGGCACGATCACGCAATTCAAACGTATACACGAGGAGTTCCACATGAATCCAGATACCGGCTGCTGGAACATTCTACTGCTTGCCTACGTCCGCGCTGAAGATCTCGACGGCGCTCTTGAATGCCTCAACAATTGCTTGGGCTCGGGTGTTGTACCAGATATCTACACATTTGGACCCCTGCTCGACTTTTGTGCTCATAGAGGTGACGTTGAAGCTTTTGAGACACTGTTCTCGAAAGCCAAGAAGATGGGTGTAAAACTCGACACGGATGTTCATGCAAGAGCGGGCTATGTTGAAGCCTTTGTGAATGCAGGGGATGAAGAAGGCGCCCAAGCAATTGCGCAAGGCATGCTCAATAGTTGGAAGGCGGGGAGACTACACGGACGACCTCTCACACACACTTGGAACCTGCTGATCCAACAGCGTGCTCTGGACCGCGACCTGGTGGGTAGCAGAGAGCGATACAAAGAAATGGTCGAAAACGACATCCCTCTGGACAGTTGGACCTATAGCAGTCTAATGCGAGCATTAGTTGAAGTAAAGCAGACCAATGCTGCTTACAAACTGTTGAGAGTCACGATGCCGGAACAGGGACTTCAGGTCCACGCACTCCACTACGCTATAGTCATGATCGGCTTCGTTAGGGAAAGACAGTATACCCAAGCGGTTCATGCTTACGAAAGGATGATGGAACGCCAGGTCTACCAAACAGAGAGCTCTCGCCAAGCCTCAATACAGGTGCTCGGTTCGGCTGATCTTCAAAGGCTAGAGAAAAAAGGTGCCAAACATCCAAACTATAAACTCCTTAGGGTTGAGGAGGCACTTGAAAAAATGCTTGTTTCTGTTACAGCTCGAGAGGTCGCTCATCGACAACCGGGACTTGAACGATCGACTCGGATACACGACCCCCGTGCTCTTGTACAGTCCTACTATGGCCTTATGGTATCGCTGTACAGCGCTCGATCAGCTTACAATATTTGCAAGAAGCTTTTCCAAAAGGCTGGAGCGTTAACGCCCGACGTCAACAATTACACGACACCATTGACCCTTACTACGTCGATGATGGAGGCCTATTTCACGGCTGGCAAACATGCCGAAGTGGCCAGGTGTTGGAAATTGGCACGTGTCTCAGCCGCAAACCTCACAAAGACCTTTCACCAAGTCATGCAACAACCTGCTGCCGTCTCCGATAACCCTGAACCCCCCGACCTTCTTGATCAAGACTCTCTTGTCGACCCTTCAGTTCAACAACGCTTTCAAGAATCGCGCATATCAAACAATCGTCGCGACATCCTCACTAAGGCTTCCCGCATCTACATTCGTAGTCTGCTCGCCCAATCTGAGGATCCCAACGCTCTGCTAGAAGCCCAGCGTACTATTCGCGACCTTCTTGTCAACGGTTTCACCATTGATACTTTGACCTTCAATGAGTTTATTCAACAACTCACTCTACGCGCTCGTCTCATCGACGCCTTCACCATTTGCGAAGCATACCTCATGCCACGTTTCCCTGGTTGGCGCGACCTTGTCCCCAACTACATCCGCAAAGACCGCCAGGGCTATCAGTGGATGGAGCTTCGCCACCACGAGATCAAGACGACAAGCGTACTTCCGCGGTACAAGACTTTGGTCTTGCTAGCCAAGGCCCTTGACCAAGTGAAGAGCGACGAAAGAAACGGTATAGGTTATGATACTGATGCGGAGGCTTGGATGACGGAGATTCTTGAGCGTAGCGCGCCATTGACTGTCAGGGCTATTGATTCAATGCCTAGGACATTTGATCCTTTACAGCAGAGGCACTTCAACGGTGTTTTGTAGGGAGGTGCTGTATATATGTACAATACGTAGTATATCACGATATGAACGAATTGCATATAAAACGTTTTTAGTAGACAAGTGAAATTTCGTCAAAGCTGTTCCACTTCTAGGTCTCAAGTCGCAAGAAGAAGCTAATCAGACAAGTAAGACGATACCACTACTCTTTTCTGTCAAGTCATCAATAACGTACCCATCTCATCACACTGATCTAGCCTTGCTGTCCTCCATCATATTCGTTATCGATCTAATCCATCGAAATCCCCCCCATCCTCCTTCTCTCACACTCTGCCTCGTCGTACCTTTCGCCATGCGAACTCTCGACGACACCATATACCAACGTTCGTACATAAGGATGTATGCCCTCTTCTTCCCGCTCAAAGCCTACGCCACTGCTACTTCCCGACCCAGAACCCCCTAAGGGGTGCGGCGATAAAGGTCGGAGAATCTCCGCTCGGTCTAGTTGCGACACTGCCGTCTCGTGAAAGGCCGAAGGAAGTTCAAGACGCTCTCTGAACCTCGAGACAACGGATTCCGCTCGAGAACTCGATGATTGAAGTCGCTTTGGAGCTGGGAATGACAGTGGAGTCGCAGGAGGAGTCACTAGTGGCTCAACAGGTTGCTTAGGGTGTAGTCGGAGGAAATTAAAAGACTTTTCTTTCTTCTTTCCCCTCGAAATGGAGATGCACAGGAACTTCATTCTGGTAATAGGGATAGCATGTTTGGATCTATATGATAGCTTAAGTACTATTGAGGACGTTCATCGTTATCTTTACGCGAAGCTTGCAAGACAGTGTTGTCTCATTGTTGACCAGCGTGACTGTGGAGATACAATGCGTGAGACTGAGTGAAAGTGTTTGAGCCGTACTTGGGAGGGTCGAGACATGTCATGACCGTTGCTTCATGCCCATGATCATTGTTCTTTTCTCTAGGCAGATGAGTCTATCTTTGTTGTTGATGCTACAGACTGTACTGTTGTCTTTTGACACATCAGAGTAACACAATTGTCCATCCCTGCCACGTATCGAGATGTTCCATCCAGTCTCATCCAACGTGACTGTTGTCGGTCACTGCTCATGTCCAACTCTTCCAATTGGTAACTGCTTACAACACCGGCATCAGCACCTCGCTCATCCATCTCTTCACATGTTCGCAAAGCCGCCTGTTCTCATGCTGATCAATCCCTTCGCCCCGATTCCTTGCCCCCCATCTCTGCTCTACATCGAGCGCTAGCTCCTCAAACAACCCTGTAATCTCTTCGTCCACATTGTCTCGTGTCAAAAACTCCAAATCGCCTCCTTCATGTAGCCAATGCTTCAACAAGTCGCCGTCAACATGCTTATGTTTGGGGCCTCGTTTCGAACTTTGTCCCAGATGGCGTGGATCCACATCCCTAACCAAGATCTCACCATGTTGGTTCCCAGTGGTGTTGCTCATAAGCACGTTGAAAATGTCACCGCTGCGGGGATTGATAGTATCGTGTTTGTAAGCGCCCGAACGGTTAGCCTTGATTTCGATGAGATTTTGTAACAGCCGCAGGAGCAGACCCGCAGGCTGAGAAAGGATGGATAACGAGAAGACCGTGCCATCGGTACAAGCACCGATAATATCATCAACAATGATGCCGGTAATTTGACCCGCAGTATTCGGACGGCGCCAAGGTGGACGGATATCACCGCGATCGAGACGAATTACTGTACGGGAAAGACACGCCTCGAATAGTGTCGGCGACGCATTGCTGTAAGTCATTACAGGCGGTTGGTAAAGACCCGTTACCGAGCTGCTTTTCTTGTCGGTAAGCAACACAAACCTATCACTGCTGTTGTCCTTTGCGTTCGGCAGGTCTACGACCAGATGTCGCGCGCAGTTGCGCATGCCGCTATCAGAGAATTCTCGGACAAACTCGAAAGTGCCCGGGCGTGCTGCTTCAACCACCTTGTAGCAAAGGTGCGAGTGCTGGAGTGTCGAAACGTAAACAAATGGGCGAACGACCGACACATGGATACCTGGAGAATGCAGATCCGTTTTCCCGCGCTGAAACCATCGACCGGCTTCTTCATCAAAACGGTCGATAAACAAGGACCTCCCAACAATACTCACCGTGGTTTGGCTGTCCCAAAGCGCTATACCATAAACAGGTTCGTTGTATGTTGATTGTTTCTGCAAATCTAGCTTCGAGCCAGATTTTCCAGTGTTGAAGATCAGTCTCCTTCCATTGTGCTGAGTCGCGCTCGTCTGAATTCCGGTTCCAACGATGACGAGATTGTACTTTTTGCCTTCTTTGTTCACGAACTGCCATTCGACAATGGAGTATACCCTTTCGGCGTTCATCAGAGGACATTGGGCGACAACGAGTCGTTCTGTAGGCGCATCCATCTCTTGTTTGATCTCCATGTCATCGGTTGATCTGTCGTCTCGAACCCTCAATAACTTCATCGACGACTGCAGGACCCGTTCACCAAGTGGTGGCCCACGCCGCTCTTTTGCCTCCATAGTCGATACTAGTACTCGACGTAGCTTTTTCATGAACAGTACGTTGGTAGGCTTGGCACCTACAATGAGTTTCCGCGGAACGACCTTTGTGTCGTGCAGGGCTCGTGGGAGTATATCCGGAGTTGGACACTTGACGTCCGCATCGAGCTGCGAGAAAAGAAGGCGATCTCCAGCAACAGCGAACAAGAACCCGCCAAGGTTTCTCTCAAAGACATTCTGGTCCGGGAGGAATGGCAGCTGGAATATAGCTGACACT
>Ga0058698_10001062_pt1 | contig 13105 bp, 8 predicted proteins | sample AgamicAsSfe_FD_67288 | JGI IMG/M metagenome (GOLD analysis project Ga0058698, IMG submission 67288) | Agave microbial communities from Guanajuato, Mexico - As.Sf.e | ecosystem: Host-associated > Plants > Phyllosphere > Phylloplane/Leaf | place: Guanajuato, Mexico | collected 2012-05-30
TCCTCTCAACCTGCCCAGGTACACAGTTCAAGAAGACGAGAATCATGACGCTTACTTCTCTGAATCCGCATCCCTTCTTTTTATCGTTGCGGCTGTCTTACGATACTACTGTCCTAACAATTCAACACTGCTTACTGAAATGCCACCAATCACGCAATGAGATATACTTGGACGTGCGCGCAACATGATCCACGTGTCTGATTCCTCGGTTCCTCGCACTGTTGAAGCCCATGCGAGTGTACATCTTCTAATTTCATGCCGCGCAGCGTAGTTCCCAGTATTCTTCACTAGACTCGAAGTCGTCAGTGTATTGTGCACTTTCTGCTCTACGGGAAGACGGGCTCGAGCTCTTTGAATCGGGTGCTGGCTCTGTGACGTGGCTGGACTGCGATCTTAACGGTGAGGTTCAGATTTAGCCAGAGAGTGCAACTGAAACGCTACAGCTACTCAATACTGAGGAAAATGATCTCGCCACCTGCAACCTGAACACGAAGTTTGGTACCCTTACGCTTCTGTATCTGGTGCTATTGCGACTTAGTTGCCATAGAACTGGATATACCAAAGTCTGAAGCTGTCCTGGAGTATCGAAATGTGCATTGCAGACTATTCAGTCGAGCTAAAATAGTTTGAGCAAAGGTAATGAGATATCCTGCTCCTGTCGTTGTTTGAGCATTGTGTCTTGTTCACCTTCCTCATGTCGTCGCATATCCACTCTCCGATTCTCCTAAGTCCGTCTTCTAGCTTTTCCTCCCTCTTCGGAGTTTACGCTAGCTAATACCCGTCGTCCTAGAGTGGAAGGTTGTGGTCATCGGGTTATCAAGTCCAACTGGGGATGACTTCCTCTTGCAATCGTCGTATCGCTGCCCAAAGCAAGAGCCGCTCGATCGAACCGCGTAATGCCTTCGCCTCTCCATGGATCCACGTGGTACGGATAGCTGTTCATAAGAAGAAGGTGGAGTACCTGTTGATTGAATACGTCGAATACGGACCTCGCGTACAGAGAAGCACCGTCGAGCCGACCTCGGGATCGAAGTGCGGAGGATCAGAGACCACGATGATACTGGACATGGTGTTGAACCTCGTTTGCGTCGATCGCGGCTAAAGGCAGCTTGACTCCACTACGGCCGTACCCATTATGTAGTTTTGTCCGTGTCTATTGTCGTGAAGTGGCTCTAGAGTCGTGGCGCAGCCAGCCAACCATGTTGAATCGCACACTATTACATATTCCTACCACCGGATAATTCATCCTTAGTAATTACCCCAGGTTTTCCTCGGGCCTTTCCGTATGGTATATTGTAGTTTGAGATGGTTTCGGAAGTCAATTTCTCCAAGAAACTTGGAAGAGGCAGTGCAAGATGGCAGCACGTGATTAATGATACTACTGCCCAGCCGGTGAAAAAAGGGCCTTTGTCGGTCTGCAGAAAATCACCAAGTCGAGCTGAACGGCGAAAACATCGTGAATCATACGAGAAAACAAAATCATGCACAATTGCACAAAACACAGTCAGAAAGCAAAGTGCGCGAACGTGAAACACTTGCTGTGTAAGATCGGGGCGCTCACCTTTGGTGCCACAACTCAATGTCAAGCTTGCTGATTGCATCAACAAAACGCAATCCAGTCATGTCGATGAGATATCGATAACATTTCGTCTACGTATGCTGAGAGGATGCAGTCAGCTTGGCATCGTGATACCTCGGTGATTCTCTCCAGGAAACGCCGATGGTGTTGATTTACTTCCTTGATTCCAAGGCTTCTGTCATAGCTGACGCGGTCGGGCAGGGCTGAGGCTGCAAGCCACCACTGCGCCTATCGAGACAGATGCAGCGCCACGTGAAACCGGAAAATGCAGCTGCAGATGCACTGCAGAGTAATCCAAGCAGGAACCAACTCGATAATAGTAGCTATAGCACCGGGCACAATAGACCGTAATATGTGGAAATAGCCGAATCTCGCAGTAGTCTAGGAGTAATTTGAACGAACGATAGGGGTAGGCAATTTCAAGGACTGCCCTGAGTCCAAGGTCTTGTAGAAGGCTGTCCAGATCGATGAGCACGAAGGCATCGAGGTCTGGATCTGAATGCAGATTGCTGACATGTCTTGGAGTGCGGAGTGGGAGTGTTGAGAGGCACCAAGTTGCGGCTTCGACGATGAAACGTGCGGCACATCCATGAGCAGGGACCCACAACGGCAAAGAGTACCAAGTCCGTCCTCCCAGGGCTTCGCTACTAACTCACACGTTCATCACCCGCACGCGAACCAACATGCCCGCCTTCGCCAGCGTGCCCCAGCATCGGGACATTACTTTTGCAAAATACGCGACGTGCTATTCGCCCGGGTGCGAGTTACTTCTTTGTCCCTGCACATAGCCACCTCTACGCGTAAGGCCAAGCCGCGCCGCCGTTAAGTCCGCCAGCCCTCACTGGTATCACGATAAGCCTGCAACCATGCTCGCTCGGGTATCTCACTGTTCGCGCCTCATGGCGTCTGTGACGCGTACCTCTTGCACAAGTTGTGTTGTCATGTCCTGAGGTTGTTTGCGGTCTGCCCAGCCGGTGACGGGTCTCCGCAAAGCCGCCGCATTCGGCCAGCATTGCCCAACCACGCATCAGCAGTAATACCGCTGGTTCAACTGTGCCTACAGATACCTACTCACCAAACTAGGCCAAGTGTGTGTACGTAGACCATGCTTCTGTCAGCATCTGTCTTGGGCCTTGGATGGTACTCTTGGAAGGCGGACGATCCGGTCTCCACCATCTATAAACCTCTTTGTCCACATCCACCAAGAAATATCTGACAGAACATCACTTACTCAAGTTCAAAACATCTTGTCTCATTGGTTCGTTGGCTCTCCTACCCTTAGGCCAAATCAATAGCTTTGTCATCTACCTTGCTTTAGGGACGCCTCTCAAGCCACTTCAGCCGGGCGTCACTAGCCTCGAAGCGTCGAGCCCTTTGACATCTCTTACTTCAGTTTCCTTTCAACGTTCTTCAGGGCCATCAAAAATGAGACGCAATACTAAGACGTCTGCTGTAGGCCTGTTGGCTTTGGGTAAGCCTATTGCCACAGCCGAGTTGTACTACAGCACTAACCATATCTAGCCTATCGTGCCTCAGCCCAAGTTGCCAATACCAGTCCCTCGGACGGTGTAACCTTTGGGCTCAACATCCCCGAAGCAACAGCAGCATCCTCCGATGCTGGAGAGATCTTTTTCTCGATATCTGCACCGAGCAGCTATGAGTGGGTTGCGCTCGGTCAGGGTAGTGGCATGGCCAATTCCAACATGTTTGTTGTATACACTTCAGCAGACGGCAATAACGTGACATTATCGCCACGAACGACAAGCAGCTATAGCGCTCCTAGCCCTAATGATGCTGCGCAAGTCACGCTACTTGAAGGCTCTGGTGTCTCGAATGGTGTCATGACTGCCAACGTGAGATGTGAGTATTATACTCCTTCATACAATCCGAACATCCATTGACATGTAATCCAGGTTCCAACTGTAACAGCTGGTCCGGCGGCACCATGGACTTTACCTCCAACAGCGGCAACTTCATCTACGCCTACCAATCCTCAGGGGGTCCCAAGAACGATGACTCTACGTCTGCATCTATCCGCCAGCACAGTAGCGAAGGCGTCTTCAATTGGGAGTTCGCTGCCGCTAAGGGAGGCTCAAGTGTAAACCCCCTTCTCAACACCTCCCCCTCCGGTACCACCGGCGGATCAGGCGCAACTCCGACCAATTGCCGCCAACGCCCTTCTGGCGCCGCAGCAACAGCATCAGGATCAGGATCAGAATCATCAGCCAAACCCAGCAAGACTGCCTCCTACGACGATGACGACTGGTGGACTGGCCGACCTACCGCGCGCCCAACATCCTGGCCTACCGGCGCACCATGGGATAAACGTCAATCCGACGACTCCTCACTCCCCTACTGCGATACGCTTCCCAACAACGGCGGCGCCAACTCTGGTGTCACAACCATCTCCTCCAGCGAACCCAACACGAAGAAACACCTCATCGCTCACGGTGTCCTCGCCTCTCTCGCGTTCGTCATCCTCTTCCCTGCAGGATCCATCGCCATCCGTCTCGCTTCCTTCCCCAGCGTCCTCTGGTTTCACGCCTTGTTCCAGATCTTCGCTTACATGACATACACTGCTGCGTTTGGTCTAGGTATCTGGCTCGCTCTACCAGTCAGTGGCGGTCACTACATTGACAGCTACCACGCCATCATCGGCATGCTCGTCTTCGCGCTCATCTTCTTCCAACCAATCTTAGGCTGGATGCACCACGTCCTCTTCAAGAAGTACAGTCACCGCACTCTCTGGTCCTACGCTCATATCTGGGTTGGTCGCATCGCGATTACTCTCGGTATCATCAACGGTGGGCTTGGCCTACTGCTTGCGGGTAACTCGCCTGATGGTGAGATTGCTTACGGCGTTGTTGCTGGTGTTATGTGGGTTACCTGGGTTGCTGCGGCGATCTGGGGCGAGATGAGGAGGAAGAAGGCAGCGAAGTTGGCGGAGCAGCAGAGGCCCGAAAAGCTTACCGGCGAGAGGAGGCAGAGCGATAACAGCAGGAGTGATGGGAGTGACACGGATCTGAATGGGCACTATAGGCCTGCTAAGGAACAGCAGGCGTGAGCTGTGTAGGCAGAAACGCGATTTCTGATTCTGGTGTCTGGAGTAGTGTACCGAAAACGAAGAGCGATGTACATGATTAGGCGCAGGTAATTTCCTTTGTTTGTCCGTTTGAGCGAAGTATACCAATCATGTTTTGCACCTCAACAAGCTATGTCCATTCCGGTCTCGTGATGACTCGATTGCAAGTATTCTGAAACACGAACTCCGCTTTTGCCATTCCATTGTCATTGCATGATGACAATATTCTCAGTATCACCGCCTCCCCATACCCAACACTCTACTCGCTGCTGTACTAACCTTGATTACATCCCTATATGTCAGGCTCACTCTCGTACCTCTGAGATTACTGCCACCATCCCTAGCAATCGCATCTTTTCCTTCCTGACTCAATAATCCCCAATTCGCCACCGTTCCCTCACTCAACTCCTCATCAACCTCAATTGACGAAATACCATGCATCAACTCTCGGTACGCACGACCCGTCGTGATGAGCAAGGAGCGGGGTTCCTGAAAAATACGTGTAGGTAGGTGCAACATTTTCTCTTGCTGGTTGTCCTCGTTTCTAGTAGGTGAAGATTGCTCGATCTCCTGCCTCTCGTTCCTATCCTTCTTCCCATCTCCTTGCCCCTCATTACCCCCATCCTGCTGTCCTTCTTTATTGAAGGAAGATTCTGGTTTAGGAAGCACGTCCAAGCACAACCCCGCACCTAAACTGACAGTCGCAACGACATGGGCATACGCATCTCCGTCTTCGTGCGGCATGATGCCTTCACCGGGTCTATACTCGTTGACGAGAACATGGTTTGACTGGCCGTGCGGTGTGTGGTCAAAGATTCCTAGGTCCTTAAAACGAGATAGGATGGGGTTGGTAAGGTAAGCGGGTAAAGGGGCGGCGAGCAAGGTATTGTTTTTAGTGAGGGTGGAGGGCAGAGCCTGGAGACGCCGATGAGTGAGGTGTGTCCATCTCTGAGCTGGAATCTAGGGATATTAGTTGCATAATTATGGTTTTCAAGGGTAGTGTAGTGAAGATGTTTAGGTGTGTTGATTGTTCCATGGGCTGTTGTGAGGGAGCGAACAGGGCGGGGTAGTTAATAGTAGAACTGCAAACTTTGTGTCTGCAATCTCGTGCGTTGGAGAATAGGAAAAAGAATTGGGAATAAGAGCGAAGAGGAAAACGCACCTTCTGCACTATTGACGATTCTTCTTCCGCGCTGATGAAATTTGGAATGTAGTAGAAGTCTGGTGGTAGACCCGCGATGCGAAAAACCTCAAGGTTAGTCTTGGAAATTCCCCATTGATCATCCATGTTTCCTTTTCGGCTGATGTGAGACTGTTACCAGCAGAAATGAAAGCCTTGCTCTTTCGCAATGATATGTCGAAGTTGAATGAGCGATTGTTCGAAGATGATGTAATGCAGAGCAAACGCGCCGCTAACTCGAGCTAGTCGCGCGCTCACGTGCAAACAAACATTTTGATGTAGGGCCGCGAGCTGCAGCATGCTTCGACTCAAGATTACAAAATAGGACTTCTTGACTGAGAGTGAATGAAGATGGATGCATAACTATGTAACATGCAACATGTAGAGATCTATGAACAGTAGAAGAGTAGCCGCTCCACAACTCCAGATACCCATGCTAATATCAGGACTATTTCCAACGCTCATACTCACCCAAGGGGAGGAGCATCGGATCATTGTGCAACGTATTCGAGCCATATGCAACATTGCTGCATCAACCCACAAACCTGGGGCCAACTTCTATCCCAAGAAGAAGACGCCATATGACCCCGCCGCTGTAGATACCAAAAAACACATTCACATCACAGTGCAGCCACCTGGACCACTTCGCGCACGGCGGCGGCGGCCGACACCGCCAGTAGCACCAGCACCGCCTTCCTCCTCATCCGCATGCATCATCTGCGCTTCCCTCGCTCTTCTTCTCCGCCGCCTGGCTCCAGCACCACCAACACCTGCTTCCTCATTTAGCATCATCCAATCGGCCCACTTGCGTTCCAAACGCGCGGCGGCTGCGAAATCACCCCTCAAGACACGCTTGGTATGTTCCTCCACCGTAGGTTGCCAGTTATGGAAGCACTTGAGCTTGATAATCTCACGTGGATACGTCGCGACTTTGCTCGCAGAGCGCGAAGAAGGACGTGTGATCTCTGCATTTCGAGATAGGACTTCGCGAACACCGGTCCATGTTACATTTGCGCAGTCATATGCTTCGATGCGAAGACCAACCTCTGGGCGCTCTGAGTTGGTTAAGCCACGAGCGGCGCGGTTGCGGTTGCGGAGGCCTGATGCGGCTTCTGCGAGGACGAGGTCGGAGATGCGTGTGTTATCCATGTCAAGTGATGCGAGACGGGTGCAGGCTTTCAGTATGGGGAGCATGCCCGCATCCCCTAGATTTTCGCAGTAGGAGATGCAGAGGTGTCGCAGATGAGGGGCGCATGGAGCTTCAGCGAGTGTCTTCAGGACTTCGTTGGTCAATCCGTCGATCTCTTCAACATCTAGATGCGTAAGAACTGGCACAGTAGGCAGTAAGCTCATTAACGCATCATCGGTGAGTCCGCCGCATTTCGAGACTTGGAGGCCTTCGAGATATGGGACGTTGTGTACTAACGTCTTCAGGCCGGTATCGGTGATACTGCGGCAACGAGTAAGGTTCAAGTGCTTGAGATTTCTGGGTGGGACGATTGGCCGATCGGTAAGGACGTCGACCTCTTCGTCTACGCCCTCGATCAAAGCAGCCAGCGCTTCATCATTGAGACTGTCGCAGTTCTTGAGGTCGAGCCTTTCTAGAGTGTTTCGCTTGAACAACTCCACCATCAGGTCGACGTCGTCCCAGCCTCGTACTTCACCAGCTCTGATGTCTCGCAACTTTTTACAACCCTCGACAACCTTTTTCAGCCCACGGTTGTCGATGTTGTTACACCATGAGATGTTCAAGACTTCGACTCTTGGGCAGTGTGCGGCCAGGATCTTCATCGCTGCATTTGTTGCGCCTGCGAGACCCGAGAGATTGACGTGAACGAGGCGGCTGTTTTGAAGTAGGAAGCAGTGGATAGACGTCCGGTCAATCCGGCATCCCTGTAACGAAAAGTTCTCCAGGTTCTGGCAAGACTCAATGAAGCCGTCCTTGCCCCAGTGTTCCCTCAGTTGTACGCAGCCTCTCAAGTTCAAATCCTTGACAAACGGACCCGCCGATGTGATGATATTGACCAGAGCGTTGGCTGAGATGTCGCGGTAAAAGTTGCTCGTATCGAGATCGCTCCACAGCTGACCGTCGAAGCACATGGTATGCCACGATTTGGAGACGCGCGAACATCGCACAATTTCCTTGGGTTCGAGATATTTGAGAATCTGCATGCGAATCTCGGTGGGCATGTCGCCCCAAAAGTTGAAGTTGGCTCGTCTCTGGACCTTGCGTACAGGCCGCGAGAAGTAGTCGCTCTCGGCCTCGGTGCCATCCCGGGTGAAGGGTCGTCGTGCCGAAGGGAGAGGTACTGAGGATGGAACGTCTGGTGTCTTCATGCGTAGGCGGGTCCTCTCATCCCAGAAAGGAGTGCCGGGCGGGCTGTTGGCTACTGATGTTGGTGCCGTAGAGTAACCATTCGACAGTTCTGACGAATAGGAACTGCCGAACGAGTTTCCATACGGCGAGCCAGGCGATGCGAGGGAGACGCAAGACATGGATGCCTTTCCGCCGCTTCTCAGACTGTGTGAACGAGGTCTGCCCATGTGTGCCAGGCTATTGGAAGACGCCATGCGTTGTAGGCCCATGAACAGACGCTGCCTGCCCTTCATCTTTGGCTGCTCGATCATGATGGCGTCCGAAGGAGGAGTTCCCGGCGAGGGGTTCACTTCGCCATGGTCGACGACCACGGAGTCGATGGATAGCGGCTCCATGGCGAGGCGTGGCTGTGCGGTGCGCGGTGCTCGACGATGAATGGTTGGGCGCGGGGAAGGAGGGTGCTGTCAATGTCGAGAACTTGACCAGGATGTCGTCACGACTGCAGGAGCAAGATGGCAGGCAGAGAAGGTGGGAACAGTCCCGTACCAGCAAAAAGGAACAAACGCAGGAAAGCTGACGCCGACCCGGCGGTTGGGTGCGCGGTTTTTGATAGCTGAGCGGATAGCGGAATGGGGCAGTTCCAGTCTAGAAAGGCGAAAGGCGGGGAGCATGGCCCGTGTTATGCGGCGAGCGAGCGAGGCAGGCCGATCAACAGCCCTTCGGTTCAAGAACGATCTCGAGCCGTCAGCTAGCAAGTCGACCGAGAGCTGACTATAGCGTGTAACAAGATGACGCGAAGGATGCCAGCAGCAGCGACGTGCAGCAGCTTTCATGTGCTGCCACTGCTGTCGTCCAATGTCTTATCGTCGCTATCAGAAGGCCCGATTGGAACGGCGCCACGTGCGAGATCTCGGCGGTCACCAGCGCACCTCCAAAGAGAGACATTGGTCGCTTGACCTGTCTCACAGCATCGCGTGAGCAGACAAGAACCTCTGCTTCTCTGGCCATGATATAGTATTGCAAACCGCCATCGCGCAACAAGAAATGCAGGGAGCAGCAGTCGGCTTTCAGGGTCGGTTCTCCATGCTGCTGCAGTTGGCTTTATGCAGGGACTCCCCAGGTTGAGAAGCAGCATCCTCTTTACGCCTAGCTGATGTTCACGTCCCGCCACCAGGATCCAATTCCGCCAATCTGCCCGCCTTCTAGATGCAGAGGCTCCGCCTAGGAACTTCTCGCCCCATGCGCCAGGCAGAACACGTCTTTAGGCCCAACGGCACATGGCCCATCGGTCCTGATTAGGTGTTGGTTGGTCTGAATCTCCGCGTTCCCGGCATGGCGGGCGAGGCTTGCGAAGAACTGTGCCGTAAATCTTTGGCTTCGGCCTGTCGACTACATTTGTAGCATCATAGCTCAAAACTGGAGTACGTTCTTTGTAGTAGGAATTATATACTGAACAGGTCACGCATGACTGTGGGGCGAGCTCAGAACGCCTCCAGTACCTGTACAAGTAAAACTAATCTCTCCAAGGCTGCTCCAACTCCTCATTATGCCTTCGTCTCCCCACCCTCCGCCATCAAATGCTTCAAAAACTTGCCATGTGCTCCTGGCCAGTTTTCCTCGCATTTTCCCTTGACTGTTCCAACCAACATCCTATTTGCCTTGATCTCCACATCCTCCACTAAACTCCATTCACTGTCCTCGACGCCCTCAGCCCTGTCTGCCTCCTCCAAAGTGTCCGTCCTCAAGCACCTCCAAGTGGTCCGTTGCGTTAGTCCCAGCGGCGCTTTAATGATCCACAACACTCCATCATCCAGATCCGTCATATGCGCGTCAAACTTGACAGTTGTGTCCCACAGACCTGCGGGAAGCGCATTCATGTGGTCGGTGATTCTGTAGCATTTGGCCGCTGGGGTGGAGGGGTCCGAGGGGATGGTTTCGTGAGAAGCATATTCAGGGTCGAGACGGATGAGGAGTTCGTGGTTGTGGAGCTGGGAGACGGCACTGGCGAAGGAAATCGACCGCGGGAGGTGAGTTACGTGGTGGAGGGTTGCGGTTGTGTTCAGGGCTGCTGTTCATTAGAAGGAGAAAGTTGAGGAGGAGCAGGAACCCTACAAAACATGGCTGATGGGTTGGCCTGTTAGCTGGATCGAGGATGTATGTGAGGCTTGTTGTATGAGGGGCGTTTTCGCGCGGACTTTCTTCTATATGACTCCAATCGCAACTCGTGTTGTAGTGTTCTAGATTAAGTTGTGTAGATCAAAAGCTAGAGTCTGGGATGGGAGGAACAAGAGAAGCAAGGGATATGTATGTCGTGAGTGAATTGATGATGCTCCTACAGTTTCATGGGAATAAGCGACACGTCTCAACCAACAATGACCTCAAGGCACGAATCAGGACTATGTTAGGCTCGGAAGTAACCTGCGAATCCCCCTGGGGCTAATACGATAGCATATGCAGAGAGTACCGTCCTGCGGTTCAGCTGAACACATCTGACCTATGGCGTGCATCGGAGCGCGGAGCTTCATCAGAAGCCATCGGACTATCGGAGCCCGGATTAAATAAGAGCCGGGCGTCGCGTGGTTGCTCCACTTGAAGCTTGTAACGAAACCGAATGCATAATCCTCTATCTAGCCACATACAGCCGAAAATTCCCCTATTTCCTTCTCTCTGCTACCAGACTAGAAAATTCGTCCAGCGACGCTGTCTGGAGGATTTCGAAGATGCTGACTTTGGCCTTGACAACGCTACCCAACCAGTTCCGAAAATCTACAGCAACCAGAGAATCAACGCCAATGCTTGTCAGAGCATCACCAGTGTCGATGTCACTCTTCTCCAAATTGAACAACTCGGCAACCTTGGCTACCAGTAGGTCCACGATGACCTCCTTTGACCTGCTTTCGGACAACGATTCTGTCGACAACTGAGACACCAGGCCATCGATGTTCTTCGATGATTCGGACTGTGAATGGACCGAGGCTTCTGTCGCGGTGGCATCGCCCAATCGCAGAGTTCCCAATCGGCGGTCTTTCCTCACCGCTGGATCATCCACCAAGTTGCGGTACCCAGAAATACAGGTAATGACCTGGCTGTTCTCGGTACGGCGTCGGTTTGGATTCCTGATTGCATCTTCAAACAGTCGCAATACATGGGCGATGGGCAAACACTTCATGCCAAGGGCCTTCTCCACGCGCATCTTCACTGCATCTCCACCTTGTGCGACGTACCCAACATCATCGATTGGACCAAGATCGATTGTCACAGCGGGCAGGCCGAGTGACGTGCGGTATCGCGCGAATGCATCTTGAAACGTACCACCAGCAGTATAATTACTCTGTGACACGTTACCCAGAACTCCTGTGGCGGAAGAGGTCGTGATGAAGAAATCCAGGCCTGGCAAGTTGTGGTGAAGGGCCCAGGTGCCGGTGACTTTGGGGCCGATAGCTTTCTGCCATTGTTCGAACATCATGCGCTCAAAGACCGTGTCGTCGAGTATTGCGGCGATTTGAAAAACCCCGCGGATTGGAGGTAGCTCTTCCCTCACTTTCGCCAGGAGACTACGGACGGACTCTCCATCGGAAATGTCACAGTTGCGCAAGTAGACATTGCAACCGTACTTACTTCCTTCTTGAGCCAACGCCAACCCTTTTGGGTGAGCCACAGCATTGCGGGAGACTATCATCAAATTTCTGGCCCCCTGTTCCATCATCCAATAAGCTGCGGCAAGTCCGATACCTCCAAGACCTCCAATGATCAGATAGGTAGAGTCCGGAGAGTCGAGGCCAAGCGAAGGTTTAGTCTTGGGGATGACATGCACCTCATCACCAGGCTGTGGAAGAATGACAGCACTGCCCAAGTGGCTCCCACCTCGGATATGCTCAAAAGCTTTGTCGACCTCGTCCAGCCGGAAGACTTTGGCTGATGTAGCGAGCCTAGCTCTTTCGTGCTGCAACAACTCAATGGATTCTGCTAATGCCCTGTGGAATATCGTGCCTCTCATATCGCTGTATTGCAGGGTATCAAGGCCTGTCATGGAGACCCCACGGCCAAACGGCGTCATATCAAGGTGCTTCGACTTTTCTAAGTCGGCCCTGCCAAGTTGTATGAAGCGGCCAAATGGGGCAGTACACTCCCAGCATGCCTTCAGCAATGACCCGCCGACAGAGCTCAGCGTCACATCCACACCTTGACCATCGGTCTGGGACATGATAGCAGCAACAACAGAAGCGGCTTCGCTAGGCAAGATATGGCTACTGGAGACGTTGTAATCTCTTAGCAGAATATTGCGCTCTTCATCTGTTGCGCAAGTGACAAAGACCTCGGCTCCGATGTTCTGCGCCAAGGCAAGAGCAGCTCGATTAACACCTGCCGTAACAAAGTGTAATAGCACTCGCTCATGCTTCTGTAATCTTGCGATATTGCGCAAAGCCAACCAAGCGGTCGAACACGCATATGGTGCGGATGCAGCTTCCTCCCAAGTAAGATCGTTGGGAATTTTGACGACGCATGTCCAGTGAGCGCGGCTGACATTGCTTATGGGGCCTCTAAAGATACCGCAGACTCGATCACCAACACATAGGCCGGAATCTTTTGTGTCTGGACCAAGCCTTCTAACGACACCGCTGCCTTCATGAGCGGCCGGATCGTCGTCTTCAATTGCCTCTACTATGTTCAGGCCAAAAGCTTTCGGCTCGATCTCAATCAATCCGCTCGGCAAATCTTCCACCGTGCTGGATGTTTCCACAAAGCAGGATCCGATACCGGATACACCGCTGCGTGTTCGTTGAAGCCTCAGTGTTTTGTTGGAATAGCTGAAGTCTTGCAGGTAAGGAGGTTGGTCGCCTCCACTAGCAGCCCTATCCTGCGCAAGATCTGGATACAGACGAGGAACATACAGGCCTTGGTCTTTCACAGAATATTCCCAGTCCAAGTTGGCATTACCGGATGGGC
>Ga0058698_10001063_pt1 | contig 13104 bp, 14 predicted proteins | sample AgamicAsSfe_FD_67288 | JGI IMG/M metagenome (GOLD analysis project Ga0058698, IMG submission 67288) | Agave microbial communities from Guanajuato, Mexico - As.Sf.e | ecosystem: Host-associated > Plants > Phyllosphere > Phylloplane/Leaf | place: Guanajuato, Mexico | collected 2012-05-30
ATTAGATAGAATTGCTGCGGCAGGAGAATGTTCTGAGATCATCCAGTCTTTTCAGGCAGGTCGTATGTTGCGTTAAATTGAGTTATAGATAGTGATCTGTGCGTTGCGCACAAGACGCTGCAGCTCATTTGTAGAAGACCGAGTACAAAGTATAGAGCTTTGCGTCCAATGTGTTATGGTCGAGAGTGTGCATGTCCGGCGTAAGTTTTCGATCTGTCATCTGCCATCCCGTCTTGCTCGGGTGCTCGGGAAACTTTAGTCGATTTTGTCTCTCTTTCAGTTCTACTTTCATCTTCCACACTTACACCCCGGCGACTGTGATTAGATCTGAATGCGCAAGAATTCGTGCGCTTTAGAGTCTGGGTTGAAGTCGTCTGGTTTCATCCACCCGATCTTGATCGTCCTACCGTACAACAACGGAATACAGCCCGCGGTCCATTTCCATCAAGAACACCATCATCGCGTTTACGGCATCAAAGGTTGTCGCGTCGCCGCTGTGCGCTCTCGCCGGCTACAGGACGTGGAATCATCTCACGAGTACGATACGACATGCGCTTTGGCTCTAGCAAAGCGTACCACATCTTTTTCTTGTTAGAGGCATGATGAACGACATGAACAGAGGATATGTCCCTGCTGGGCAGGGACAGCTCAGTGATTTTGCGCCGGCACAACAAGATCTACCGTATGGCGCACCCCCGAACAATGGTGGCAGTGGTGGAGGTGGTGGGGGTGGCAATGGAGGAGGAAGTGGAGGTGGAGGAGGCAAAGCACCTGGCTCAGGACAGAAACCACAATATGCAAAGAGAGGAAAGATCACGATTGTAGCCTGTGTGCCATGTCGCAAAAGAAAGACGAAAGTGAGCCAGGACTACATTTTGCGTAGTAAACCATCAGGCTGACTTAGAATCGTAGTGTGATGGAAAGCGCCCACTCTGTTCGCAATGGTACGTCAGGAATAATAGTCCATCGAAGTCACATCATCTAAACTCATGCTTTGTACAGTACTGCCCGTGAAGGAGCATGCCACTACGATATGACTGATGACCAACGCAAGTTGACATTCCTACGAGATAATGTCGAGAAACTACAAGGAACGGCCGCATCACTTCAGCAACTGTTATCTACTGTCCAAAATGCCAGCGAAGCGGAGGCGGCGGAGATCTTCAGACGACTCAGACAACCCGGTGTTGAACCAGAACACGTTGCTGAGCAAATTGCAGCTGGTCAACTACTTTTCGATGTTGGACGACGAGAGTCTGAACGTAAGCTGCTCTTACTTTGTGACTTCCCAAATCGTCTCACACCGACTGACCAGTCCCTAGAGCAAGGAGAAAGTCCAGTCACTGAAGTTATGGCAAAAGCACGGTCCTACGACCAGCTCATGAACACTTTGCTCTCATCTGATACAAATTCTGTACATTCAATTATCCGAAGCATTCGCGGCGGGGAAGCACCTGGATCACTCGCGCAACTAGCACTTGGGCTACAGCCAGCGCAGTATAATCGACCTCAGCCACTCTTGGGGCCAACTCCAGACGCATCACGCAGTCTTGAGGCGGCATTCTCCCGCCATGATCAAACCTTTGGTATGGTGAAGGGAGCGGAAATGGCGCACACTTCTCTGGGTCATGGTAATGAGTTCATCGACGAACATATGAATCACCCTTGGACGAACGTGACACAAGATGGAGAGCTGATCAATCACTTGCTCACACTTTACTTCACCTGGCAACATTGTTTCTTCCAGAACTTTCCTGAGAGGTTGTTCCGGGAGGATATGGAAGCCGGAAGAACCAAGTTCTGCTCTAGCATACTCGTAAATGCCATCTGTGCAGCAGGATGTTTCCTCTCGGATCGTGATATTGCAAGACGACAACTCGAAGACGGCGACACGTTGATGGACAGATTCTACAAAGAGGCTGTACACGAACTCGAACAAGTGACACATCAGTCGACGCTGACCACAACATCTGCTCTATATCTCATGAGCTACGTTGAGGGAACAAGAGGTCGACTGAGCTCTCTGTGGATGTTTGCTGGCCGAAGTGTGCTTATGGCCGTAGATCTAGAGCTGCATCTACGTCCTGTCAAGCAGAAGAAGCAGGAAAGCCACGAAGAAGAGCAAGAGTATCAGAAGGAAGCCGAGGCGCGAACGCATGCTTTTTGGGGTTGCTTTCACGTTGATCAGTCAGTCTATGGTATATGTGTCTGATGAAAACTTGCTAATTATCGACCTAGAACAACGAGCTTCACGCTTGGAAGGCTTCCACTGCTCAACATCAATGGTATCACTTGCGAGCCACCAGCACCTCCTGACATGAGCGATGATGCACCGTGGCATGCATATGAGCTCAATATACCAGATCGACCTGGTCTACGAGCTTCAGCTTTCAAGGAATGTGCAGCACTTTCGAAGCTCGTCAACTCGACGCTTGTCATGTTCTTTGCACCGACAGTACCGATGAGTGGAGCCCTGCTGCTGGGAGAGTATGAAAAGTACCTGGAGTGGTATCGTAACCTACCAACAAAACTTGCCAATACGGAAAATGCAGTCCCCCATGTGATCTCTTTGCAGTAAGTAGAGGCACCTTGCAGGGACGATCATGGAACTCACTGACACAACCAGTATGTACTATCACACTGCCTTACTACTACTCTTCCGTCCTTTCCTGAAAGCCACGATCGACTACTCCGATGTCGTTCCACGAGACGTGTGTCGAAACGCAGCGAATTTGGTCTCCGATTTGTGGCAACAGCATCGAAATATCTATGGCTTGAGCGGTATCTACATGTTCCAAGTACACTGCCTGTTGACGGCATGCACAATACATATCCTGAACGTGCCAACAATATCAGCTACACGACACTTGACTCAAGCCGCGAATATCATGCAAGAGCTGATTCCGCGAAATGAATGGGCTCGTTCGGCGCTGATCATCCTCCGTGGTCTTGCCGAGAAGTGGAGATTAGTACTTTCTCTCGAGGTTGAAGAAGCGCTATATCGAGATATCGGTGGACCGGGTCAGGACACAGTAAGCCGAAGTGGCTCTATGCTACCTTCTCCCGACAGAACCAACGAGCTGTCACGCCAGTTCCCTACTGGACCCGATCCATTGTCAGCTCAGGCAAACCTGGTACCCAACATTGACTACAGATTTCAGCAAGAGCAGCAGAGAAATTTTCTCCAGACACACTCACAATACGCTCAGGACCACTTGGGTGAAGGTCATTCGATAGATCCAAGCCTGAAACGTGGAAACCAAGAGTCGGGCAACGACTCACAGAAGCGACAACGTCTATTGGATCCAGCATTGCGCGACGAAGGTCTGCCACAGACCCAAGCAACACAACTCCAAGCTACCCAGATACCTCAGCCACGCCAAGCTCAGATGGTCGCACAGCAGGCACAAGATGTGTCGAACAATTACAGCCAGTCTAATGTCAACTTCGGAACCGGTTTTGGCATGGGTCTGGGTGCTGGAGGATATACACATCGAGTGCAGCAACTAGCTCAAGATGCAAGGTCCCGGTCAGCGTCGAGTTACATCTACTCACCCATGTCCAATCAATCAGCGCCATTACTTGTGCCTGTCAGTTCGCGAGATTCTGCAGACTCCAAGCCAAGCAGTGAGCCTGCTGGACCAAACAGCAACAGAAACAACAACAATCAACAGCAGGGCACGACGAATGATGCCAAATCTGGCACAACAGACAAGGAGGATAATAACGGCACAAGCGGACGCGACGAAGTAGAAGGACTCAGCTTCCTCGACGACTGGCGCGATCTATGGTTCAGTTAGATCACAACGCAGGCATGCAGCACGAAGTGTCTGTACTTGAAGCCGGTCAAGTAACTTTGATTTTTCTGCGAATAGGGAGGGATTCAGATCGATTTGCCGGCGGAGCTGATTGGAATTCGCGAGACTTAGGCGTTCGGCAAGATTCTTGGATGACACCCACAACATCGACAAGCCGCCACCGATCTCAGCACTGTTTGCACAACCAACAACATGGAGGAATTGAAACGGAGGGGATTTCTGTTTCAACCTCATGGCGCCCTCGAAATGCCAATGGTCCAGGATTACGCTAGTGAATAAGGGCTGGTGCATGTACAATCAGTTGGGGTTGAAGTAAAAGCAAAGGATCGGTGATGTGATTTGTATACTGCTGGATCGTGAGATTGCAACGAACGAACCACCTACGTAATAGGGAGTGGGTGCATGGGTATGTGGATATCTTGCTGCGGAGTTTCAATGGTGGTTGTAACCACAAGAGGCTTCTTGTGGTTGTTGTGTACATCATATGTTGAAGCGTGTACAAGAGGCCGGATAGGTACTGCAGAGTCAAATCTGGTCATAGTGTAACAGGTGGTGTATTCGCATCTCTGCCACTTATATACACGTTACATCCGTCCTCCCTCGAGCTCGATCCTCGCCCACTATACTGTTCAAGACTTCAGCGATCATGGTCATGCTCTTCACCACCTCATGCTTCCTCAGCCGCATCGACCTCTGCGATCCCATTTCCAATCACCAGACTCGCCATCGGGACCATGAACATCACAGCACCATTCTTCCCCTTCCTCTGTATCCACCTCCCCAGCCTCGTCTCGGTGCCTACAGCCGCAACGATGCAAATCCCGCCGCTCGCTCTCTCTCCCACTTGGAAGACGGTGAGGTCATTTATGATGCCGCGTATTGTGCCAGATGGCTCGGCACTGGCTACTGTCGTCGTCGCAGAAGAAGTTAGACCTGTGTGATCTTGATCTCCATTCAGCATCGCCGCATTATCACCAAATGCAATCTTCGTCGCCGGTAGTCCTTCTCCGAGCACGCCTACGCTTTCAATTCGCCTGTCGTCCGCACTGACCCGCCATACCCGCACGATCCCATCCCAGCTCCCTGTGACGAAAAGATCGCATCCCGGTATTCCTGCTAGTGCCGTGATCCACCTCGGTGTAGGCTGTGCCTGCGACTCGCGCGACTCTGCGTCAATCTCTGCAGAAGAAAGCGCGGGCGATAGAGCGGCATCGTAGCCGTGCGCCAGTGACACGACATGCAGCGGTTTCTTCTTGTGCAGGGAGAAGAGCGATAGCGAGCCCGAATCCGAGCCCGTGATGAAGAGGGATGTACTGAGTGCAAGGACGCGATCGAGGGAGCCTTCGCGGAAGGTGGGCAAGCTGGACGTCGGATCTGTAATCTCAGCGTCCTGATCTCGCCGCCGCTGCTTTCCCATCTTTAGCCCCTTCAGGATCCGCTCATCAAGTTCGCTCTTCGCACTTCCACCGCCACCTCCGCCGCCACGGAACACAAGTTGGCTCTCCTCCACGACTTTCCACACTCTAGCACTGCGATCCCGCGCCCCGACGCTGATGCAGCGTTCCTCTTTCCCGCCCACAGCACTAACATCGACGACCTCGTCCTGATGTCCAAACAGCGTGTCGACGTACGCAAGCTCGTCCAGACTCCAGATCTTGATGGTCCGGTCCTTGCTAGCACTGAAGAGTTGATTCGTCTTCCCTCGAAAGGCGAGCGCAGTCACGGAGTCGCGGTGTTGTGTGAAGACTCGTAGGGGCTTTAGTGTGGCAGCGTCCCAGATGATGAGGCGGTTGTCGGCGCCGCCAGTGGCGAGGAAGCGGGAGTCGGTGGAGACGGCGATGCAGAGGATGGAGGCGGTGTGGTGTTTGTAAGAGGGGTCGGAAGCGTGTTTCTTAGAGCCGCGAGTGTAGAGGAGTTGTTTTGGTTTTCGGCGGGCGTGCGAGGTCTTGGAGGCCGGTGGTGGAGGGATCTCCCATTTTATGATCGTCATGTCTTTCGAGACTGTGTATACGTAGGGCGGACATGACGCTACGCCAGTCGTTGCCAGTGTGTCTGCCCGGAACAGCGTATGTGATGCACTCTTATAGTCTAGCTCCCCTGCCAGCCGCCGATACAGCTTGCCCTGCTCTTCTGCCACATCCTCCTTCAGCCGTGCGGCGATGAGATCGCGGTCAACGTCCTCTGCATCGAAGCCAATCTCTTGACCATCGCCGACCTCTTCACGTATATTCTGCAGATATCGTTCTGCTAGCTTCAGCCGGCGCTCTGCTGCTGATTCGCGAGCATCGTCGCCAGAATCTACGGAGGCATCTTCTAGATTCCGGTTTGCGGCTTCGTCGTCGGTTTCACTGCCAGATATCGACTCGTCGTCTGAGACAGGCCGAGCTTTACTCTTGCCATTAGCTGATGTGGATGTTGTGGTGGTGCCTGGTGTGCGGCGCTTGTCGTTGGAGGTAGTGATCCGTCGCTTTGTATCTGGCGCGCGGGGACCATCTGCTCTCTTTCGTTTCTTCTGCGAGGCAGGTATAGTGAAGAAGCCGGACATCGTGGTATACTCCAAAGACCGTGATAACAATCGCTTCTTGTACTTTTTACACTTTTTTGGACGATGACTTCTTATCGATAGTCCACGACTCGCACGGGCGTGCACGACGCGGACAATTGCGCCTAACACCTTCGCCTCTAGCTTGATTGACCATATCCTCACCACAACACCATCACCACCACTCACACACTCAGCTTGCCACCAATCCGCTCTCTACAATCCTCGAGTACTAGCAGATCCCACCTGGCCGTCACAACCACAAAGCCGACGCCATCATGTGAGCCTGACTTGGCCTCATCCTGAAACGCAGCAAGCTGACCTCAACGACAGGGAGGTCCTCCTCGGTATCACCGGCAAAGACTTCACCATCATCGCCGCCTCCAAAGCCGCCATGCGCGGTGCCTCCATCCTAAAAGCAAACGACGACAAAACGCGCGCTCTAAACGACCACTGCATCCTCGCCTTCTCAGGTGAAGCCGGCGACACAAGTACGTTCTTGGTCCTATTCCCCCGCGACACCTCCATCATCTCATTCACGACCCCGTACCTAACTCTCCCCTCAGTCCAATTCGCAGAATACGTCCAAGCAAACGTCTCCCTCTACTCCACCCGCAACGGCTACCCGCTCGACATCCCCTCCATCGCCTCCTTCACCCGCAACGAACTCGCCCGCTCCCTCCGCTCCCGCAAACCCTACAACGTCAACCTCCTCCTCGGCGGCATCATCCCCGGCACCGGCCAACTCGCTCCTTCCAATTCCGCCGCCACGCCAGGCGAGCCCCAGACCACCTCTGGCACGTCCGGCCCACTGCAGCCCATCACAGCACCGGTTCCCAAACTGTATTGGCTGGATTATCTGGCGAGCGTTGCGGAAGTGCCGTATGCGGCGCACGGGTACGCGCAGTATTACTGTCTGAGTATTTTGGATAAACACCATCACCCGGATATTAGTCTGGAGCAGGGCTTGAAGCTGTTGAGGATGTGTAGCGAGGAGTTGAAGAGGAGGTTGCCGATTGACTTCAAGGGGTTGACGGTCAAGGTGGTCACGCCGGAGGGGGTCAAGGTGATTGAGGAGTTAGGGGAGAGGACGGATGTCGCTGCGCCGTGAGGGAAGATTGATAAGATGGCAAGGAGATGCTGGGGCTTGACCGCACCTGCGCTGTACTCGACGAGGTTCGCGTGGCGTAATAGCGGTAGCACGAGCTGCAGCAAGGAAGTGGACGAAGATATGAGAATGACGATGCGCATGCATGGCGATGAGCAGTTCAGACAGATTTCGAGCATACATAATACGTCACGTCACGCCCTGCACGAATGAGAGGCATTGTGCAATGTGAAAACTCCAATGTGCAATATACGACCGTCGAGTCTACATTTCCAGCTGTCCTGGCTGTCCTGCATCATCAGTGAACTGACGACGTCGGATCTACGAGCTTCTGCATACCTCTACACGTCTACACGTTTCGCCAACCCATATTGTCACTAGCCTCTCTCTCTTCTGCCATCCACACGCACGTGCCGCGACACCGATGTAGGCGATCGGGACTATGCCAGCCGTGCGAATACGCAATCCAGCAAGCGAGTTCATTCTCATCGTATTCAACATCCGAGGAGTCCGACATCGACGCTCCATCGACGTCAACATCACGGTCAGAGCCAGACTTGACGAGGCGTATCCTCGTCAGCCTGTACATAGCGTGCGTGCCTTCAACATACATCCCAGTATCTCAACAGCCGTGAGTAGCGTGCGTACCTTCATCATGCATCCAAGCTCATAACGCTCTTTCATGTCGCTGGTGGTGAATGGATGTGTGGACAGTCGAGAAGAGGGATCCTGCCAACGCCCGGTGTAGCTGCTCCTAGGTAGATCAGGCGCTGGGCCAGGAAGCTACATCCTCGCATTGCAGGCGGTGAGAGAGTGCTGGGCTTGCTGATCAGAGCTGCCAGCAATAGTAGTCATTAGTAGGAGCCATTGAAGTGACGAGCTGGAGATGTTAGAGACCGTGCAGCGGGGACATGTGGATGGATTGCGTACGGTGGAAGATCACCCTGCCAACGTGGCTGCTGAGCAAAGCAAGTTCTGCATAAGGCACTCTTGGACGAGTGCACATTCGATCGTGTAAGTGCCGTTTATAACACTTCGCTGAATCCACGACGCGAGTTCGCGCGCCTGAAGGCCAAGTGGCGGCCCGGTGCTTCTCATGCTGCATCACGCACTCGCACATCCACCACTTCTAGGTCAGCAATATCCGTGTCCCCAATCTTATCGTCCTCATCAAGGTCATCGCCCTCAAACACGAGCACAGTCGTCTTCTTGGCCGACAGATTATGCCGTTTGCGAAATGCAGCCAGAACCTTGTGGATATGGGTCGACTAAGCATCAGTTAGCAAACGCAAACAACGCAACGAGATGCGATTGTGCGGAATGTGATTGTGCTCACTTTCCGTACTGTGAGCTTGTAGTCACCGTACTCCTTGCCTGCACGCAGGACGATTCGAATGTTCTCTTCGGGTGCAGTGTCTGACTGTTGTTCTGGATTCGTCGAAGCGTTTCTCGGACGCTCCGAGGACACGTCGTCCCTGTCGACGTTCTTCGCACCAGTATCAGCTAAAGCTGATTGAGAAACTGCTGTGGCAACTTTCGTAGGATTTCGCCTCTCCTCCAATATCTGCTCCGTCACAGCCTCAAACACCATTTGCGATCCAGCACCTGCTTGAGCCCATTCCCTTTCCTCTCTTCCAGTCATCCCGCTCCATCCCGTACTCTTATGCACGATCTCGCCTGTGAGCTCGTCCAGCGTCACGCCCAGACTTTTACACGTCGTAAAGTCAAATAGTCGTTTACCGCGCCATGTCAGGAAGATAGAGGACATGTCGACATCCTCCGGGAGAGCGCCGACGCCTTGCTGTTTCTTGATCCAGGCGGTGCGGACTTCTTTGAGGCGTTGGTTCAGACGGCGCTTGACCATTAGGGGAGTGGTATCGGGAAGGGGGGAGTGGATGAGGAGACTCAGGACGGGACTAGGAGCTTCTGGTATCGGTGTAGCTGATTGAGTAGACCGAGGTTGTGCTGTTGTGGTCGGCTTCGGAGGTGCTAGATATGTGGATTGTGAAGGAGCTCTACTCGATCTCAGGTTATTATCACGGATGTCAGGATCGTCCGAGTCGTCAAGCAGGATTGGCTGCATCGAGGACGCGTGCTCTGGATTTAACCGGGGTTCATTGTAGATGTCTTCGTGCGAGGAGCCAATAAGCTGCTCGTTTGGGAATTCACTTGTATTCACCCATCTCGGTTGCGGCCGTGACCCGGAAGGACTGCCATTCTCCTCAGACTCGACTGGTAGCCCTCGTTTCCTTGCTGATGATCTAGGCATTGTCGAATGCTCATCTGATGGTGATCGCGGAGGTGTTGTAAGTCCAATCACATTCGCGCTCTCTCCTTTCGGAGCAGTGCTGGTCGGTCTTCTTTCACTATACAAGCCATCCGTTGCATCCTCGTAATCATCACTCAACCGCAGCTTCTTCTGTTTAGGCTCCGACTTTACTTGTGCCAGGCTTTCCTGTATCGCTCTTTCGTACTCCGCCCTTTCTTTCGCTGCCAAGTCCTTCTCTTGCTGAACTCGAGCCTCCTCCTCTTGTATCAGCCGGAAGGTATCATTCGATCTGTTGAATGCTGCTAATGGATCGTCGTCATCATCTTCAGCTGGAGGTTTCTTATGTACACTTGAAGACACCGCTCCCGCGGACCTGTTCTTGAAGAGTTGCCGCTTACGCACTGGTGCTGCGAATTGGGATGTGGACGTCGTGGAACTTCCTGGCAACAACTCTGATTGCGGTGTTTCTTGCATTACGACCACACAATATGCAGAGTCAGGTAAGGTGTGGGATCTGAGACGAGTTGAATGGCAATTTGTGGTTTTACAATGTGGTGTTGACTGCCATTGACGTGCGCAGGTGAGCCCGCGCTTTTGTAAATGATGGCAAAAGTCAATATCATTACAATGGCTAGATCGGCTAGATACTCAGAATATGTGCACGCATGTTGGTCTAGTCGATGATGTGTGAGAGAACAACAGAGGTCGAGATTGGATCACATGTCAGACAACATCAGCATCAGCAACCCTCCACACTCTAACATTCAGGTTGTTCCCTCGACGTCACAAGCATCTCACTTTGCCATCAAGCAAGTCTGACAAAAATGGAGAACGGCGGCGCACCCTCAGCGCGTGACCCTTCCGGCTTTCTCACAGAAATCAGCGGCGCGCCAGTCACTGTCAAGCTAAACTCTGGTGTTGTCTTCAAAGGTAACCCATAACACAGCTTCAGAAACAGGACCCATGTACCATGCTAACAGCTGTATTCATCATAGGACTCCTTCAATCGGTGGACGGCTACATGAATATCGCCCTGGAACAGACAAGAGAGATTGTGAATGGACGTGTTCGCCGGGAATATGGAGATGCCTTCATTCGAGGGAACAATGGTAGGAAGAGCCTATAAGATGCAGTGGCACGATACGAAATGCTGACTGACTACGACCAGTCATGTACATTTCCGCTGACGCCTGATTCACAACACTCTGAGCATCTCTGAGCATAACAAGACAGCTACATCGTCTGTAAGCATACGAAGAAATGATTGGCAGCGAGAAGGTCAACGCGGGTCCAGCGTCGTGGTAAGCTTCATCAGCAGCAAAGAGTGAGCGCTGCAAAGACAGTCGGTGTGGCCGGCATCTTATAAATGCGCGGACACCAAGTGGGAAGCTCCACGAGTTTGTGATGGCCGATGAATCCAGCCCAGAGAGTATGAGGACAGAGTGACCACGTGGACTTGGAAAGGCGGGGATGGAGGAGAGTCGACTTTGGTCAAGAATGCATGGATTGACTGCTCACCCGCCGTATATGATCATAGTGTATGCAGCCATGCAAGTACGTGGGTGACGAGGAAGTAGTCAATAATCGAGATGTTTGGGCAGAACAACGGCGTGCGTGGCTGCATTTGCATGCATCATTTAGCTCGTAGCTGTGAAGACGGACGAATGAATCACAAGCTTGGGCACATGCCCTCCTCCTTCCTCCTTCCTCCATGGGTGCATCGAGTGCTGTGTCCGGTGATTAGGTCCATACCAAAGTGATACCGAGCCGATCCGGAAAGTGCAGACTCATCTTCACTTTCCGATCCAGGCAGGCTCAGATATTTTGTTCAGAGGAAACTGGACCCTTTTTGCTTGCTCGCTGGCGCGCTCGCAGCCATTGTAGACTTGACCGCCTTCGGCGGCCGTAAAACGCATAGAGTTGAGACAAGGCTGTTTCAGAATCCAGCGGGAGACTGGTTCAGGCTTCAGTGCAAGGTCGTCGAGCTCGATATTGAGAAGGTAGACTGTGGCAACTATAGGTGCATGAGCAACGGGCAGGAGAGTGTTGTCTTGGTCGTCTTCTATATTTACATCTATGCCCAAGTGCCGGCTGCGCTGACAATTGTAAATAGTACAGATCTCCACCTGCAACGCGTCAAACACAACGGGCTTGAATCCTCGACTTCTCACTGCAGAACCTTTTCCTAGGCAGCGGACAGCCCTGGTGTCACATCAATGTCCATGCTTTCTCACCAGCCTCTCCTCTACATGTACTGAACCTCCACGGTGGATGTAGTACTGCTGTTCGCCCTCCCACAGCCCTTCTTCCTCCTCCTTTGTTTCATACTTATTTTCTTCTTGACATTGTTTCAACTGACTCCTTTGCCTCCCTTCACCCTGCCGAGTACCGAAAACAGGTAAGCAAGCCTTCCGTTTCCCTATCAACTGGAATACAGCTCCTCCCTGTCACTGCCATCTCCCTTCGACGCGGAAGACCACATCATTACTCTCCGATCCCTACAGCAAGCCTATGCTCGTGCTCGAGAACTATTCTGAGGATGTCATACTGTCGAGTTGATTACTGACTTTCTCCTGGTGTTTAACAGTTCCTCTTGCTCAACAACATCGCCCCCATCCTCATACCTTGATCTTCCTGCCCATCACACCGAGCCACCTTCTCCTAGCATACCACCCATCCCACTAGCAACACATACATGCCCATCAAGTTTGGCAAAAGTGCTTTCCGCAGAAAATCTTCCGGAAATATCCTAGAAACAATCGAGAATCCTCCCGCTGTATCGTCATTTCGAGTACTAAAGAGAGAAGATGTCAACACACAGAGTATCGAGAAGGCTTCTGAGCTGAAACCTAAGCTGGGATTCCGGAGTGTATCTGCCTCGTTTGGGCATAGAGGAGGAGCAAGATCCCTGGATGTTGCCTCAACATTAGACGAAGGGTTAGTCACTCTGTCGGAGCAAGTTTCAGCGAGGGAAAGTAACACAACATCCAGGCGGACGAATCACTCTGTGTCGACTACAGGAGACTCTTCAATACATTACAGTAACGACTCCACGCAACCTTCCTCAATAGCTTCGGCCTCTCAAGATGATCTAAGTCTCCACGATAGGCCTGCCCCAGGCCTACGTTCACGCTCTTCAATGGACCAGCTCAAGTCAGCACTGAACGGAGGGAAGACTTTCCCCTTCCGGTTGAAGCAGCAGAGATCCACCGATGCTCTTTCATTGTCTGGGAATCCAAGCATGCCTTTCCGTGCAGATTCTCTTATAGCACCTGTCCCTGAACCGCCAAAGGCTACGATACCGGCGAGTCGAAGAGTAGAGGACGACTTAGATGACAACATATTCGAGGGCATGCCCCTGAGGAAT
>Ga0058698_10001064_pt1 | contig 13103 bp, 11 predicted proteins | sample AgamicAsSfe_FD_67288 | JGI IMG/M metagenome (GOLD analysis project Ga0058698, IMG submission 67288) | Agave microbial communities from Guanajuato, Mexico - As.Sf.e | ecosystem: Host-associated > Plants > Phyllosphere > Phylloplane/Leaf | place: Guanajuato, Mexico | collected 2012-05-30
CCCCACCACCGCCTTCGGCACGCAGTACTTCGCCGGCGTCAACGCCACTTTCTCCTCGATCTTCAACTTCGACATCCCCGCTTCCGATGCAAACAAGACTTGCACGCTCAACTTTTTCCTTCCCGAGGCCAAGGACCTCGTCACCTCCAGCTACACCATAACTGGGAGCTCTGTCACTATTGACTTTGAGCAGCTCAGTGGACCTGCTACGAAGAACACTACGTTTGCCAACCAGCCTAGCGTTGCCAAGGACTTTGGTAGCCAGACCTTGACCCCGGGCAGCAGCGTCACTGTTACTAGTGGCCCTTGTGCTGCTGGTGGCGTTGTGGCGTATGAGCTTAAGGCTGCGGCGGGATCGAACCTTTACTACTTCCAGGGTAAGTTATTCCCTCTCCTGGACTTGCAGGTTGTATCATTGCTAACAAACATGACAGACTACAACAACCCATCCCTCGGTCTCTACGTCACCGTCTGCTAGATGGTCCACTTTCACTGTTCATACTTTCAACACTTGGCGACGTCGCCGTATAAAGAGGGCTTGTATAGCTGACTTCGCTTCTGAGCAACTGTGGGTTTGGTGTCGAGAGAGTTTTTACGCTGCAACGAAGTAATCTGTTAATGTCTTGAGAAAAGTCTCATATACAACTGTAAATAGATATCTAGATCTAATCCCATCATTTTGCTGGTCACTTTGTGCATTTATCACTGCGCTGCGATGCTGTGGGAGTCTTATCGACATTGAAATTGCTTAGTGGATGGTCCGATTCTGGTCATGTAGTCCACAGCCATACTGCCTACCAGACATAGACAGCATGACGCACCGACGATGACGGAACGCAACCGCGTTGCCATCGTTGTCATGAAGGATGCTGAGGAATGCATACACATTGCCGGATACGGTCATTCACCAAAGAATTATACCCATCCTTGCATTCGCCCTCTCCAATGAGAACAACATACCGACAGATCTGCACCACAAAGCCACGCTCCTCTCGTACCTCTATACGTTATTCTCGCGAGGAGGTCTCCTTCACTCTCTCCATCACAATCACCACTTCCATCTACGAAACAATGTTAATCACCCTCACCCTCAGCCTCGCCCTCCTCTCATGCCTCACATCCGCCAACCCGAGCACCCTCAGCACCTCCACCATCCTCACCCCTTCTACGACTTCCTCCTCCACCACCGCCTCCTCGTCCTCCACATCCACTTCATCACCACTTCCCCCTGATCCCATCCAGCTCGCACACCTCCCCCTCTTCCTCGGCAACGTCACCTCCAGCAACACAAACGACATCCGCGACCTCGGCTACCAAGGCCTCATCTCCACCCTCGCCATCAACACCTTCGGCGACACAATCCCCTGCCTCCTCCCGCAACCCCAATGCGCCTACCTCGAAGCCGCAAACACAGGCGCCTACATCAGCACCCCCGACACAGCCCTCACGTACACAGACGCAACGGTCAGCGCCGATGGCCACGCCCAGCTGTTCTGTCCGCATTTGCCCGAGCAGGGAGAGAATGTCTATTGGGGACTGGGGTTGACGATGTGGTGGAGATCGGGCATAATGAGGGGATTGTGTACTTCGTGCGCAATAATCGCAGCACGGATGGGACGGGGTCGGGGATTGTGGGGAGCGGGATTGCGCATGTTACGGTGAATCCGCGACGGACGAGCAATATGGTGACGTGTACGCGCCCGGACGCGCAGTGGTGGGGCGCGGACGAGCCGTGGTTTGCGGATCATGGCGCCATTGCTGCGCAGGATGGGTATCTGTATGCGTATTGTGGTCAGACGAATACCTTCAATGTCTGGCTGGCAAGGGTGCCGATGGCGCATCCGAAGAGGCTGGCGTTGTATGCATATTGGAATGGGACAGCGTTCAGTGAGACGCGGCTGCATAACCCGAACGCAGCACAAGCAGTCATGGTTGCGGCGCAGGGCAGCATCATGTATAGCTCGCTGTACAAGCAGTATTTGTACTTCATGCCCGGGTGTCCTGGGGATTCGTGTATCTTGCTTTCCTCGTCAGTCAGGCCGGAGGGGCCGTGGAGTCAGGGTGTGGCGATTTGGGGGACGGGCGATAATCCGCGGCATTATCCATGTATGCGCCGGTGGTGCAGCCGAAGTGGAGCTCGGCGGATGGGAAGCAGATTGTGCTGTGGTATACTGGGTTTGGAAACCATCTGCAGGCTATCAATATTACGCTTGCTGAGCCAGCGTAGGGTTGTGGGAGGAATGTAGCAGCTGGGCATGTTAGCATTGATGGCAGATTTGATACTCTTAGGGTAGCGTAGTCATCGCTCCCACCTATGCTTCTGTTGAATAATATGACCACTTTTCACTCTGCCGATATGGCTTTCAGCGCTCGAAATCGAGTAGACAGCATAAATAATAAGCACCAAGACATTGCTCGCGCCCTTGCTGTCCGTTCCTGTCCCATAGTAATGTGAGGTAAGCCCGTCTGAGGCTTTGCGAGCAACTGAGCGGTTGAGTACAATAGCTCCCACCCTCGAGAACAAGACAAGATGAGGTTCGGAAACAATCTAGGACTCTGAGCAGCGTGCTCAGCCTGATTCCGAGCACAAAGATGGAAAGGTAGCGTATTTGAGCTTCTTTTAATATTATGGTATCACTCGAAATTGTGCACCATGAGCTATTGCTTCATCTCGGGACTGATCATGGTGACGCTCGCAAGGTGAAGTGTCACACTTGCTAGGCCGTGCAGTCCTACACTTCGATGACACGGTAAGGTCGACAGCACGAGAGCTTGTGTGACATAGTCAATCTTATTGCGAAGCACCAATATCTGAAGGGCATGCGGTTCAATCTTTTCCCGTATTACGGCATTGCCACGTCACGGGGAGTATTTCACAAATCCTCGTCCTGATAGGATTTACGAGCGCAGAGATTGAGGTGTGGTTCAAGACTCTTAGGCAGCATTGCCCTATCTAGGAACCGATAAGATTGTGGATAGAAGGTGATGCAGAACCTGAAACAGATTTGATGCATGATGCGGACCCTGTGCATCATATTTTGATGCATGATGCAGACCCTATGCATCAGCCTAAATGGCTGTATTTGTCATTGCGCTCCCGCTTCTAGCAATTGTAGCAAGGGAGGTTGGCGGTTAGCGCTATCCGGCACATCACATTCCTCATCCATGCGTTATATGTCCCCGCCTTACTTATATCATGTTCCCACCGCAGGACGAACAGCTCACTATCCAGATAAAATCATTCCCATCAGTATTGGAGGTCAGCACCAGCACGATACGGCAAGGAAGATGAGCACGTGACTTGAACCTCAAGGCGGCAGAATAGGCTGATTGATCACCAACACGAAGCACACTCACGTCGTTGAGAGACGGTGGACGGTGGCAGAGAGTGAAGGAAATCGAAGCAACAGCAACGCGTGCAATCTTGTACAAGTGTACCTAACGTCGCACGCAGCCTCGTGACCCATGATTGCACATCAACAATTTGATGGCACGGCGTACGTTTGTCCCCTGCGTGTAAAGCATGAACGTTGTCGAGGACACATTGACCAAAGCTCTCTTTCCGGCTAACACTCAATCCTAGCGGTCAAGTACAAGACCGATGAAGAACGACGTCAGGCACGACTACTACAGACACGAGCAGCAGTGCTGAAATTACGAGCACGGAAGCGAGAAGAAGCTGCTGCAGCTGCTACAGGTATCACCGGTGAACAAGGAGCAGACAAAGCTTCCCGCGCTCCAGAGGACGTCAAAGTCATCGATGGTGCTTCTACTAGTGTACTCCCCGTCACACACCGCCCGAACTCTTCGAAACCTCGTCGACCATCGGCTATCCTTGCAAAGGCAGATGACAATCATTGGAACGGCTCAGACGGGGCAGCCTCTAGTCAGCTTGTATCAAGTACTGTCCCAAACGCCGACGAGTTGGACGAACAAAATGAGGCCGAACCACAATCCACCACTCAATACAATGTAGTCGACTTTGTCGGTCACTCCCGACGATCTGTCATCAGTGGCTATCCAGGGTTCATGCGACACATGGCTTCCAATTTGGAGGTTCATAGCTCATTCCCTTTCGTAAGTGCTATCGAGGACTTGGGCTCATCGAACCGGCTGTCGGCAGTCAGTATATATGCCTTTGGTGCAACGATCACTGGCATCATGAATCAGGATATGATCATGATTCACAGAGGCACACAGGCTTATAGACAGGTCTTGCGTGCTATGAGAGCTCTCCTCGTCGACAGCAATAGGTATAAGTTGGCGCCGCTTCTTCCTGTTATCTTCAATGTCCTCCTGGGATCCGTCGAGGCAAGTAATCTGGTGCCAAAGTCTGGCTCAGCAACGACTGATGAAAATAGCTGTCCTTTGTCGCATTCCACCCATCGCCAAAGTCGGAGCAATGGAAGCCCATGGTCCACCTCAACGTCTTGCCAGCTATCGTGAAGAGCTGCGGCGCTGAAGCATTCTATAGCCCGTTGGGTGTTAGGTTGATGACATTTAACCGGAAAGTAACCGTGAGTTCTTAGCGTTGCTTGAAAGTAGTAGTGCTAATGATATACCCCAGTTCTGTGTGGCACTTTACCGCAAAGAGCCTTATGCCTTCGATGGTGAAGGATGGAGAAGGAACCCATTCCTCAACTCGGACCCATTCAGCGAAGATCAGCTCTGGTGTATTATCGCAAAACAACCAGGTCTATTCCATCGGATGGAGCTTGCGAAAGCGTTCACTATTCGGACAGCACTGGAAGCCTTTATAAGAACACTATGGAAAGATATGCTGTTGTTTCAAAACGAGCTCGACTCATGGTACAATGACTTCCTCGCCATACATCATCATACAGTCCTCAACAAGGCTGAGGAAGAACCATCCTGGTCGAGTTGTCATACTAACCCAAACCTATATCCCTCCATCGACTTTGCCATTACACTCAATGAGATCTTGTTCAGCACTTTCATGAACCAGGTCTCGCTCCGACAGCTACACAGCGATTATCCCAACATCTTATCCAAGGTCCAAGATGTCTACCTCGTCGAGCCAGCTGGGATAGCTTGGAAACTTTGCCAAACCTGCAGAGCGCTCGCCAATTCTGGCTCCCGTGTGGTTGACCTCCTTGTTCCGCACGTCACACTACCACTACGGATACTCATCAGATATTTTTCCATTTCACCTGTTGAGCACATGCAACAAATGACGTGGTGTTTGAACTTGGTCAAGCAGACAGCTCAATTGGGATGGTGGGGAAGAATGTCTGATCTCGCCTTGGACCCGATGTTCCCACTTACCCTCAACCATTCTCTGCTTCCAGATCTCCAGAAACCGGAATATCCAGCCCTGGTGCTTGAGGACGAAACGCTGATGCTGAAGGAAGGGACTTTGATGCTTGAGCCAGACGGTCCAATATTTGAGGCAGTGCCGAGTTGAGTGAGGAAATTCCCAGAAGATCTGCCATTTGCAATCGACAGTCGACTCTAGGCATCCAATTTTTCGGTCCAAGCCGTACTGATAGCCGTCTGCACGTCTACCAATGACGGCAGTGTCGTCTTCGGCAAATGCTGGCGAGCACGCTGCATGAAAGCACCAAGCGCCTTTCCCCGCAGGACAACGCCGTACCTTCCTTCCACATCTGCCACTACAGCCGAAGCATTGAACACAGCACGAAAAGCATGATTAAACTCATCCGTCTCCACCTCCGCCTCAAACAGCTTCTGCATTTCAGCATGCTTGCCCAGCTCTCTCAGCCTACATGTCGCATCCAATTGCAACTTCGCCCCACCTGCTTGCTTCTGCTCAACACACCAAGCACCAAACCGACAGTACATCGGGCTTGCGCCCGTGATCTCCCCACGACTCTCCTGCTCACCAAAGTACGGGCATGCCGGCCTCAACCACTCAAACAGATCTTCCTCGATTTCGAAGCCATGCTGCCATTGTTCATACTTCAGCCCAAGATACGTCTCACACACCTCTCTCGGGTCATTCGTGATCGAGTACATGCACTTCTTCCCACTCCGTGGCAATGCTTCAGGATATACATACTGAAACCCCTTGCTACTACTCAATTTATACCCCAGCTTCCTCGCATACGCTCCGACAATAGCGCCGGGGTCACCATACGAGCGCATGAATAGCTCCAACGGAAAGAACGTCGCTGACACGATCGAGATGTCCACTTGAACTGTTTTCTTGTCTAGATGGTAGATGTAGCTGCCATTTCTATCATCGGACAGTCCTGCGCGCAGGAAACGGGCGGGAGAGAGACCCCCGGGAGGACTGCATGGGCCGAGGACGGCAAGGAAGTCGACGTCGCCGTGAGATGTCTTTTCGGAAGCCGGACGTGGTGAGATGAAGTGAGAGAAGAATTTGAGGTCGGCGAATGAAGCCGTGAGAGTGGTGATGACAGCGTCGCGCTGGGAGTTAGTCAGATGTACGGGCGTATAATCGGGATGTGCATTACCGCCCATGGTGTCAAGTTGCTGGTCAGGCGGTTTGCTGGACTGGGAGGAGCAAGCACGATATATTCAATTTGTGGAAATGAGCTAGGCTTCAGCAGGAGTGGAAGAGTGCAGGAGTACAGCTTGCACGTCAAGGCGTCAAGTCTGAAATAGAATTCGCGAATCGTGGTAGAATTCGGAGTATATGTACATACACTCATCGTGAGTCAATCTCAGAAAAAGTCAATCAACTTGGCGCGGTAATGGCCAATATCCGAGCGCTGCTCGACCACTACATGTACCGCATCTTCTCATTAATCATCTCTCACATCCTCTGTAACCTTGTCAACCTTGTCTTGCACGCATCAAGCTTCAGAGGTGTGGCGCTGTAATGAAGATATGATCTGAGATAGGAGAACTGGAAGATCAGATGTTGCGACACGACATGCCGCTTTGAAGACTGCATGCAGCACAGATATCCACTCAGCTTAGGCGGTCAGCTCTGAGCTGAGACACCTCATCTTACCTGTAATCTGCAATCTGTAACCTGCCAAGCTTGGCCCCAGATCGATACTTTATTTGCACTTCATTTGCACCTTATCCCTCATCCCCCAGGCCAGTACCGTACTTCCTTCGTCCTTTCTTTCCTTCCTCCTCCTTCATATTGAGAAGACAAACGAGACGATTTTGCGCGGAGTGTTGACGCTTTACCAGTCGCCTGCACATCTGTTTTCACCACCCGCCTCCGCCACCTGCCTCCTCCACCGTCGGGACTTTCTTTTGAGCAGAAGCAGCAGTATCAAGCAGCAGTATCAAGCAGCAGTATCAAGCAGCAGTATCAAGCAGCAGTATCAAGCAGCAGTACCAAGCAGCAGTACCGCGCAGCAGTACCAAGCAGCAGTACCGCCCAGACCAACTCGACAGCCGACCAGACTACCCAGACCAGCGACGCGAGTTCAGCCAACCAAAACAACAAAGCCACCTCCAGATCAGACAGCACACCCAGCAAAACGTTTCAGGACAAAACAATCAGCGGCATGCCAGAACAATTCCATTAGTGTCCCAGTTGCGGCGGTCATCTCTGGATCGAGGCGCATGCGCTGCTGGAGGTTGAAGATGTGTATGTTGGGACATTAAATGGACGGGTTGGTGCGTGGGTGAACAACAAGCCCCACAGTATCAAGGAGGAAGGAGAAGGAGCAGGCGGCAAAGAAGCTGAGACTGAGGATGGGATCAGGCGAGTGGGAGTATGTGGTTTGTGATTGAGAACCATGCATCGCAAGTACAGCCGATTGAGGGCGCGTATCAGGTTGAGGGAAGGGACAGTAGTGGTAAAGGAGAAGGAGAAGGGTAAGAGGCTACAGGGGGGATGAGTGAGGGGTGGGGCATATCTTGAGTGAGTTGTATTTCTATCAGCTCAGATGAGGGAAAGGGAAAAGGAAAGGGTATGGAGAAGGGAAAGGGAACGAGCGAATGACGGGATTTCAGCAACACTTCAGTGGTCTTGGTGATGGCACCATGGCACTACTGGCGCGCCGAGACGATACATCCGTGCGCAGATGTGTCCGCTGCGTGATTTGGCCTTAGGTTGTTGGGCCCAGAAGACGGGCCTACGGTGTCAGTGGCTACAAATATGACGGGACCTGAAGTTCTGCTGGATTGATACTCGAATGTGCGATTGTGAGGTATTCAGCGCTTGGAATTCTGAGCATGCTATCAAATGCGATACTCTGATGAAAGGAGAGTATCAGACAAGGTAAGAAAGTGGTGTATTCATATGTTCAGGTTGCAGCTGCTTTTTCCCCCCCACAAAACATAAAACCATGCGTAAGCTCTTGGCACGCCTCTCGGATGTTCCGCCGCGCGAGAAGCCAAGACGGACGAGACCCAGGGCGATCAGCGAACACCGAGCACGAGACATGATTTGTGTTTGTATTATATCAGCAAGAGAGCCTCTCTCTTTCATCCATGCTCGTCCTTTGAACTGACACATTTTGTCACTCATTTTCCGCCGGATTTCTGTACTCTCTCAAAGTCATATGCTTTTATTGACCCATCCATCTCTTGCCTCTTCTCTATTTTGTGATCGTTCTTGCAATTATACCTCTTCGTCGTTATTGTCTGAACAGCCCTGAGCACAGGTCTGAAGAGAGAACAATGGTCCAGTGGCTTCGATATGCTAAGACTAGAGCTATTACATACTATTCCATCGCCCCGAACGACAAGACGCAAGATGGATGCCACCGCAGTGATTCGCCGTAGCTGTGATCCTGCTTCCACCAAGAAGTGAAAGAATGAAATACGAAACTAGGAAAAAAGAGCAACAATGCTAAAGCCGTGATCGTGCATTCGTGCGATCCCACCATTTTCGCAACCGCCGCATCATGAAGGAGACCCTAACCCAGCCTCGTCAGCATGTCCATCTACACTTTCCGATCCATGCCAGTTATTTGAGCTATCAGTTTCTTCGGCTTGGCGCTGACGGTGTAACTGTTCAACATTGTCAGTCATTCCATCGAGGGACAGAAAAGGTTGAGGAAAACAGACGTCAGATTCAGCGTGAAGAAATGCATGATCGTCGCGTGTACTGATGGAATGGCACCAAAGATAAGACCGCCGACTGGGAAAGAGACTATGAGCAGAGGTTAGTATTTAGTCTTCAAGCTTCTACACTGAACATCCACTTACACGAATCGACGAGGTAGGTGAGGAGTGGCCAGTCCTTGAACTCCTCATTCAGATCTGCCTCCAGCCCAGCACGCTGCATCTCTTCCCGACGAGCTTGTGTGCAGATGAGGTGGTAACGTCTGTACATGAAGAACATGCTCACGACACCAAGGAAACCAAGAATACGGAGGTATCCGTCGAACTCAAACTCCCAAGCCAATTCTCGGGCTCTACTCTCTGCCGATGCGAACAGCTTGAACAAAGTCGAAGCGATGGCCAACGCGATGAGGTGGACAGGAAGGAAGTGAGCTTCGAATAACCGACCGAAGAGCAAAATGTAATGGATCCAGTGTACTGAGAGATCCTCCAGGCCGCTGACTGACGCCACAGGAGACATGTATGGCGAGTCTCCATCGCTATCTGCCTCGCTTTCGACATCGCAAAAGTCCGGCGCGAACATGGTCTCTGCTACTCGGATGAATGCATAGCCAGTATCCAGGGAACCCCACATATGTCGGATAGCCTGCTTGTAACGGGCTTGATGCGAACCGACCCACCCACTGAAACCTGCCGCGTCACTATGGACGTTAGTCTGGCTGGCTGCTGATGCAATAACTCTGGAAGTCAGGTTGCCCTTCATGGCAAAGAAGCACTTCAAGTACATATGCATGTCCTCGCCGATGGCTTCCGGACCCGCGTCCCAGCCTCCAACTCGCTTTACTAAGGACAGGGAAAGTGCTGGAATCACTGTCAGTCCAGTAGCTCACGAGTCAGCGGTTCTCTCCTACTCACAATACACGGATGTCGGGAATCTGATGACTTCAATTGGCGAAAGACCAGACAAGCCGGCACCACACCACATAATGTCTGCAACACGAACGAACCGCGGCACTTCGGTGAAGTTGCGATCAAAGACGATAGGCGCCACATATACTGTTGTATTGGCCTCCTGAGGATGAGCTCGATGCAGATCTGTTACCGATCCAAAGTAATTCGTCGATAGATGACTGTCGGCTGATTCCTTGTCAGCAATGCAAAAGGCAACAATGAAGAATCTTCTCTTAACTCACCATCCATCACAGTAACAATAACATCACACACTGAAAACACATCCGCATACATCCGCATGACCACTCGAGCAGCCCAGGCTAGGTTGCTGCTCTTACCTCTGGACTCTCCAGGAATGTCTCTCGGATGCATCGTATACGTGATGTTGCGGAAAGACTTCTCAAACTCTGACACCAACGTCGAAGCTTTCTGTTCGCCACCTGCTTCCGCTGCTTCCATTGCAAGGAACAAGTGGTAGCATTGCCTTGCCTGCTCATGAGACGCAAGCACCTTGCACGTCTCTCGTAAGCTGTCGAGATCCTCTGCATAGTTTGGCAATAGAATGGCATGAATCACAGAGTCCTTTGTCAAGATCTCGGTTGGCGTGCCTGATGAGATGATCGACCTTCGAGCAAGTCGTCGTTGAATATCTCTCGTGACGGCATTGATAGCGATACATGCTCTGAACGGAAAGACAGCCCCCATGATATGGACAAAGACTGAATACCCAACATAGATCAATCGAAACGGTGGCGTCGACCAGAAGAAAGAAGTCAGATGTATGAAGGCATACTGGAAAAGACTGTGATGATTGCGATGGTTCTGGCTGCCATCAGGGTTGTCACCGTGCTGAGAGGCATATTCCAGTCGATTCGCAGCCGCTATCCGACGCGGCTCAACCACGAGAGCGACATAGCAGAGGAGCAGCAGGGCGAGCAAGCTGATACTGACGATCCTTTGTGTAGCCCATCGCAATGCCCATCGAACAGGCCATCTGCTACAAGCACCCATTGGTGCGGTAGTGATGTGAGTGAGTGAGTAATGGAAGTGTCTCACGAATATGCGGCAGCAAGAATTCGAACAGCCACTATTATGCGGGCGCCTAGCGCATTGTCTTGCGGCTTGCGCGTCAAATGAGAAACAGGGATACAGTGTCGTGGTGATGGAGTGGCAGGTGCGTAGGCGACAGCGAGAGGCAGGGATGATGAGGAAAAACAGCAGCCCGGCCTAAGGATGCAAAGCAGTTCGAGGCAGTTCGAGTAGAGGTGACAGCTTGGCAAAGCTTCACAGGCAGCACGCCAGACACCACAACAGCCAGCGGAAATGACGAGGCGAGTCATGCGGGCGCTGCGAGCGTTGCAGAATTGTAGCACGACGGGACGGCCAGCTAGGCTGCATATGGCAATGGCGTGGTGGTTCGTCTGGGGCTGGGCCGGGCGCACGCCCTGCATTTGCAGCTGTATCGAGCGGTGGCCTCAACAACGTGACCGGCCAGTGACAACGATACGCTGGAGAGTGACACCATCACGGCTAGAGCGGTCAGCTGAAATCACGCTACGAGACAAATTGCTTCAGAAAAAGACGAGCGGCGTGAAGCTCGTGATGGCTGCTGGCTGGCAGCTCTGACTACTAATGATATACTGACCTACACTCATGATATACTGACCTACACAGGCGCACAGAGGAAGAGCCGAAGCTGAAGCTGTAGCCATTGTGTCAAAGGGATCGCAAAAGCTGCCAGTCTAGGCCTTCTGGTGTATCGAGTCTCGCATAGCTCGAAAACAGCCAAGGTATTTAAGGCGTTCCCGCTAAAGGCTAACGGCACGGTGCACGTGTATGAACTGTTGGTTAGTTCGCATTGCACCATTTCACGCTTTCTACCACCTTCATCTGGAGCGCAAGGTTGAGGAACTTGCCGTGCAATGGGCTGACAGCTATCTACGAGACTTGTGCCATGTTGCGCTCAGTCACTTCACCTCAGTCTCAAGCTCAAAGCAAGGAGGTCTGGAAAGTATGGAAGTATGAAGTATGCTTCATGAGGAGACAAGGCCGATCGTCCCGTCCGCCCTCCCGTCTGTCCCACGCAGGACTCCACCTGCGAAAAGCTTAGCGTGAACACCCTGAAAAAGCTTTCTAGTCTCGAATAGGAAGGTGTAGCACGTTCGGGTAAGCTTACCCCGCGAGAACTTCATGACAACAGTAAGAGCAGAAATGAGTGGCTTGTACACGCAGCCGAGTCTGTTGTTACTGCGCAGAGCTCCAGACTGCAGCATCACCAAGGGTATCATGGGATCTAGCTGGGAGAAACCAGGATGATGAGCTCTCTAGCTCGCTGACCTGGTCATCATCGATGCCACACTATCTATGAGTCAGAACCTGGAGATGGCGAAGTCCAAGCATATCTACATTCAACTTCTCGCCCAGCCAGCACCAATCTACATCTCCCACCACGTCTGACGTTTTCGCCCTCGCACCGACCGCCTCACCCGCAGTACCTGTATCTGCACACTTTCCACAATGCCAACACCATCACCATCACCACCAACCACAACCCCTCCCAGGCCCCCACGTCCCGGCGCCCGTCTCATCCCCATCGACTTCGAGTCCCCCTACGAACGCGACATCCTCCACGCCCAGCGTATTATATGTGGCTGGAAGACAGATGCTATAGAAGAATGGCGCGAGCATGTCCGAGAAAAGAACCAGGTCATGTTTTGGATTGCGCTGCCGGGTGACCTGGAGGGGATCGAGATGTATAAGGGTGTTGATACGGTGGGGATGGAGAGGGTGTTACGTATAGAGGAGGAGGATGGTGAGAATGAGGAGGGAGAGGATGAGATAAATCCTCTGCAGAGAAAGAAGGAGGGGAAAGAAGGAAGACCAAAAGAGAGGAAATACCTACCAGTCGGCCACATCAACCTCGACCACGAAGACTTCGCTGCCTCGTACTGGGGTCTCACTGAGTCTTGCGGCCTGACTGAGCCGGACGGGAGTGTGTTGACGCTGACGTTGTTGTTTGTACGTGCGCTATCATCCTGCCTCTCCCACATCCCCACCTGTCTTTCCTTCCTGTCAAGCCATATGCCCATTATACCTCTAACATCCCCTTCCCACCCCTCTCAGGTCCACCCCCTCTTCCGCTCCTTCTCCCTCGCCTCCTTCGCAATCCTCCG
>Ga0058698_10001065_pt1 | contig 13102 bp, 23 predicted proteins | sample AgamicAsSfe_FD_67288 | JGI IMG/M metagenome (GOLD analysis project Ga0058698, IMG submission 67288) | Agave microbial communities from Guanajuato, Mexico - As.Sf.e | ecosystem: Host-associated > Plants > Phyllosphere > Phylloplane/Leaf | place: Guanajuato, Mexico | collected 2012-05-30
AGCAGAAGCTGCGATGAATTCGAGGAAGAGAGGTTATTGATAACCGAAAAGCTTCTTCTTAGATCCTTGGGAGGGTATGTTGGTGTGAAGCAAGACTTTGATGATTTGCAGTTCTTTACACGCTTCGTCCTAGATGTTCCCCGAATGCGTTTAACTATCAATGCATGGATTGTCCTGCGCTGATAGAAACAAATCTCCGACCAGGAATCCATGCCTCAATCAGTCTTCATCTGGCGATACAACGCATCTTCGCGAAGCTGCATAACTGAAACTATCATCCCGAACAGCTGAACAGACTGTTCATGATTGGGTCAATAAAATGCTACCCCGAGTCTTACACCAGAGTCATCAGCTAGGGGTAGCTTGACAGTGCTGCAGGAATCCGATCAAGAGCACCTCTTGTAACCTGTGGCATGTCTAGTTCACGCTCGACTATCAAGTGATGGCAACGACGGCAACAAAGCAGCCTCTGCATCAACGAAGATATCTAGCTCCCGAGTCGGCGCTGCAATGACGATCCGCCACCACTACCACATCCTGTACCACAGGGTCCGGGAAACCCAACTGGGCCACAACAAGATATTGCCCATGCGAAGCTCGATAGGGACCTACGTCTCTAGCAAGTCTGGGAGAAGCACTTTAGCAACGATCAAGCTCTATCTACCACGACAGATGACGACCTCATTCATGTGAGAGCAAATGGGATAACTAGGATACGACGAAGAGCCAAAGCCAGAACCTAAAGCTCGTTACGAAGCAGCCTGTACACTAGCCTCAGCAAACGGCCAGGACGAGCACCTCAGCAACGGCCAGAGATATTCGACTCGTTTCAGATCTCAACCCCAGCCTCGAGTGCTACATCAACAGCCTCAATTTTTACGACGTCACCCGGTCCAGTACTATCCTGAGGTGTCGTAGCACTCTCTACTGCAGCCGTGCCCTCTACAAGCACCATCGTCTCCCCTACAGTTTCCCGCGCAGCAGGCACGAAGTTTCTCTCCACCTAGTCTCGGCAGTACTTCATAGAACCAGGAGTATCTTTCCACGCTCGACCCATTTCACGAATTCGACGCTTTCCAGGACGACTTGTAAAACAACTTGATCGCAGAGGATCCAGTGTTCGAAGTCTTGAAGCAAGATTTGGACTATGGAATCAAGCTTGGTCATAGCAGAAAACTGCGTCCGCTATTATACGGTCCTCATCGTGAGTATCTAGACCCCACCTCTCACCCTGCCAGACCGTGCTCTCTTGGTTCGACTTACACACTAAGATACTGGCTTCCTTGCGGGCAGCTCTCTGGAGCCTTTCTGGACCACCATAGCCATATTCGCAATGGCCCGAGCCTGTCACCACCAGAACGATAGCACCATCTGGAGATCTCTGCAGCTCCTCATCAATCACAAAAGCAAGCATGGCGTCTTTGAACGCTTGAGCCGTGTGTATTGCTTTCTGTGGCTGCCCTCCTGCGTCGCCAGCAGGCAGTATTGGTGCATCTCCACTCATGAGTAATCTGAGGTATGTTGCATGTTGTGGTGAACACTTGAAATCATTCCACCTATCAAAGCCTAGTGTTTCTAGTTCCCTTCGTTTCTCACTCTTCAGCGCATCTACACCCTCTTTGTATACAATCCCTGCCCAAGCTCGTGGCGGGAAACCTCCCACGATCGATACTTTCAGCGTTCTGGCGAGGAGTAATAATGGCATGTAGTGACTCAGATCGAACCCTTCACCTGCATCTTCTGCATAGTCTTCCATCAACTGTGCTGCAGCCTTTCGATCACCACCCTCTTCAGGCTGTTCAGATACTGTACAAAACTTCTGTAGCATAGTTCGCTGCAATATATTGAACTGCTCTGCTACAAGTATGACTGGCTTCTTTGACTCCTCAGCATGTTTAGCCAACTCGTCCAGTATGGTCAACTGCGCAGCGAGCACCCTGGGTTGTTGATGATGCTCGCCCATGAAGAAGACCTTCCGACCTTCCCTGACATGACTGCTGATGAAGTGGCGTAAGTCTTGCTCTTCCACGTCGGCGGTAGCTTCAGGGAAAGACACTTCTTGCGGGGGCTTTGCTTCGTGGTCGGTGGATGCAAGAGACCAAGAGAACCAAGGCAAAGCAGGTCCCGTCTTTACTCCAATTGCTCCGAGTCGAGAGACGAATGAGCGCGACATCAAGGACATATTTCTGAGAGTGTTGCGCTCATAAATCTAGTCGTCGCTTGGCTAGAATATCATGAGTCTGCAATCTCCACAACTCTATATAATAAGGTTCCTATGAAGGTGCTGTACTAAAGGACGCTATCAGCGTGGCGTGAACCGACTACGATCACTAAACGACTATCGTCACATGCAGGGTCTCTTGTATCAAATTTATGCTGAGTCATGTTGACAGGAGTTCAGCTTGGTTGCACAAAGTCGACCACAGTCTAGTTCTCAAATTGGTGCATGCTGCTTTGCCTATCATCACGTTTCTCTCGAGCAGGCCAACAGCTCCTACGCCAGGCGAATAAATCTACACAGCGCGCTCCTTTTGCCAGAGCTTTTCTGAGCAGTCCTTCATCTCAAAACTCACAATTCCGCGAAAACAAAGATCTCGACGTAGTCATGCCTCAATTTCAGCTCAAGACGCCGAAGGGCACGAAAGACTGTACGGGACATGGCAGAATAGGTGTAAGAGCAAGGACTGATATATGATGCAGGGGAGGGCAAGGACATGGTCATTCGCGACAAGATCTTTTCAACCATCACAAACGTCTTCAAGCGTCACGGAGCAGTAACAATAGACACGTTGGTAGTCCGATCGTCTCTGATGGAAGATGCGATCTTGACTGACATCCTTGGATAGACCAGTCTTTGAGCTCAAAGAGATCCTTTCTGGAAAATATGGTGAAGACAGCAAGCTCATCTATGATCTGGCAGATCAAGGCGGGGAGCTATGCTCTCTTCGCTACGACCTGACGGTACCTTTCGCAAGATGGCTTGCGATGAACTCGTCGGTCCAGAATATCAAGCGCTACCACATTGCCAAGGTCTACAGACGAGATCAGCCAGCCATGACAAAAGGGAGGATGAGAGAGTTCTACCAATGCGACTTCGATATCGCTGGTGTGTACGACCCAATGTTGCCAGATGCGGAGATTATCAGGATTACGTGCGAGATCTTTGAAGGTTTGGGCTGGAAGGACAACTTCACGATCAAGATCAACCACCGCAAGATTCTGGATGGCATCTTCGCTGTGTGCGGTGTGCCAGCAGACAAGACACGAACCATCAGTAGTGCAGTGGACAAGCTAGATAAGGTATGTGTGATCTACATCTTCTCCCGAAGTCAGCTAAATACAACAACAGTCACCATGGACGGAAGTCCGTCGCGAAATGACCGAAGACAAAGGGCTTGATCCCGCCGTGGCAGACAAGATCGGCGAATACGTCCAGCACAAAGGCAGCCGTGAACTTCTCACCAAATTGCAAGCCGATGCCACTCTCAGCGCCAATGAGTCCGCCAAGAAAGGTCTCGACGACATGGCCCTTCTCTTCGACTATCTCGAGGCCTTCGCCGTCCTCCCCAAAGTCTCCTTCGACATGTCCCTCGCTCGCGGCCTCGACTACTACACCGGCGTCATCTACGAAGTCGTGACCGAAGGCTCCGCCGCCCCGTCCAGCACCTCCAACTCCTCCGCACCAAAAGCCAAATCCAGCAAAGGGCCAAAACCCAACGCCGACGACGACGACCGCTCCAACGATCCCACCGTGGGTGTTGGCTCCGTCGCCGCTGGCGGCCGCTACGATGAACTCGTCGGCATGTTCAGCGGCAAGCAGCAGATCCCCTGCGTCGGCATCTCCTTCGGCGTCGACCGCATCTTCTCCCTCGTAAAAGCGCGCCAAGCCGCCTCTTCCACGCCCCTCGCCTCAATTCGCAACACCGAAGTCGACGTGTACGTGATGGCCTTTGGCGGCAAAGGTTTCACGGGCCTGCTTCCCGAACGCATGAAGCTAGCCCGCACGCTTTGGGATGCCGGCGTTAAAGCAGAGTTTAGCTGGAAAGTGAAGCCGAAGTTGCCGGCGCAGTTCAAGGCGGCGGAGACGGGGGGCGTGCCGTTTGCGGTTATCTTGGGCGAGGAGGAGTGTAAGGCGGGCACGTGCAAGATTAAGGAAATGGGGCTGCCGGAGGGACATGCGGAGAAGGATGGGGTCACGGTGGAGATGGCGAGGGTGGTGGAGGAGGTGAGGGAGAGGTTGAGGAGGTGGTATGAGGCGAATCCGGGGGATGCGTTGGCGTTGGGGGCGGAGAGGATGGTGCTTGGGGAGAGGTCGTGAGATGGAGGAACGAGGTGGAGAGGGAGTGAGTGTGGCATGTCAGCAAGGCATGGATGATGCGAATGACAGATTGATCCTACATGTACGATGTAGATGGGGGTCAAACTCGAAAGACTGTGATGCTACTACTATTCGACATCTGACCACTCAATCTTCCCATGTTCCAGCTGAACCGATGTGCTGCACTTCAAGCTAAGCATCGTGCATGACGTTATATTGCGGCGCCTCATTGCTTGTCCATGAAGCAAATCTACTCTGATCTTCAGTTTCTTGCCTTTCCACCTGCCATCATTACACTGCCCTCAAGCATGTCCATTCGTGACTCCATTCCCCTTCTCCTTCTTCTCCTCCACCACACCAAATTCACTCCTCAACGCACTACCCACCCTCCTCACCGCCTCCGTAATCTGCTCGCTCTTCGCCGCCGCAAACGTGCCCCTAAAAAACATCTTATCCAACTGCTTGCCCCGATCCGCCTGGAACCAGCTCCCCTTGATGAGCAAAGTCCCCTCCTCAATAACCCTCAACCAAATCCGATCCTCCAACTCCTCCATACTCATCTCTCCCTTCTGTACTTTCGCTGCCAGCGGATGTCGCGTCCACTCCACCTCAATCCAATGAAACATGCCCGCCATCGGCGGCTTCCAGCTACACAGCCCACGCGGCAGATACTCATCACACGCCGCTAACATGACATTCCGGCGCGCCGTATACTCGAGTCGGATGTGCACGAGCCAGTCGAGGTAGCCCTCATGTCCCCACGTCTCGTCGAGCAGCTTGAAGAGCGCGAGTTGTGAAAAGCCGGAGGGGCCCTGGGTGGACTGGTCGGAATGCCGGAAGTAGCGCTCGCAGAGCTGTTCTGGGGCGGTGATCCAGCCGATGCGGGAGCCGGGGGCGATGACTTTGGAGAAGGAGTCGACGCGGATGACGCGCCCGGTTGTGTCAAGGGAGAGGAAGGAGGGGACGAGGGAGGCGAGGAAGTCGGCGTGGGTTGCTGGGGCGGAGGTGGGTGGGGAGAAGGAGCCGGTGTAGGGCTGCATTTGGAGGAAGTAGTAGGGCTGTATTTGTTAGTAATGCTAGTGAGTAACTTTGACTTGCTGCTATTGTAACTCACTTCGTCTTCTATCAGGAGGAGATCGTGCTTTTCTGCGACAGCATAGAGGGCTTTGCGGCGGGGAAGGGATTGGGTTGCGCCTGTGGGGTTCTGGCCAGACGGCACGGTGTAGACAAGGAAGGGCTTCGGGCTGTTGTTGTGAGCAGCGGGGTCCCAGGAGGTGAGGATGGAGTCTAGAGAGTCAGGGAGCATGCCTTCGTCGTCGACGGCCACGCCGATCATTTTTACGCCGAGGGAGCTTGCTGCTTCTGCGGCGGTGGAGAAGGTATATTCTTCGGTCAGAACGCACATTCCTGGATGGTAGAACATGCGCAGGATCATGTCGAGGCCTGACGTGGATCCTATGGTCATTGTGCAATGCCAGTCTGCGTATCGAGGGGTATGAATGAGCTCAGTATGTTCAACACACCATCGCAGCAGCTGTGCGGATCCGGTTCCTTGCCCGTAGTTGAGCGCCGTGCCGATGTCGTATGCTGATGTTCCTGCTTGTATGTCATGCTTTCCCGCCGTGATTGTTATGCCGTTTTCTCTTGTCTCTGTCTCCGAGAAGTGCCCGACTTGTGGTACCTTGAAGGATATCTCTTCGAATGGGAAGTATTCAGATGATGGAAGGCCACCACCGAGTGATATGAGGCCAGGATTACTCAAGTACTTTGCCGCAGCTTTGATAGAGGAGGGGTTCCGTTTCGCGCTTTCGTCGTTCAGGCGATCTGTGCAATGTCAGATTGGCGCGTCCTGACGTGTAACACAAGACGTACAATCCCATCTCTTTGCCTTCGGCTTGTGTTTGTGGTCGTTGGCTCCCTTGTAGAATGGCACATTGACTGGACCATTGACACCGCCGACGAACTTTGGAGCACCCCGCCGTCTTTCTGCGAAACGTTCAACTGTAGCTGGACCTGGTATTATAATTCCACTGGTATCATCCTCAGCTGCAAGTACCGGCATATTCGGGTCGGCCATGATTGCTGGAGATGTGGTATGTATCTACGCAATTATGAACTTTTTTCCTATGCGAAGTGACTCAATGGCAGCCGTATGCAGGGTCAGGCCCATAAGGCGGACCACAGCCCTACAGCACCAACGGGCATCATCGGAATTCACTGAGCAGCAGTGATCACCATTGCTGGAATTTGAGTCGCTTTTGCGACAAAGCATACGCAGACAAAGAAGGCTTGATCATCTTGCAAGTAAGCAACGAACAAGCAAGAGGATGTGTTTGATCCATCCCATTCCGAATGGCCAGCTATGAAAGCAAGCCGATTTGCAAAACCTCCACGACAACGCACCGAGCCAGCCATTGATGTCCTCGGTCATATTGATGCAGATATTACGACCCTTGCTGCATCGAGTCCCGCCGGGAGTCCTTTGCGGAGCCGACACTGCTCTTTGCTCGCGCTTAATCTGCTGATAGACGCTACCACCACCGAGCGAGTGTTGTTCAGGCAAGTCGCCGTGGCTACAGCAAGTATCGGGCACAGAAAGCCATCAGTGTCCGCAGGGCATGTCAACGCCACGACGCATTCAAGCAGCAAGTCGTGCTTTTGCCAGATTCTCAATAGCCATGCATCACAAACCCGTCTTGTCATGATCCTGCAGCTCTTCATGTATCTTCATAATTCATTCGTCCCCTGCCTTTCACATCATTCTTGATACGCTATCTCCACAGGCTTCTCGACAACCTTTGTCCTCGGCGGCCTCATCGTCCCAGGTGGATACATCTTGCCCTCCTTCTCAACCTTCGGTGTGCAAGTGCAGCGCTCGTTCTCGGGAATGATGTCCATCACGCGCGGGACGTGTAGACCACAGCCGATCCAGGAAACTTTGGCTATGGAAGAGAGAGGAGGATGTTAGTAGGAGGACGTCAATGGAACGGCTGTGAATACACGGCGACACCACTGCTACACCTCCAGTGCAACTTCCAGATGGATTAGACTTACAACACTGTGAACATGTCGCAGCCATACACATCTTGTCTTTACACACCTACAAGCTGCAGCTTGCAACGGATAGTGGGTCTGTAGAACAGCCTATGGACAGTGTGATACACAAGAATGTCACTTGTAGCAGCCAATCGTCACGTCTTGTCGCGTGCTTGTTGTTGGTGGTGATGGAGGAGACGAGACGGGATCAACTAGAGACTTGACTTCTGAAACAACGGTAAATCAACAATCGGCCAATCTTCGCACTCCACCCCGCCATTTCACATGCCTCATGTTTCATCGGCCCCTCATCCTTCACCAATTACCGCTTTGGCATCACGGCATCACCATTGTATATAGTCTCCCTACTCTCTATCTAACAATCAATATCCAACTCTTCTGCATATTGCCATAAACTCCAATAACCACCACAATCACAGCCATGCCTATCGAACGTGCCACTCTCTTCAATGTCGCCTCGGAGGACGGAGGAAAGAAGATCATTGAGGCATACAAGACGATGAAGACAGATGCCAAGAAGGTGTGTAATGTCACCCGACCAGCAAGTGATGTTCGGAGATGTGCGGTGCTGTTGTTGTGACGTCCGAAGACATCAAAATGTGCTCGTGTATGCTCATTGGCAGAGGTGATGAAATGTACCGGACGTGGTCTAGTGATCATGCCTGAGCGTCTGACGCCGAGGGAGGGAACGTCCAGCAAGAGATGAAGAAAGAAGCACTGTCCTTCCCAAAAAGCAGACACGGGCTCAAACCATGCCTTCGGTCGCTCGTGGAGACTCATCCGGACGAAGCTTCAGGGCGGCATCGAATAATACCACCCACCACCGACCAGCTTGTCCACTTGCTTCGAGACCCTCCCATCGCTCCTCTCGTGCCACACTTCCCATCCCTCGGTCCTCATCTCACCCTGCACACCTCTCCTCCTCATTTTCACCTTCACCTCCCAGCTGACCAATCTCCTCAGGACGGCAAACCCTACATCCTCTCCATCTCCGCCGGCACCATCCTCGACCCCGCAAGAGCAGTAAGTTTCCCCCTACTTATCCTCCTTACAATACCCGCCTATCACTGATGTATAATCTAGGGTGGGAACCAAGTCGCCGTCTTCGCAAAGTTCTCCAGCGTCGACGACATGAAGTACTACGACACCGAGGACCCTGTACATCTGGAGGTCAAGAAGGGCGCCAAGCTCAATGGCCCGCCGATGGTGGTGTACTTTGAGGATGTCGTTGGTGGGCAGTAGGTGTGAGAAGGGGGAAAGAGAGGCCATGGTGCGCGGGGTCGATGAACCGAGGAGAGTGGCAGGGTGTGTATTGTCGAAGACACGAGTGTGGCCAGACTGGAGCTGGGAGATGCTAGATGCTAGAGAAGGCATGATTTTCTTCAACGTTACCAAGATCGCAGCGTGACAATCTCGCATTTCAGCTCCGACCAAGATCCGAGTGTGTGGACGAGATGCATGATATTTAGGTGTCGGACTGCATCTCATGATACCTGCCCACCTCCTCGATCCGACTCCTCATCATCGCCACCTTCTCGTGCCAGAGCAGCACAGCAGCATCACCTCGAAAGGCGCAAGGCCTGCAAAGCAGTGTAAGGCATTTCCATGTCTTTATCTTGCTCTGTCATTATCTTGCTTCCGTCCTATAGCCTTGCACCCGTCAGGTTCTCGCCATGCTCAAGCTTGCCATGATCCTTCTGCATCCGCTGCTTTGCGTGTTATTCCACCCTCTTTTTCCCCCTCCGGAATGTTGTCTGACCATACCTTGATGCACAGCTGCCTATCGTCTCTCATATGCTCCCGCCGCAGTCCCCGACGTCTTACTCACAACACCCGAACCCCCTCTGCAATCTCCTCGACCCCGCCCTTCGCTTCGAACCATGCCCTCGCCGCCTCCGCCTTGCCCGCTGGCACGACATACACTGGATTTATGGATCCAGCGCGATCTGTTTCGTAGAAAAGCCTGCTTGCTGCTCCACCGACACTTCCTCGTTTACTTCCGTTACGACCGGTGGATGGGAAGGGAGTTTTGGATGTTTTCCAGTGGAAGCCTGCCGTGAGGGGTGGATAGCCCGTGTTGTCGCTGTTGGGAGTGTGGGGAGTGGTTGGAGTGGATGGAGAAGAAGAGCTGGATGAAGAGCTGGATGGAGTGGATGGCTTGTGTCGGATGTACTGAGTATAATTTTGAGTTGCGCTCAGGCCGGCGAGGTTGTAGCATGTGTGGTAGGCATCGGGGGATCTGTACGCAGACGAGCGCGTTAGTCAAGAATCCAACATTTGCGTGCCCGTAACCCTCCAGTATCGTGTCTCTCCAACCGGCCCTCCCTCTGTAAGTCCTGCAAGGAAGTTGAGTCACTCACTTGCTCGGTTTATCCCTCAACCCGCCCCGTTCATTCTGGCAACAGCACAGAATATACCTCAGCAATCCCTCTCTATTCCACAACTCCCTCTGCCCGCCCTCAATCGCCGCAGAAACAAGCGCCCAGCACCCGCCAATCCAGTGACTGTAGCAGCCATCAACGAGCTTGTTAGTACGGCCACCAAGACCGCCTTCCGGTGCGTGTTGGCGAGCGGAGAGCCAGGACAGGAGAGAGGGCATGTCGAGATATCTAAGTGAGGTTGGTTTGTGATACATAAGACGGAGCATGTGCTGGCACTGAGGATCGGGGTGGAGGTGAAGGGTCCCACATACTTGTGTAGCATAACGTGCGGCTCGCCCATGATGCACAGGCAAGCAATCCCGCAGAAGGCGTAAGCGCCGTGGGCTTCTGCTCCCGGGGCGCTGCCGATGCCGCCTTCGTAGGTTTGGCCTGTGTGGTGGGATGTGAGAAAGGGGATCGCGGGTCTCCTCTACCATCGCAACGAAGTCGTACAGCCAATAGACCGAGAAGAGGCGATGGAGGGGCAGGAGTAAGGGTTTATCCTACTTACAGCGTCGCACGTACTCTGCTAACCCTGACATGAACGTTTCGGTACCCTGGACTCGGCCGGGTGAGTCGCTGGGGAGCTCGAGCGGGAGGTTCAGGAGTGAAAGGACGACCATCACACAGTATGCTGCCCTGCTTTGGTCTGAGCTAAGGTTGCTGGGGCGCGTGAACTTGCGTTACACACCTGACATCTCGCTCGCCGCCGGCTGACATGGCGAAGTCACCATCTGCTGATTTGAGACTGCCTAGCCAGTGTAGCCTAAGGATGTTAGTTCACATGATTTGACGATATTATCAAGTGCACCACCCACATTGCTTTTCGATCAATCAGCTCGAATGCTTCGTCTCCACCGACCATTACGAGGCTCAACACGGAGGCATATGTTGTTGCGAGATGCGAGAGCTGACCGTGACCACCACCAAACCCACCAGTCTTGTTCTGAATGGGTCTGAGAGTGTCAATAACGCTAGAATGTGAAATCAGCTGCAGCCGACCGAGCAGATCCTGTCATTCACCGTACTTTTCACGCCACTCAGTCAGATCCTCACCCAACGCGCCCAAAGCACTCAAAGCCCAATACAACATCCACGGCCTACTGGCATCCAATGCAGCAAAGCCAGCAGGGAGTCGACCTAGGGATCCTTCGAGAAAGCGCACATGTTTAGTCTTATCCAATGATGGTGGAAACGTTCTCTTCAAGAACGGCAAGCACTCCTCAGCAGTTTCGATCTGCAGATCAGAAGATTCAGTGTCAAGCTCTTCTTCAATCAAAGGCTGGTCTCTCAACCAGGAAGGCAAATGACTGATGAACATGTTGATTTCCCTTTGCGCTGCAGAAAGATCTGCTGCGGCAGCGACTTGACGACCAGGGAAAATGACTCTGCGACGGCGTGCACCAGGTGGCATTCATGCTTTCTTTTTTCCGGATCCTGCTTTGTTGTCGCGTGGATCATCTCGTTTCTGCATTCCTATTGTTTCCAAATTGGACATGCATCACGTGACTGTGAGTGAAAGCAACAGAAGAAAAAGAGCCTTGTCAGGCTCAGCCGCTTGTCGGCTCAGAGGGTCCACCCTCTCGTGGTGTACTAAGGTCAAGATCAAGAACGACTTGAATTTGTGATCTCTATCTCTGCCAATGATCGTGGTGATATTCTAACGTCATTGTGCCGTGTCTGAGGATTCAATGTCACGATCACGGTCACGATCCTGGTCACGGCTTGAACGCCAAAACCAAGGGCCGCCGGGGAAAAGCCGTTGCCTGTTGTGCCTGTTGTGTGAGGGGAAAAGGGTCGCTCCGCATACAAGGTCCCCGCACTTAAACCAAGGAAGAGGATCCAGCACGAGCAGATGCTGGAGGAGTCGGATCAACTTGAGTTTGCAGATGGGATACTGGCCTGAGGCGACGACGAGCTCGCTATCATGGGGACAGCTTTCGAGCTGCAAAAGGGAATAGACCCGACTACCTGGCGTTCTCGTGCGACATGATCAGAAACCATAAGCCCGAGCATCAGGTCGTTAGCGCTCTCAGCACGCAACCACGATGTAGCATGAGCTCGACACGACTGGCTGCGACGGATCCCGTGGCGCGGAGCGAGGTCCTCATGCGGCCTTTCTAAATCGTTTGATCTGATTTACCGGCAAGCCTAGTGGCCTGACAGGGGGGGCGATCGCTTTGTGTAACAGAGGCATCTCTTTGGTAGCGAGACACAAAGTCTGATGTCGGCGTCATGTATACATGTTGTGTGACAGGACCAGCTTGCCGTTTTGCAGCTCTTGTCTCACGCGGTAGATTGATCGAAGCACTTGATTGGCGAAATGGACAGTCAGCCACCCACCGAGCGTGTGCAGTGCAGTTTGGAGCTTTGGCCATTGCTCCCCGCTGTCGTACAGAAGCAGAACAAGTCAAAACGGACAGCCGGGACGAGCCCGTGCACAAGGCCCAGAAAGTGGACTCCTGAACCCTGACGCTAATGCATGGCGTCGTCCCTTGAAAAGGGTCGCAGCAAGCATACTGTGAGAGCACGGCAGAGGCTCGCAGTATGAACACGTCTCTTCGAACGCCACGGAGAAGGAATGCATCTCGATACGGTCAGATGATGATTGTTGTCAGGCAGGGATATACTGCAGGTTGCCAATAGTGTCATGACTTGTCGTCTATCGCCGTCGTTTCAGCGCGAGCACGATGGTGCAAGAGACTAGACCATCCTGGCTCATTTCAAGTGGAGAGATTATTCCAAGGAGATTTCTGACTTTGAGAAAAGACTCCGTAGTATGCTTCAATACACTCCAAGCAGCCAAACAGAGTTAGAAGCAGCAGTCAGACCCTTTATGGTGCTCTCGCTCCATACTTGTTCATCTGACGTGCGTCAACGTGTCCTATCATATTCGCTGCTGGGAGGATGTGGATGTCGATGTCGATGTCGCCGTCGGTCTTCGATGCTGCTGGCCCTTGTTTCGCGCTCATTATGCATGATAGCCTGAAACCCAAATAATGCAGCCAGATGTATGCCCTGCAGACTCGATGTTGGCTCATGCGAATCAAACCTTGACCAGCCACCTCGACCAAACCTCGCTCGTGCTTGGCTGCCATACCGGTACTGGTACCATGCCACGATGAACGGTTGATGGCGCATGCGAAGAGCTTACCACTACCGTCCGGTTTCAGACCGCCTTTTCTAGTCCGACGTTGCAGTCTTTCCAATCTTTGTCACTACTGACACGCCGCCAATAACACTAATGTTGCCACGCTGAGACCTCGACGAACTCGACCTCGACACCCTCGATACCCTCGGATCGGTT
>Ga0058698_10001066_pt1 | contig 13099 bp, 14 predicted proteins | sample AgamicAsSfe_FD_67288 | JGI IMG/M metagenome (GOLD analysis project Ga0058698, IMG submission 67288) | Agave microbial communities from Guanajuato, Mexico - As.Sf.e | ecosystem: Host-associated > Plants > Phyllosphere > Phylloplane/Leaf | place: Guanajuato, Mexico | collected 2012-05-30
CAACCTTGGATAGCCTCATTGCCCACAGCAGTCTTGGAGTGTTGTAGGAGGGCAGGGGACCAATTTCTGGGGGAAGTAAAACTGTTAAAACCACGGCGAATTGGAAAGATTAACAGTAACAAAGTAACAGACACATCTCGCTCAACTGTACTTACCACTTTCTTTTCTCCGACTACATCTTTAACGAGACCTCGTCACACCTCTCCTGCAAACAAAGCCGCAAGGTATCGCATCCCATCAAGTATCCAAGAAAGAAAAGATACGATATGCCTAAAAGTGCACCAAAAAGCAAGAATCCAGTCGGTCGCCCACGCAAAGATGGTCTCCCAGCGGGCTATTACAAACATAAGAAAGTCGCCCAAGCGCACTCGACAGCGCTCAATACAGCTGCCTCGGAGGTTACTGGACAGATTGAGAAAAGACCTCGCCGCCGACCACGCAAGCACGATACCTTGCTGGGTTCTAAGTGGGTTGGGAAGGCGTCGGCCGCAGCGCCTGTCGTCCGGCCGGCACCACAAACAGCGTCTGAAGATTCGCTATCTCGTTCACCGTCACTACTGCCACCATGGAACACTCCTTCTAAGATACATAGCGATACAAGACATAAACCAAAAGCAGGGTCTTTCATTGATCCTGCAATCGACGACTTTTACGATACACACGTCTCTACTCCTTCAGACACGGCGACGGAGTTTGATGATGATACAGATGAACGAGATGGAGACACAGAAGACACAGATATGGAGATGTTTAGATTGGAAGGTACTGAAAGGGTATTAAGGAGATTTAGACTTGACGAGCAGAGGAAAATGTTTCCGCTGGTAGAAGCTGAGGACGATCCACCAACCGAGGAAGAACTAAAAGTACAAGCACAAACGGAAGAGCAAAGACGAGAGGCATCACATCAACGCCAGAAGAAAATGTGTGAAGCTCACGACTGTTCCAACCCGGATTGCCGATTGAATCATGTCAGGAGAGCGAATCTGGATTTTTTCTTGCAAGGTCTCGATCAGCGTATAAGTCAATTGGACGAGCTCACAAGCCAGCTGCACGAGCTCGGGGAGGCTGTGGCAGAGACAGCGGCGCCGATACGCGATACGACAGCAGTAGAAGGAGGAGCGCCGTTCGCGTATGTCATGGAAACAGAACCGAACCATGAAAGCGAATTCGAGACATTATTTTCTGCTATCATGCAAGATCGTGGAGAGGAACCAGACACGTCAGCGTAGAGAAGAGACATTCTCGAAAAATTCTTGTTGGCTCCGCCGTCCTTTAGATGCTATGACACAAGGAACCTAGATAGATGTCGAAGTTAGAGGTGTATAGATCATTTGTGTGTATGACTTGAAGAACGAAATTTCTTTGAGTTTGATTTTCGACGACAGACTGAAATCCATGGTATAAGCGCATGTATGAAGTGATGACGTTGTTCTAGTCCAGGAAGCCGATTTTTAAGGCGGTGCGTGGCACGCGAGGTGCCAGCGCGATCTCGTTTTCGTGGGGCGACCTGATCGCTGAGCGGTCCCACACAACTCGTCGACTTCGCAAGAGGAGTGCAATGACTTGGAGAAGTAGCCATGCTCGATGAAGCGTTGTATTTAGGAGCGAGCATGGGCGAACGCAAGGAGACATGCGCTGGGTACGTTTGATCTGTCGTGGTGAGTTTCAGCCTCAGACCAAGGTGAATGGCACACTCCCCACCGTCATGTGGCCAGATAATCTGGACGTTGGAGTTTGTGCAGCAAACGAGCGCTCTAACTGATCTCATATCAAGTATCCTATCTAGTCTCTTTCTACGCTGTCTGGCTATCATAGTCTCTGCAAATGTTTATGTTCTGTTCGAGGTCACGGGACTCGGACGTCCTGTAAGGCGCAACATTCATCACTCTCTTTCTTTGTTGGTGCATGGTACTTTGAAGCCTTCGAACCTTCTTTAGTATACTACGAGGGCACCTAAAGTTGGTGCACAATCTCACAGTCCTAGGCATACTAGATACGCTGTCAGCCAGTGTCACCTGTAAATATGTCAACAATGGCAGACATCGAAAGAGATGTCCGACAAACCGCTCTGCTATTCACCAACACACGTCAGTCATCTCGTGGTTGCCGTGCGTGCAATATGGGAATTCTCTCGACGTCACCGAGTGGCTGTATTGGCGACATCGGCTCCTGCTGTCGCCTTTAATCAGAAACTTTAGAGGCGTTACGAGCCAGGGGCAGAGCCCTTTTCATCCAGCTGAGTCTTTGAGCCCTTTTTGCCGTTCACGTGGACAACCTCCAAGTGTGGGGTATCAGTTAAGGTCCGAGTTCCTCCAGCTATATTGCCGATTCCGGTTTCTCGAGGGGACCAGCCTTGCTGTTCCGATTGTAAGCGTGATTAAGGCAGCAATCCAGCGAATGACCACTTCGACACGCTAGGACAATCTCCGAGTGAGAATCGGGTCTTGTCCTGGTACAGCTCTAAGCTAAGGTCCCTTCTTATATATTCATCAGATCGGCTTCTACCATAAGCGTGTCTTGACTTATATTATCGAAAAAACCGAAGTTGGTTGACAACGTCCTCGGATCACCTGTTTAGTTTGTAAGATCTCGCGAACAACCAAATCCAGGAGCTGGTTTGTTATTTGTAAGTATCAAGTTCCGTCGTCTCGAAAAATTGAAGAAGCATTGGCGCACTCAGTCGACTGATGCTGTTTGCTCTTGATAAGCTGAGCTAACGCTCACATCCCAGATCAGCATGCCGAAGCATCCAGCAACCAAGAAAATCCCTTCGAAGAACAAAGACGGCTCAGACCGCAGGTCTCCTTCCTCTATTTTCGGTCCGCACGCAATCACAAGATACCTCTGCATTCCACAAACCGGCAACATCACCGGTGTGGAGCTTACGGTGTTTCTTCCCGAGCTACTTCGAACTCCCGGCGTCCTTTATCGGTTCATTCAGAACGGCGCTGATGCTCAAACTTTGGCCAGGATCTCTGCATGGTTTCGAGCCACGGTGAAAGATCACCACACTCCCGCGACGGCTGCCAACGCCATGCGTCACATCACTCAAGCGACCATGCGCGATCACCTCCAAGAAGAAAAATGGACCGAGACTCGCCACAAGGCTGGTCGGTACAAGAAACCTGAGCAGGTTTGGGACCACGAGAGCTTGACATTCGCCGGCGTCCAGAATTACTGCGAGGATAACACTAAGGAGGGCCGTCACAAGCGACCGCCTATTCCCAATGTCCGTTTTGCGTTGCTAGCAGTTGATGTCGTGGTCTTTCCCTCTGGTGATGACGAGCTAGATCTGACTCGATGTGTCAAGGCAGCTGCCGCTAACGAGGACTTGCCCCTAATGTTTCCACGCGACTATGGCTTCCTCACGCGGCTCTTAGGCGGTCCCCAATCTGTGCACCCTGATCATCGAGATCGCGAACTCTTTAACCGCTGGAGGCAGGTTAGCTGGGTCGAGACGCCTTCTGAGCACCAGGCCAATACTTCCCAGGAAATTACCTACTACAAGTTTACGGCGGCGCAGAAGGCGGCGACCGAGAAGTATCTTCAAAAATATGCTCTTACTGAGCAGTCTGCTCTTGAAGCTGCCCATGACCCTGTGGATATGCCAATTCAAGATCCTCATGGCTTCGACATTCCCTCCGCCAGTGGCAATCAGTCGCCCAACAACTCTCTTCTAGTCGCCCTGCCTATAAACAATTCCACCGTCGGCTTGGTGCGCATCCTGTCTGAGATGGATGAGAACGACATGAACATGCTGTACGTCAAGTGGCTCGTCGCTCACGGAACTTCTTATTTTGAAACCAGTAAAGAGATGACAAGTACCTCTGAAGTTGTGCGTCGTTATCTCGAGCATAATCGCAGTATCCATGGCCCATTACCACCCATTTCAAATGAAGCCTCCGTTATGGTGCCTTCTTCTGGCGCTCTCAACAATGAGATTCTCGGTGCTAGCTATGGATCATGGCCTTCGTCTCCGATGAATTGGCATGTCACTCACTACGACCACCCAACTACGCTTTTTGATGTTAACCGGATTGACATCGAGATGATGAGGTCTTCTAGCCATGAGATTACTGGTTATATCGGCCCAGAACACGGTATGAGGTCTCCTCGAGTTGGCTCGGAACACACCGACTTTGATTCATTGGACGACGTCGGTTGCGCTTTCGCACAAGAGACACTTTGAGCTCTAACCGTTTCAGATTCACAACCCGTTCGGCAGCCTCGTGAAGAACGCGGCTGATTATACAATCGTTGTTGGAGCATACCGCGTTAAACTGTCGAATGGACACTGATCTCCTGGAAGATTGGAATGTTTGAGAATCTGTTCTGTTGAGCTTGGGTTTCGATGTGACCGGAGCGTTTGGAAGGTCAGCTAGCATGACATGGTGCTTTTGGTAAAACTCCTTGGAGGAGTTGGGCGTCTTGTACAACTTTTGCATTATACCCTTGTCTTTGACTTCAGGTGGCCTGAAGATGTCTTCACTCAGTATTCCAGTATCTCATCCAATACAACGTGGCACAATCAGCAAAATTCTGTCCTGTGTGGTCTATACGTTTCGTTACAATACTGAGAACATTTCGGAGATACTCTTCGTTCCCGCAATCTCTTCGATTTCCGCTCAAGCTGCTGTCTGACTGAGCACCCAATTGGTATGATAGGATGTTTATGCTAAGCCTCGTGCACCATCGTATGTGCTTACAGATACAAGATGCGCAATTTTCTTAAGGTTTCGCTGCTGCTTGCAACTCGAAAACGTGGTCATACAATGCGTAGTGCAACTCGGATGATGGAGAGGGTGCAGCATTACATCACACGTTGGTCCTCGACGAAGCGCACTAGTGAAGTGACACTGGCATTCTCGGTAAAGGTATGCTGCAAGAAGATATTGTTCTCACTTTTACGTTCTCAATTATGTGCCTGAATGTAGATACATTGGCATGAATACGACGATGCACAGGCTATAAAGCGAGATCTAGCTCGGAGAAAACCGGAGCGCGAGGCGCAGACTTTTGCTAAGTATTGCCGGTCACCAACCAAATCACATGCCGTCTCTGATAACCTCCTCACTAACCCATCCAATCTCGTGCCTATGCGCTGTGATACACTCAAGGGAATAGTCATACTCCGTCCAGATGCTACCAAACATAGCGAACTGCTGCTTAGCCCAACGAATGTTCTCGGCCCAGTCACTTGTATCGTTCGGGTAAGGCTGGCTCAGCAGGTGAAGCTCACGGAATGGGGCGTGGCGGCGAGGGCCATTGAAGCGGGCGTAGTCATACGCAGACGCGTACATGGCTTCCATAGAGGTGTGTGGGGGAGAGGAATAAAGGTAAATACTGTAGTCGTCGATCCTAAGGCGGCCTTCAGAGAGGACAGGAGGTGTGAGATAGATCGGTTCGCGGTTGAGATACTCGCGCGCAGCATCCATTACTTCCGGGGCGTAATGGGTGGTCATGAATGACGGCACCCCCCGCTGTCGCTGGGCTTTCTGAGGTGACGGGCCAATACTAATTCAACATTAGCGCGATATCTTGTGACTAACTACTATAGAACATGTAATCGAGCTAACAGAAACACTCTGAGTAGGGACTTACCCAGGAACTTTGAGCTTCAAAGGTCGGCGCTCAGGTACGAAAGCAGCTTTGATGTTGGATCTAGCCTTACGCGCAGCAAGGCGACCGCGAGATGTACGGACCGGCGAAGCAGCCTCTTCAACGTCACTCACGTTGTCTTCGGGAATATCTTCGTCAGGCTCTGACTCGCCTTGCACAAACTCATCATCATCGGTGGATGAATTGGGAGTGAGCGGCAGACGGGACAGCTTCCGTTTCTTTGGGGGAGTGTTGTAGGGCGAGTCGGAGTAGTCCTTGTCCTGGAACCAATGTCAGCAACGTCTTCAGACACCGTTATCGCTGAAGTGAAGTTCAAGCATACCGCGACATCTATTTCAGGCTCTTGAGTGAAGTTGATCTGCCTACCGACGAGCCTACTGCTCCTCCGCTTGTTGCCATCCAGCACCTTTCCCAGACCATCTACAGCACGCTTATTGGGTGTTGCCGACATCGAGACAGCAACCGAGTCGATATCGCGAATGAAGGTTCTATTAATGCTGCGCGGGGTTCTGATCTTGCTGTTTGGTGTCTGACCTTTACTAGGTGTAGACTTGACAGGTGAAAAGACGTAGTTATCGTGACGCGCAAATACTTGCCTATCGTGGTGAGCGAGAGTGACAGACACCGGACCGCCAAGGTGAGCAATGAGACGCTGAAAGTCGGTGGGAAAGAGCCACTTTTCCTCTTCATGCTCGATAGCATATTTCACACAGCGGGTAAGGTCGAGTGCGTCATCGCCAGATGGATGTTCTTTCACATGTAGCGCGAGGACCTTGAAGTCCAGCGGCTCACAGTCCTCGTTGACTTTGACCTTTTTAGGTGTAGCAGTAGTGACAATCTTTGGGTGGGTACGGTTGGGTGTACGGAAGTTCGTTACGCTGAGGTCGTCTTCAGGTCTCGGGATCTCGCGCTCATACTCTAAGTGCGACCCAAAAGTCCAGTCCAAATAGCCTGCGCGTCGCATAGCGTACTTGATCATGACCATAGCAGAGTTTGGCTTAAATTCTTGGCCCAATGGCTGGACCCTGAACTCGTTGATCATAGCGGCGAGGTGGCCAGCTTTCGCGCCATGTACAACAAAACGGTCGACAACATCTATGGACTTTAGCCAGTGCGGGAGGTACGCCAGGATCTCGGCAGCGGTCAGGTTGCCATCTGGGAAAGGGAGGTTCCAGCTTGGGCAGTTCATGCCAAAAGCATTGTTCTTAGCAATGGAGGCCATGTCGACTGAATCGATAGTCAGTATAAGATTTGCGAGCACGCGGAAGAGCCAAACGAATGGATTTTGTGTAGGAAGAAGCTGTCTGGGTCCCAGGAATCGTGAAGGCTGCCTTACTCAAAGTGGATGTGTGCAAGTGTTGGCAAAAGTCGACAAGCAGACTGATCGCCGCTGTGTCCTGACTATCAATCCGGGGGTGTGCTCAATAGCTAGGGACTTCAAGTTTCCAAGAAATGTTGCAGGACACCTGGAAGTTGGTACTTCGGCGAAGCGGGGTGTAGCTAACACAAGCGAAAGTTGCTCCAAATGACGCTCGGACCGGGCGGAGTGACTGTTTTGTTGATGTTACGATGGCCATAACAGAAATGCAAGGCACGCTCTAGTTACCACGTGCACATTCCCACAACCAGCACGGGGACTAACCCTTACGAATGCGCAGTGCATGTGTTCATAACGATGGATCCTCCGCCATTGTCGAAAACGTCGTCCAAATATCTTACGGTTGCACCGCCGTCTCTTGGACATCTTCCATTCCCGACTATAACAACTCTCCACATTGGTAGCGCAGTGGCATCAGCAGCCGGGCCACCTATACTTAAGCCACGACCGAAAGCAAAACCACGCAACGAACATTATGGATACGGTCTTGGTCCAAGAGCGCCTCCAAGATACCTCCTCTTTCCAGCGCGCGCAAACATTACAGCCGTTGAGCTCCTAGCATATCTCCCGAACAGCGTGCACTGCGGCGATGTCGTATACCGCCTGATTACGAACGGCGCATCTCCACATCTTCTGTGGTCCATAGTAAACACACACCGAGATCTGTTGGTGGAGTGGAATCAAAATACCTGTCGTCAAGCCATCTATGAAGCAATGCATAGAGCTGGATATAAGAACTGGCGGTTCAAGGCACACGAGACTTTCCATGAAGGGAGAAAGTCGACCTGGGACGAGAGCAGCCTGGATGTCACAGGGCATCTAGCATCCGGACCAGGCGGTGCGAAGAAGACACCTGCGAGTGACATACCTTTCAAGAACCTAGCCGTGGACGTGCGACGTGAACCTCAAGGTTATGACGCGCTGGATTTGACACGAATGGTCAAATATTGCGTCAATAATCCACACGAACCATGGTTTTACCCTCGCGACTACGATGCGGTGTTGCGGCTTGTGGGCGGCGCGGCTCCCATTCGACACGAACATAGCGATCGCCAGGCCTTCAGGCGATGGATCGAGGTGAGCCGTCCACCACCACTGAGCGCGTCGACGAATTCCTTGCTTGTAATAGATGGAAGAAACAAAAAAGGCAGTAGGGAGAACTCGGGTGGCATCGTAGGAGATATATTAGCATTGAATAAACGGAAGAGAACAGACACGCTGTTAACAGCAACTCCATCAATGTGCGAGACAGTAGCACCAAAGACACAGCAGGAGAGCAAGAAAACTAAAGGCAGGCTAGAGAGAACGGTAAGGATTGGAGAAGAGCAAGAGTTCGCGAGAATTGCTAGAGAGGACGAAAATGTGATGATCCAGGCTAGTCAATACCTTCTGGCGACAGCATATGTCGCACCTCCAGGAAAGGCAATCATGCCCTGGAAGGTAGCAACTGAATCAGACGACGAAGCAATTGACTTAGCGTTCGCACGCGGAGGTCAAGTGGGTGAGAGTGGTCCGCGTAGCGCTTATGCTTTTGGTGGCCCTCGTCGTTCCCCACCATATCGACAGCTCTATCGCATCGATCTTCCAGATCCAGCAGACATAAGCGCATGGGCAGAGAATCTGCGGTGGGCGTTTGCGCAAAACACGCTCTTCCGCTACCCATGCCGCCCTGATGCCTGGAACGAGAGTCCGGAACACATGGAGTGCATCGTTCAGATTCGGGGAGATCGGGGCTGGAAGTCGGATGAATTCCTCGCTAAGGAAGAGAAGTAGCGGGTGAAGAATGCGACGATATTGAAGTCGAGAGTGACTTTAGCCTGGCTGTTTGACGGGGTCAGGTTGATGACAATAGTGCTGTGTCATGTTGACCGCACGTCATGCACGTTCATAGCAGCGGATGCGCGCCAGGAAATAGTGCCATCAGCTCCTAGCTAAGCAAATATCAATGGGATTGTACGATCAGATGCGTGGTACTGAGGACGGTCGTCTGATGGTTTCGCTATCAGTGTCGCTGAGAGTGATGATAGAAGGAAGAGGTGAGGTGCCACGGCCCCGCAAACCTCAGGCTGGGCGTTTCGGGCAGGCACGGACTAGCGTCGATCATTGTTCCGACCGAAACGAACATCGAACACCTTCCAAACTTCCTCACCCCATCGTGACAACCATCGCCCTTGCATGCGCTTGTTTCACGAGAATATGGCTTGTATACGGTGTTGCACGGCGCCACAGTGGATCGGAGGCTGAAGTTCCCGACGCGTACACCGTCGCAGAAGATGAATTACACACAATGACAGGTAGTAGGTTGCGAAACAGCGGAAGCTTTTCGAACGAGTACGTGAGATGTGGAAAGGTATTTAGACGCGAAAGGCCCTCTCGCGGTTCGCCTTTCAAAGCTCTTGCTCTATACAACCCATCAGAAAACACTATACGAGCCGGTCTCACCTAATACACTCTTTACGAACCGACACGAACGCATCCGACGACCTCGCACCAGCAACGCTCTTGTACACCTTAAATCTAAGGCACTTTCGCGAACCCCAAATATTCCCACCATGCGTTACTCTACCATCATCAGCGTCACGGTCGCTTTCGCCCCAGCGGCACTCGCACAAAGCTCGTCGGCCACCATTACATCAATGGTCCCGATGATGTCTCCCTCGGCGCCTCCCGTCACAATGGCTTGGAACAACGAGCCGAGCGCAACGGATAAATCGGCTCTTGCATCAAAAGCTTCGTCCATGAACTCTGCCATGGAGTCGGCAATGTCTTCCATGTCAATGAGTATGCAGATGGAGAGCGGCATGACTATGTCTAACGGTATGGTCATGGCCACAGGCAGTGCTCAGGCTGCTATGGGCAACTTGACCGGTAGCGCCAGTAAGATGGAGGTTGGCGGTGGTGTGGCGATGGTGGCAGCCATCTTGGCTATGCTCTGAACGGATTGCATACCCTTTAAAGGCTTGCTGAAGCGTGCAACAAAGGCTTGATCAGCTCACCATCGCCATCTCGGCCTTCTGCTTACTTGGCATTCGTCTTTGAGAACTCAGTCTCCCTGTCGGATCTTTTCCTCTTTTCGCAAATACCATTTGTACAATAAGACCTAATGTCCTTTCTTCCGTGTACCATACAGTCTTCGTCGTCTCACGTTCTATGCAGAGTGTAAGCTCTTCCACACCTGCAAGCCAGTTGTGCTGATAGCGATAGCGAGCTAGGCGAATTCACACCACAATCTGTTCATAACTCACCCATCCTGGTCGTATTAATGATCGCAGTAGTTCAGATCGTTCCAATAGTCTGGTACTTTCAGCACACTTCCGGGGCGTTCAGAGAGATTTAGTAAAAGTCTGATGGGATTGAACAGTGCTCGATATATGAACGAGAACGAATCAAGAGGCAGTCTGAAGCTAAAGAATTTTCATTATCATCAAATGATACCCTCATCTATCAACTACGGATACCAAACACTAAAGAATGATCTTACAGTCCAGACCTCGGGCCTTCAGTTTCAAGAGTAGCACCAGGAAAGTTGATTCCATAGTCAAACATACTCCTGCCCGCCGGCACGCCCTGACAGCCACCGCCCAGATCCTTAAGCGGCTGCAACGCCGGTACAAGACGAGTGTTGACCGCATCTAAAGCAGCATTCAGGACAGCTCCTCCAAGAAGCTTGCTCAAGAAAGAAGGGGTATCCGCTTGCACAGCCTGCGCAATAAAGCAACCCATCTTCTTCGGGTCATTCAGATCCTCTGCGAAGTTGATGAACCCGCCGGTGATATCACCCAAGTTAACGCCCGAGAAACTGTTCACCGTGCCTGTGTTGCCGCCGACCTGGCAGTTCAATGGGTACGCGGCGCACTGTTGTGCGGTCGAGATGCCAATGTCTGCGAGCGTCCATGGGTCGAGCGGGTGGCGCTTGTACCAGTTGTCTGGGATGCGCTCGTAGCCGTACTTGTACGTCAGTGTACCGCTAGCATCGCGCTTGTAACTGAAGAAATCCATGAATACGTCTTGCGTCAAGAAACCGCGCGGTGCTTCGGCGCTGTGGTTTGCAAGCAAGGCGTACGCGAACATGTGCGCGCCAAAAGTAAACGCAACACCAGCGTACGCCGGACTGAAGTAGAACGGATTCGTGGCGATGCTGTGTTTCTTGCGGTTGTTGGAGTGCTCGGCGAGGACGCGGGGTGTAATGTTACCCCCCGTACGTGCGTTCGCGAGGTCGAAAAGCTCCTGCATGTATTGCGGGTAGGAGCGACAGTTGGAGTTCATTTCAGGTGCCAACCAGTCACCGCGAGTTATGCTGGCATCGCCCTCACTTCTGAGATGGCCGTATGCGCAGATTCCCGTTTCATTGCCGAGTGCGTCGCCAATGAGTGGGGGAAGGGAGCTGGTCTTGTCGGAATGGGGACCGATGCTCCAGCGGCCGGAGATGGGGTCGCCATTGAAGAAAGCAGTCGCAGTCTCAAGGAAAATAGTGGCTGTCTTGTCGAGGCCGAAGGCTTGCCATAGACCGGTGTTGATGCTCTGTGCGTCGACGACACCATCGCGCTGAATGTAGCCGTGATTTGCGGCGGCGTTGAGGCCGGCACAGGGACCGCGGATGTCTCCTGGGCCTGGGGCGCGCCATTCGTGCTCGCCCGATGTGTTGACGAGTTGTAGGGCGGGGTCGAATTGGTTGAAGAGGGCGTGGTTGGGAGTGCCTGGGTATTCTGGGAATTCGATAATTTGGGGCGTCGTTTGACGCTCTTGGATACGCTTCTCAGCGACCATGCGAGCTATCTCAGGGAAAGCTGAGACCAGCAGAGCTGGCCCGCCGAGGAGCACGAGAGATGTCTTTGCAAGCATTGTGTATCGCAAGAGTGAAGGGCGAGGAGATGCTGAGAAGAATGTCTTGGAGCAGGCCTCGTGTATCTTATATGTCTTCGCAACCACCGCTGCAGATTAGTGTAAGCTTCCCAGTGCGGAGATAAGGATCACCCATAAAGCTGCTCATAGCCGATCTGTTCGGCCCTGAACAAGTTCCTGTGTCTTCTCGTGGTTGCTCCACTAGTACATGGGCTACTTTGTCAGGGTGTAGCTAACCGTCTCGGTGACACCATAGTGCGTTGTCTTGGGCAGTTGTAGGATCGTCCCGAAGCAGTAATCGCCTGCGTCGATCTGCAAGGCTCACATGGCTAGGCAGTATAGCTGCCAAGACTGGGGCTATGAGCGACAGTGCGCTATTGAAGGACAACGGATGCCATTCCGCGATCTGCAGTATAGTCAGACCCTGAGTTGGCTACGAAAGAAGTCCAGGAATGATAGAGTGCTCTCTAAGCCCCCTTATATGCCTAGTTACCCCGATGTAGTAGACGTGAGGTCTTAGGCAAGATGTTGTTGTGCATCTGCGTTGTTCTTTTGGGAAATGATTGGGGATAAACACCAGTTACAACAGCACCATCACTAAACGTGTATATGCGGAAAGTGTACAGAAAAGTTGCGAAGGCGTCCGACAGTCTCCTATAGCTGGGTACTCCTAACAGAGATCGCAGAAGTCGTCCTCCCATGAATTGAACCTGGAGGGAGCATCGCCCGGTGAAAATCGATTCAGTTTGTTGCATCTGTTATCGCACAATACAACTGAGCGGTGATAGATGCCGTTTGCAAAACGCCCCCAGTCCAACCCTTGTCTTTTCTTACCGCCCGCTCGTCCGGAGCCTGCAAACTGCCTCAACTCTTGTCTGATAACAATAGCGCTCATCATTGGTACACCCGAAGTAGCACCTGACAGGCAGCCTCGTTGGAGCCCCACGAACTGTCTGCCAAGGTGTGGATAGACTCTTATGCGACAATCTGTCCGAACTGCTGACAAACCTCGCTATAGACGGTAGGTACCGTGTAAATCAGATCAGGATGAGGAAGTGAGGTGACGTCCAGCGCAAATGTCGATTTAAGCTCGACAAAAATATAGGCTTAGCGTGACGCTAGCGGACACTACCCCGGATATCTTACACTCCGATGGTCTAGATCGTCCGTTAGTTGCCCAGATAGTGTTTGCGATGATCGGCGACTGACACGCCTTACATACGTAAATCGTGCTATTGGCTGGTAGTCGCAGCAATAGTT
>Ga0058698_10001067_pt1 | contig 13094 bp, 8 predicted proteins | sample AgamicAsSfe_FD_67288 | JGI IMG/M metagenome (GOLD analysis project Ga0058698, IMG submission 67288) | Agave microbial communities from Guanajuato, Mexico - As.Sf.e | ecosystem: Host-associated > Plants > Phyllosphere > Phylloplane/Leaf | place: Guanajuato, Mexico | collected 2012-05-30
ACGAAGCATGCAATTGAGGTTTATCGGTTAGACTAGGGAGGAAAAGCAACTTCGATTCGACATGTGTATAATAGATATTCTGCTTGGAACCTCGTTTAATGCATTGCTTATGGTACTTTTGGTGTCTCGACTGAATGCTGGGTACATGTGCTTTCAAAGTCGGTCTGGTACTGTGCATCGCTTGTTAACGACATGTGGCATACGCCCAACATTTCGTGCTGTACCAACAAAACACTTGTCAACGTACCATGAGGACACGATCATGCCTTTTGTGACATGTTATACAAGTAGGAGTATCAACACCAACGTTTGATGCCTCATGTCCAAGATTGTGAACAGCAGTTTTATACTTAGGGATTATCGCTCCACTTGCTCTGCCAGTCATTATTACTTCTGTGAGCTGTTTTGTCTTTGTTTCCTTCTTGAGGTGGCAGTGTATGATAAGATTTATACTGCAGGAAAGACATACATTTATATCGTAGGTCTCATTGCACAAACGCTGCTTGCGTGCGTTTCACAGTAAGCTGCAAACAAATCAATGCGTGGTATTTATCTTTGGAAACAGGACGAGCTATTGCTCATGGAGCACTCCCGAAGATGCTGCCCATGTGAGCATCGCCACAGGGTTTTGGAGCAACTGAAATCAGTCCCAACACATACGCTCAGTCTTTTGTGTTTTGACAAAGGAAAAACCGACAGACATAGAATATATCCGTAGCATTTTGGAGACAATGGAAAGGTGTGGTGATGGAGAGGTGGAGGTGGCAGAAACAAGATATTTATGTACCGCTTCACTCAACCAATGTCCAACAGAGATGACGTCGCGACACTGACGTATTGATCGGCCAGTATGTGTGGTACCACAAAGCTGTGAATTGTGCCATGCAATAGCTCCAATCATGTATTTATATAACATCTACAAACTTCTAAAATTGTTTCTTTCTTCTCCCCATCTATTCAAAAACTCATCTCCAAAAACACTGAAAGATCTCTTGCATGCTGCGCGCTCTTGCAGCTTCCTAAAAAAAAACGTTTACGTAGCCGAGCATGTGGACAGTTCTTGTATCTTTAACCTCTACTCAAAACTCAAATAGACGTTCCTATTTCTGCCATAGGTTGCGGGCGTTCAAAACTCGAAATCGACCAGATCGCGTCGCTATAACGAACGCAAGAATCTCGGCCTGTTATGAACCAAATTCAACTAGAGATCTCCCATGCTAGCTCTGTAAAGCCTCTTTTTTCGTGTCTATACTGATATATAAAGGAGACTTCTGGCTCTATCACTCTGTGCATCATAATCGCACAGAAAGTACTGAATTATCTCCAAAAGCCGGCTGGTTGTGAGTGATGGAGAAGAGCTCGGCGTTTGCGGGCACCAAAAGATACATGTACTACTGGGACATGACTGTCCCGAGTTGCTCCTTCTTCATTTACTCCCACACACATCAAAACTCTAGGAGTATACTTCGATGATCTGAGCAGTTCCATTTCAAAAGTAACACACGCACCCACATCCTTCGTGAGACTACGACACAAGATCAAGATTTCTAAACCCACCCTCCGTGAGATCGTGCTTCCTTTCTCGAAAAGGGCGTCTGATAAAATGCTCTTTGCAGTTCCATCTGAAACAAAATATTATATCACTTGGATATGACCATCTCTGACGATTCCCAAAGATCAAACCAGCTTGGAGATATGAGCAGAGCTGTCCTTCCGTCTGCCTTCTGATAGCATTGCACCATCCATTACATGTTTGGAACGCCAGATGGGCTCGACATAGTATCCGTGAGACAGTATATAAATACCTTCTCAGGGTGTACCTCCATCCGTTCTTCACTACATCTAAAAGCCAATTCCTTCCAAAAGATTTGGGCCATTTAAGGATGGCGCTGGCTTCCTCGCGCTTTTGAAAACCCAAAAACGAAAATGGCATGGGAAATGCTTCTGCGACTTCTTCGCATTGTCGAACGAAAACAAAAAAACCACATCTTGCATGCATGTTCTGTTCGAGAACCTGCTTCCCAGATATTAAAGCATGCATCTATGTTTGAAACTTTTCAAAATTGTTGATCTCACTCTCATGTGGGCACGAGTTCCCAGGACCTTCACTACTGTGACTTATAATCTGAAAGCTATCAACAGGCCCTTAGCAGATCCGAGTACCTCTAACGAGACATGACACGACCTCTCAACATTGCTCTAAGATGTGCACTGTTCATGTCACGGAGATCTCTCGATAATTTAAATGCTACTGTAAAAGTTGTGGTATAAATATACAAGTCCGTCAGATACTATATACAATGACGATACCTAGACTCATGTCTGCGGAGTTGCGGCTTGCCCCTGCTGCGCAGACGCAGTGGTACCATCTCTCGGCGGGCCTTGTGGACGCCCGCCTCTTGCGGCACCACGACCACCGCGGCCAATTCTGCCACGGCCGCCTCTGCCTGCGCTATCGGGGCCAGATGGGCGACCACCGCCATCTTGTTTCTGGCCCGCTTTAGGTAGTGGGTTTGGCTTGGCGACCGGTCCAGCGCTGACGTCGCGTTTGCCTTTGCCGCGGTCGGCTTCGTCTCCGCCTTCTTTCTTGTCTTGACCCTTTGTCTTGCCGCCGCGCCCACCACGACCTTTGCCTCGACCGCGACCAGAAGTTTTGGAAAGCTTTTCCACCAACTTCTTGGTCTGCTCCTCTTCCTCGATAACACGTCTGCTCTCCTGCTCCCACCACAGCTGGAACTCTTGCTCTTGCTGAATTTCCTGCAGACTGCGCTTGGCTGCTGCATCGCGTATTGAAGTCTTCTCTGCTTCTTGCAAGGACAAAATCTCCATCATGCTGAGATGCTGACTTGGGGACGTTGGCGAGTGCTGTGGCAAGGGAATGTGGCGGACAGATCGAGGCGTTGGGATAGGATCAGTAGAGACTGACATGCCTCTCTCATTCGCAGCAGGACGAGCTTGGGAAGGCGACGCAGCTCCTGCATCATGACTTTGGGACGCCGTCCGCTTGTCCTTCTGCTTCGATCCAGCACCCTTCTTTGCAACAGTTTGTCGCATAGTAAGTTGAGGCGTACTTGATGCTCGGGAAGGCTCAGGCGATGGCTTCGGCGGCGGCGAGGGAGCCACTGCTGGAGCAACAACCGGACTGTTGCTTGGTTTCCTATGTGCAGCTGCTGTCCACGGGGATACGGCTGGCGGCACCGGTTGGGGCTTCTCGATGGCTGTGCCGAGCTTTTGGGCTTGTCGTAGGCGATTCTTTTCCTTTTGCGACATCTTGATAGGCGCAGCCTTGACAGTTCGCTCACTCTCGCTCCGTGAGAGGCCGATCGACAAGTTTGATGGCGTAGCTGAGGACTCTTGAGCCATAATATCCTTGAGTTCAAGCTTGGGACCAGCAAGCGGTGCGGTCACCCAAGGCTGACCAGGTGGCCTTGCCTCCTTGATAGCTGGCGGAGGAAGAGGGCTGACGGACTTGAACGGTATGTCACCCCCTTTGTTGAACGTGTGCGGTGATGGTTTTGGGATCGTGCCCCAGGGCGTCTCGGGAGATCCAACTGGTGTCTCTAGCGCTTTCTCATCTCCGCTTTGCTCTGTGAATCGCGGGGGCTTGATCTTCTTTGGCACGTCCTCGTAGTCCTCGCCATCTGACATTTCGAACATGAGATCTTGGGCGGAGTTTTTACCTTTCAGCGCTGGCGACATTACTGGACTCTTTGCTTCTTTGGATACCCTTCTTCGATTCCGTTGGCGTAATGGGGAAGCTGCTACTTCTCCCAGACTTTGAGCTCTGAAAGAGGATGAGAGGTTGTCGCCGTCCGCGTACTTGTTCGACAGTACTATCGCATCGACCTTGGCGCGCCTGCCACGTTCTATCCTCTCAGCAAGCTCTGGGTAGCGCTCGAAGAGGAGAGCCTCAGCTCGCCCACTTCTTGCAAAAGGCAAGTAAGCGAGTTGATTCTCATGGGCGACTTGATTGAGCTCCAGCAGCAGGTCCTCGTCCAGTTCGTCTAGTGAGCCGTTCTGCATGACTGCCTCCAAACTCAGACATACGTATTCAAGGGCTGCGTCCTTGAACTCAGCGACCGAACTGGGAGCAACTGCTGTAAGAAGGGAGCAAACGTTTCGAGCGTTGACTATCGTCTAATTAGCGAATGCACGATAACATCAAATATGTATACATACCATAGCGACCGATCAGTCTTTGACAGATCTGCGACAGACGGTCTAGCATCAATTCATTGGCGACAGACATGACATCCATGACATGGTCGAGCAACTCGTCAAGTGCCAGCAAATCATTCAGGTCTTCGCTGGTAACATCCTCGAAAATCTCCTCACCAGCATCGGTGTAGAGATGGCGAACAATGAGCTCGAAAAGCTGCGTTTCCACATGCGTCAAATCAATGTGGACGAGCGGAGATTCCTCAGTCCGCCTTCCCGCGAGCCACTGACCGCCAGCACGTCCTCGGAACAAGCCTTCGAAGAAAGGACAGCGCTGGCAGATTACGTCCGAGTGTAGCAGCATCTGGCCATCAGCAAGGTCGACGATGACGTCGCCACTCTCGAAGAAAGACTGCTCCTTGATAGCGAGTTCCATATCCATGTGTAAGGATCTCCGTGGCTTGACCATCTGACGTACAGCAGGCTCGAGCTGTCGCATTTCGAGACGGGAAGCAATCTTCATCAATTCTGTCCGTACGGAACGGTACCTGTGTGCCAAGGTAGGGTAGTGCCGGGTGACGTTCCAGAAGTCCACAACAGAGTCGGTGTAGGCGTAGAGAACGAGGTTGAAGATGGTGAGGAAATCAAGACCTTGGAAGAGTACCAGAACTCTCCCACCCTCTGCCTTGACGGTCAGGAGGTCAGGCACGACATGTTCGCTGCCCTTCACCCTAAAGTCGAGCAGGGCGTCCCGCAAGACACGGCTGCGTCCAGCCAAGATGAACTCGTGAACGGGTATGCGGACGTCAGACAAAGTAGATCCAACTTCCATGTTATACGTCCGATCTGGCGTTGTCAACGAGCGCTGCAGGATATCAGTGATTTCCGCTTCCAGGTCCTTCGACTTCAAGACACGCTTGCGCAGACCTTGCGCTTCTGAAGCTCGGGTCCAGAATCTTGGTGTGGGCTCCTCATCGTCGGATGTTTCCTCGTAGTTTGTCAACTCGTGGAAAGAAAGCAACGGCGCTAGGTCGTCCCACAGCCCGGCTTCGTCCACACCGATCTGGTTTCTGGTAACATCGCAGTCCTTGCGGATGGCAGCGTATGCGCCGAATGCGGAGGCACGGACAGCAATCACCCGAGTCAGGCCTGACACACGCTGGAATTTGTAGTCTTTGGGCTTGGACTCTACAGCAGCAGTGACATTTGCATTCTTGATGGTCGCTCGCTTCGTACGTCTCCAGACGCTGCCAACCTCAGTGGTTAAGATGATAGAACCGTCCTGGTCGACATCAACATCTCGTGCTGCCATGTGGCTTTTCTTAGACGACCAGATACGGAACGGTGCAGACAAGGCTCCTCTAATTTGCTTCGGGTTTGTGGTTGATGTGCCGGCATCTTGGGCACCCTCTGAGCGCCGGCTGACAGCCACTGTGAAAACCTCACCAGAAGTAGACAGCGCACAAATGGTGTCACCACCAGATGTGATCTTGCTGATCCTGTTTGGCGCAGTATCATACTTTGTAGTCAACCAGCTCTCCTTGAGGAAGTTACTAGTGAACCCGTCCAAGGGGAAGCTGAGCTTTGCATAACCATAGTTCGCAAATACCCAAACCTCGCGGTTCTCCAGCAGACATACAGTAGCACCGTCAATGGCCGAGACTGAATGAATAGGACTGGAGAATAGTGCTGCAGCAATCTTCCTGGGGATGACCTGCATCTCCAGCGACCGAGCGTCTGAATCGACAATACCAAGTTGGCCTTCATTCTTGCCGAATGTGTACAAGGACGTCGCAGTGTGAACGACCGAATGTATCCGAGATGCGGCAATACCTGTGACAACATCTCGCTTCAATGGTCCAAAAATCTGTCGAGGAATAGTTGAGATGGGATCGTCGTCCTTTACGGCGGGTTTCGGCAGCGCATACCCTAGCTGTCCGTATGCATTGTTACCCCACGAGTAGATCTCTCCCTCTTCGGTGATGGCCAGAGTGTGGTTCTGCCCCAACGCAACACCAGCAACTTTCTTCTGACCCAATCCGCCGCTTTCGATGCAGGTAAACTGATACCTCGTCGTTTCATTACCCGTGCCTAGACGACCGCCTGGACCGTGGCCACACATGTACAGATTGGATACAGGGTCGGTAGTCAACACAGCGGTATGCAACTTCGACATCCGCACGTCCTGAATGACTATCGGCGTATTGCGAATGTGAGTTGGAAGATCTACAGTACTGCGCGCTTGGAGAAGCCCGGAATCCTGCATGGGCGCTCCTGTCGCAGCCCAATACTGGTTCTGCCGCTCGCGGTGCTCCCTATAGAAACGCTGGAGGAGGTGATCCGGTCTGCGCAGAGTAATACGCTCCGGATATTGGCGGTCATCTTCGTCACCAAAACCAAGGGTGACGTTCTTGTTGCTGCCGAAAGTGTACACTTCATCTCCCTCAAGAAGTACAGGTGGGGCAATCAGCTTCTTGCGCGTCTCGTCATCCACGTCGCCACTGTCTCCGTGAGCCATCTCGTCGTCCGAGTCAGAATCGAAGGCGGGCGCTTCTTCTGGCCGCAGTGTTCGATCCTTGATAGTCATAGAGAACAAATCCAGGGGACCGTATCCTTCCTTGTCTTTGATCTTGACCAAACCCCGCGCATGCTGGTTGAACCCGCTGGAACCCTGACCAAGAATGTCCTGCGCATCGCGATTCAGAATGAGGCGTGCAATGGCGATGTTACCGAAGTAAAAGGCCCTGTGGAGCGCAGTCCAGCCATTCTCCGCATCTTGTATATACACGTCGGTCCACGGATGCTCCAGCAGTGCTTGCGCGAAGTCTACAGCGCTCTCCGCAGTAGATGACGCAGCATGGTGCAGAATAGTCATGCCAGCTGCATCCCGGCTGTTGATGTCAAACCGACTGAGATTCGCAGCCGCACCCATGCCCATCTTGCGGCCCTTCGCACTTGTTATTGGTGATGCATTATAACTCCCCGGGCTGCCGTTCACTGCTGTGGCAAATCCTCCGCCCTGCCAGCCTGCGAAGCCTTTCTGTGTTGCCGATCGGGCCGTATGCGTGGGGGTTGCGAGGACATGTCGAAAGTTGTCGACATCATCTTCGAGGTAGTATTTCCAGAGATAGCCGCTCATGTGCCGGTAGGAGGAGGAGTGATCCGAAGCTTTTACGAGTAGCACCTGGCCTCAACCTCAAGGGGTCAAAGCGTGTTTAAAGGTGCTGGCTGTAAAGCTGAGGACGACTCCAGGTGAGGGGGCTAAACGCGACTGGTCGGCGGTGTGAGACTGGGTGTGTCGTTGGCGTATGCGTGTTGGTATAGAAGTGGGATGCGTGAGGAAGGAGCAAGGTGGCAAGTCGTCGGAACGCGATTGTCGGTCGTCAGATTAGCGGGCAGGAGGTACGGTGTGGCGCACGTAGAGGATGTGTCGCGACAAGCTGCTTAGGCGATGTGTGCGTTTGTGTTTGCAGAGGGAGGCGCGAGTGGCGGGGCGCGAAATGGGTGTGGGTTGAGGTGCTAGGTATCTATGACGAAACTACCGAGGCGATAGTAGAGAGACGCTGAGTCGTTGTCGCGAGAGTCAAGATGAGTCAGAGTGAGTCTGCTATACTTCCTGAAGCTTCTGCAAATGCGAACGAGGGGTTAGTTATAGGTGGCAGCCGCGAATATGCTTCGGAGGTGCAACTGCGGGCGCAGTGTGGGATGGCCATGTCGAAGCCATGGGAATCAGCCAATGGCGTTCGTCCTCCTCTCCACAAGCTGTCGTCGGAGGTCGACATTGCTTCCAACGTAAGCCGTCTAGAGAAACTACAGTGGTGTATCATCATGTCCCCAAAGTCATGAGACGTCCGACACCGGCTACGAGATGTAGATGGAGGACGCAGAGCTGGGAGGACGCCAGTGTTGCGCGATGACGGCGGGCGCGCCTATGCTATATACCACGCAGCTTTCTCCACTCTGACTGGCGGTGAACCTATACTACGTGACAAACACTCAACTTGGCGCTTGTGGTCACCGTTCGGAAGGGCCTTTTAGACTTTGGGTGCGCTCGAAGGTGAGACTTGAGTGCAAAAGTAACGTGAACTGCTGCAGGGCGGAAGCTAGCCTCTGAAGGCTACTCGGACCTAGCGATGAGTTCACGACAAGGGAGCTACAGAGAAGGTCCGAAGACGCGGCGTCAATCACATCATCGAGCAGGCCATGATACCATATCTTGACTGCCATGCATCGATGACTGTCTCTGAACGACGCGCCAAGGCCAGCCCGTGAATATCAAAAGCAAGTGATGGATGCCTCGCAGCGCGTATGCGGCTGGACAGCCACAGGAGCCAATCCGTCCATTCATGCATGGGACATAGGCAGCAGTAGATGTATCGTGCATTCGACTTGTAGTGTCCAAAGTCGGAAGGAAGTACTGCGCAGACCCGCACTCGGACATGCAGGCTATACCCTTGTGCGTAATTGATCGTTCTCATGCGCTCCCACGACGCTGCCTGTTCTCCAGCCCATGACATGGATGATTTACGACGCGGAATCGCGTCTCACCGGCAACGCTATAGCACAGACGATGAGCAGATCTGGTGAGACCGGTCAGAGGCTGTGAAAAGGTAAGGTGAGGCGTCGAACGGTGCTGCATAGCCGGGAAGGCCAGCCAATGACACAATTGGCGGCTGGGATGGCACGCGTTGCTGGCTACAGGCGAGCAGGATTGCGCATTCGCGAAAAGAATGGCGCACCCCAGACAGGCAGCGCAATCAAGGTGGATAGGACGGTGGATAGGTGGATATGTATGCGCGCCTCGATCGGACGGTCTCGATTCGGAGGTGGTGGTGAAGGGCGCTAGCGCGGATCAAGCAGTGGCACTCGTCCATGCCAGCTCCCCCCATGTCTGTGTGAGCTCGCCGAAGCTTCCACATGTCGATGAGCACCTCCATCTTCCCCGGATTTGGCTCAAGTAAGACTGATTTCCCTCGTTGACCCTCACAGTCGCTAGCTTCCTGCAGCTTCCGATAGCTTTATCTTGCCCGGCCGACTACTGCACAGGTGCTGCATCGTTTATCTCGTGGCCGGCCCTTGCCTGGAGCTTAGCTATCTTCCTCGCTCGTCATTCGAACATCGCCGCGTGACTGACTCCCAGCGCATGCGTCCCAACACTCTCTGACTGTTCCAACGCCATCGCCTGCCCTTTCACGCCTCCGTCTGGGCAAAGACTCATCATCCGTATCTAGCTGTCGTCCCACTGCTCTGCGCCCAAATACATCCTCGACCTTCCAGTCGGGTGCTCAGCTTAACTCCGCTGCATCGCCCCAGGCACACACTTCACCCAACCTCAGGTTCCCACGCTGCAGACCATGGCTGCTGCCTGAGCCCTGCCTGCCTTCTGAACAAGTCCCCGCGTGCCCCAGTCTCCTGAGAGACATTTCTGACGGCTACTACGCGAACCTGACACTGGCTGCACTCGTGATGGCTACGCGCATTCATCCTCGCCTGTTTCCGCCGCTACCATAACCGTACTTGACACGCCCTCTGCCCTCGTCGCCAGGCCAGTCACGCCCTCTGCCCTTTTGTACCTGCAGGAGGCCGCCGCCGCCATGCACCCATACTCGCGCCCCTCGCCGCGGACAGCCTCGCCCGCCAGCAACCTCCAAACCAACCCCGCCCGAACCAACAACCAGCGGCATAGCCAGGATATGACTGCGTACTCAACCACCCCGCCCTACAGCGACCGCGGTGCCGAAGAATCAGAAGGCGAGATGATGTCGAGGGGAGAGCCCTCCTCCGAGTCGGATCAGCGGCACTATCAAAAGGTCAACCAAGTCATCCAGGTACGTACCTTTAGTCCCGTCTGGCACTGGACGTATGCTAACCTCATCAGAACTTCTTCACCAAGTCAGCCCTTGCTGTGATATCATCTCGAGTATCGCTTCCGCCCGGATACAACAAGGATGGCAAGTTGAAGCACAACAAGTGGGTATGTCATCTATAGATGATCCCGACCTTTACACACCTCACTAACACGCCTCAGTTCAATGTCGTACTCCCCGATAGCGACGTGCTCCAACGCCAACTCACCGAGTGGAAACTCATGGATGCCATGGCCGGTCACCATCCATCGCTATGCATCGACATCTATCTGGACGTACAAGGACTCGGCCACAACCAGTCACTCGTTATACACGATGATGAGGGAAAGAGATGGGACGTTGCTGCAGCGCTGAATTCCGCGGATGCCGCCTCTCGATCGTCAGGCCGCACCGGCAAATCCACACAAATCGTGCTTGAGCGCTGGAGGGTGCACGTCGGAGACAAGAGCTCAATACAGCCATCAGAGCTCAATGATCCGCTTCCCAACGTATACAAAAAGGCCGTGGTCACATTCCGGTCGCTATTCGCCTATCTACGCTTCATGCCCGCTTTCAGATACAACAAGGTCATTGCCAAGCAACCTGCAAATGCACCCTCCCTGAAATTGAACTATCGCGTCTCAAATGGCGATTTCAGGAGTCCGCACGTCGATACTCTGAGTTTGCCGCTCTATCCTACCGACGAGAACGACAAGATTACAGAATTAAACACAATCGAGCCCACCAACTCGCCTGTAGGGCCTCTGTGTGTGACAGTCGAGTACCGCACCAACTGCGAGTTTAGTGTAGAAGACTCAGAGTCTCTGCTAAGCTCCCAGTTTATGGGCCTAGACGACACCTACTTTGAGCAAAGAACCCGCCAAGTACCCGGATCGCTTCCTGTCAACAAGATGAATGCGCAGGAGAGTCCTGATATTGGACAAGCATACGGCAGTCTCTCAACCTTCCATCAAGTTGGTCCGCCTACAGGAACGAGCCCAATCTCAGCTCTCCGCGCAGCCCGAGATATGCCCTCATCATCTCTAATGGAATCGCCGCCACAAAAACTGCCACCTAACCATCGCACTGCTCAAGGTTCCAAATCCTCTTTACGCTCTGTAGATACACCACAGTATCAACGGCGGACTTCGGTCTCTTTCCAGCCCTTCAAAGCCGGCTCACTCTCATCGTCTCCAGCCCTTGGAAGTGCGGTGCCTCCGTCTCCCACCAGCTCGTTAGGAAGGCCCGGTAGCTCACTAGGCCGGACTGCTACTCCAAATCCGCTCACCACACCACGCAACCGGACGTCGCTCAATGCGCTCCCACAAACGGCTCTTCGGGCACCTTCATTACCCAACGAAACTGTCATTACTTCTTCTGCGTCAAGCTCACCAAAGCCTGCACCCATCAGCCGTTACAGCAGTAGCTTCGGCCATCGGAGGAGCAAGTTTTCGACAGGGGGTAACAGCAAAACGGAGGACGACAACCTGAGTAGCGGGAAGGGAAGCCTCTCCTCGTCTATGCAACGCGGATCTGATACATTGAACGAGGGCACCGGTGGTAGCTCCGGCGAAGTCAGGACCGACGACGAGAACATCTCGGACTTCCTGAAGCTTCTCGAGTCGAAGAAGGATCTCAAGAGCTTCACTCGGAGCGATCAATCCGCCAAAGCAGCCACTATGCACAAGACTACTGCTCAGCTCTCAAAGTATCAACGGATGCGGGAGTCCCATACTGGACTGGCCGAATCGGTTTCCTCTTCGACGATGCTCCATCGATCGTCATCTTCCTCCAGCCGACACCTATCCAGCGTTCCCGCCATGATTGCTGGTACATCTGTGTCAACGGCTTCTTCGCCTGGCAAACCTATCTCGCCACACACTCCACATACACCAGCTATCCCTTCTCGACTCAGCGCAAATAGCATCGCTGAATACGACCAGCCAATTCGAAGCCGAAGTCGACCTAGTCGAGGGACGCGCGAACATGACCCGATCAACGTAGAAGAGCAGAGCGAGAGCGAAGACCAGAACATGAATGCCATCGCCATACCGACATCACCACGCCCATGGCACTACGCTCGCCGATCGAGCTCCGTCTCTCAGCAAAGACAGACACTACCTGACGATGAACCAGACGTGTTCGGCGTCCGATCGGCCAGTCTGCCATCGGAGGAGGTCGACCGCACTAACGATCTGCATCGTCTGACCAGCGCAGGTCTTACTTCTAGTGGCCTTTTCGCGCAAACGGAGCTACTCGCTAGTGGCAATCGCGATGGCCAAAATCCCGATAACGATTCTCGTGACGAACTGCCCCAGCCGTCGTCAACATCCAACATGCCTGCTAAGCGCGGCACCCCGGCTGGTGCACGCGGACGAGGCGGGTTCTTCTCGCATAGCTCTTCTACAAGCCTCAGCACAGGCGGCACCAGCTCGACTGAGCGTCAGAGCCGCTACAACTTCAACAGTCGCGCCGCAACCAACATCGACGACGACGAACCCTTGCTCTTCCAGATGAGCGAGATTGGTGCTGGGGGCTCCCGGCGCAGTCTCGAGGAAGCACGAGGCGGATCGAGCACCAACAGCGGAGGCAAGCGTGGATCGTACTTCCGCTGATCCATTTCCATTCGACGTGACGCATCAAACATTTGCATTTCTCGACATCTATTTACATCTTTGTCATTGGCGTTCATGGGACATGGAGTCGGGATACCTTTACTGTCCCTTTAGCGCTGTTTACATACGTTGCGTATCTTCTTATCAGATTGAGTACCATGGCGGATGGATGGACCCGGCGTTTACAAATTAGGGTTTGCTTCTTGCACACGGCCGGGAAGGACATCTAACTCTCATGTAAGGAGTGGATTTTACATGTGATTGTCATCAGTGTTTGATGCTCAATGGCGCGGAGTTTTGGCATAGGGTACGGACATGGATATGGGTATGGATTCAGATCATCGAGTTAGCGCAGACGCCTTGATTGATCAGTCGTTGCAGTATAAATGAATATGCTATCACTCCGCTCTATCGCACCTGCTTCATTCATGCCATTCAACTCGTGTATTCGTCTAAGCGTGACATTATGTCATGT